>Ga0208299_1000124_pt1 | contig 74702 bp, 65 predicted proteins | sample 15_taG_FD_184089 | JGI IMG/M metagenome (GOLD analysis project Ga0208299, IMG submission 184089) | Marine viral communities from the Subarctic Pacific Ocean - 15_ETSP_OMZ_AT15312 metaG (SPAdes) (version 2) | ecosystem: Environmental > Aquatic > Marine > Oceanic | place: Pacific Ocean | collected... | reverse complement strand
CCGACTTCGAGGAGATGCAGAAGATCTTCCAGTCCATGAACGACATGGGGATGCTGCAGACCGTCCGAGACGCCAAGGACTTCGAGAAGAAGTTCAAGACCCTGACCCAGAGCGCGAAGGAGGTGTCTCGGATCATGGGCACCACCATGGAGGAGGCGGCGGGCGTCGTCGGGTCGATGCGCCTCTCCGGCATGTACACCCCCGGCGAGGTGATGGGGAACACCGTTCAGCGGGGCATCTTGGCGTCCCACGGGATGACGGGTCAGCAGATCACCCAGCAGCAGGCGCAAGGCGCGCAGATGGCCCACGGCATCGGGGCCTTGCGCGGGTCCGGTGCGCGGCTCACCACGCGGCTCACCAGTGACGTCGCCCGTGCCAACGCTCTGGGGATCATCAACGACGAGCGACTGCTGGAGGCCACTGGCAAGGAGGGCGCGGAGGCGTACGCGAGTCTCGGACAGACCTTGACGGGTGCGGCCCTCGACTTCACCGGCACCTCGGTCGGACAGAGCATGATGGTCATCGCCGGCGAGCGCAAAGGCGGCCGGTACACGGGCAACATCGACGAGAGGAAGCTGCAGGACCTGCAGAACATGGACCCGAACCGCCTGGCCGCGATGGCGCAGAAGGCGTTGGGTTCCTCGGCGGAGGCCAGGGTCTCCTTCGACACGCAGAAGGAGCGCATGCGCGGAGTCTTCGCGGAGAAGGCGGGCTTGGACCAGATGGCCTCCTTCGCCACCAAGCTGGTGAAGGACCGCTACGGGGAGATGGGCGAGGACGACATGGTCACCCACATCATGCAGATGTTCGGTGACCTGGACCGCACCCAGGCGGAGATCATCGCGGACCTGGGAGCGAAGTCAGGGGAGATCGCCAAGGAGCGACGGCGGGAAGAGGAGCAGGAACTTCAGCGTGTCGCGATGGAACAGCACCGCGTGTTCGAGCGCTCCCTGGGGGCCGCCAAGATGAAGTTGGGGCGCGTCGCCCGACGCAACGTCCTGGACCCGATGCACAACCTCGCTGTCAGCGCAGAGGGGAACCTCTCGCAGATGGGCGAGGACATCTCGGACAAGGTGTACGGTCGCGTGCGTCTTCAGGGAGCTTCGCGAGACACCATGGCGGGCGTGCTGGAGGGCGTCGTTCAGCCTGGCGCGGACATCCTGAACGGTTCGAGGGTGTCGACGAGGGGCTTCAGCGAGGGGACGCGCAACGACCTGTACCGTGCCACGGGAATGAAGCTCGGCAAGATCGAGATCGGCAAGGACATCTCGGCAAGCGAGTACGCTCGCATCGTCGGACAGGAGCGACAGGCCGCGGCAGGGGCGTTGGACCCCGCGTCGTTCGGCATGGCCGGTACGTCCCGAGAGGACATGGACGCCCTCGGTAGGCAGCTGGCGGCCTACACGGGCGACGTGAACCTGCAGGGACGGACGGCCGGCGAGGACATCGTCACCGCGGCCTTGGGAGACAAGAACCTGCCTCCCGAGCTCCGGGCCGCTCTGGAGAAGACGCTGGGAATGACCTCCGGCGCTTCCAAGAACGTGGGCATCGGCGCGGGGGCCGCGTTCAGGAACAGCTCTGGGAGGGCCGATGCTGAGCGCCTCGTCCAGACTGCGCTGGGCGGAGTAGGCATCGACGTCGGCGGGACGGCCCGCCTGGACGCCTTCGCGACCGACTCCGCTGCCGCCATCCGCAAGCAGACGGACAAGGTCTCCGACCTCATGACCAAGCGGGTCGGGGGCATGTTCTCGTCCCACGACGAGACGCTGGAGGCGATGATCAAGGACCCGGAGGCGCGGAGGGCGCTGCTCGCCTTGAAGGGCAAGTCGGCCTCCGAAATGGCGGACATCGCCACCATGGGCAAGCAGGCCCGCGGGCTGGCGAAGGGGTCCAAGGGCCGCGACTCCTGGACTGACGAGATGAAGGCACAGTTCGGCGACATGTCGTCCGAGCAGCTGGATGCGTTCATCGCGACAGCGGAGGCGCTCCCGGACATGTGGACCAGCGGCTACACCTCCGAGATGGCCCTGGACGAGCTGGAGAAGCTCGACAAGATGAGCGGTGGTGTCGCAGATCAGCGAGTTCGGGAGAGGATCGGGGTCTCGGGGGCACGATTCGGCAGGGCGCTGAGGGAGCGTGGGTCCGGCGACTTCGAGACCATGGGCCGTCGTACGGGGGACGATGGCTACGGGCTGGCGGAGAAGTGGGCGGATGCCCGCGCAGGCGGAGGCTACGGGGTCGACGAGGCCCGGAAGATCGCAGACTTGGTGGCGAGCAAGGGGACCGGAGGAGAGCGGTTCCTGTCGGAGATCGCAGCCACCGAGGGCGGAGGCGTCCTGGCCAAGCAGGTGCGTCTGCTACGAGACGGAGGAAAGGGGATCGGTCGAGGCGGCTTGGCCGGCGCGACGACAAAGGAGGAGATCGAGGCCTTCTGGCAGGAGCAGGTGGGGATGGGGCCCTCCGGCATCACCCAGAAGGACATCGAGGCCATGCTCGACAAGTCCAGCGGAGGCAAGATCGACGCAGGGGAGTCGCGGCAGCTGATGGAACGGCTCTCTCGGGTCGCTGGTGCCGTCGATGACGTCGGAAGTGCGGGAACCGGGGGCAAGGTGCAGCGCACACTGGGCGGGGAGTCGATGGAGATCGCGCGCGCTTTGGCCGACATGGGCTCGACCCAGTCGCGCTACAACACCGAGACCGCGGACGCCTTGGAGAAGGTGAAGCGCGTGACGGGCGGCCTGGAGTCCCAGATCGTCAGCTTGGGGAAATAGCATGATCGAGTTCTCTGCCGTTGCCAGTCGCCGCGAGGAGGTCCGCGAGGTCCCCGTGGACAACGAGGGCCGGGTCAAGCGGCTGCGCATCCTGTCCGACATCACCGTGGACGACGTCATGGACAACCTCATCAAGGCGGAGGCCATGAAGGTGAAGCTCGGCTCCTTCGAGACGCCGACCATCGGCAGGCCCATCACGGACTACTTGCTCGGCCAGCGGCGGGCCACCTGATGGCTGTCTTCGTCCTGATCGAGGAGGACGCCTTCGACCGGCACACCAACGGAGTGGCGAGGTCCACGCCCAACGACTTCGCAGTGCGTAGGCCTCTGCGCGGCATCCAGCTGGGGGCGCCGTCCTACACCAACATCCGAGTGATCCGGAAGAACGGGTCCCGCATCCCGCTGGCGAACTCCAGCGGGAAGTCAGGCACCTCGTCGGCCACGGCCAACTTCATCGTTCGGCAGATCAACGAAGCCCGGCAGGAGAAGTACCAGCTGCTCGAGACCTTCGGCGAGACCTTCGGCTTCTTCTTCGGGGAGCGGCCCCGGGTGCTGCAGTTCTCAGGCTCCCTGGTGAGCACGCCGGACTTCAACTGGCACTCCGAGTGGTGGCACAACTACGAGCACGTCTTCCGCGGCACGCGCTTGGTCCAGGCCGACGCACGCATGTACATCCAGGCCGAGAACAAGGTCGTCGAGGGCTACATGCTCGACGCCAACACCCAGAGCGTCGCCGACCCCAACCCCAACTTCGTCAGCCTCACCTTCTCCTTCTGGGTCACGGGGTACGTCGACGTCAGCCGGGTGGGTTCTACGCAGTTCCCTCGCCCCTACCGAGTCGCCCGCACTGCGGATGAGCACGCTCGGGTCGCGAACATGAACCGCCTCCTGGATCAGGAGGGTATCCCGGTGACGGGAGGGAACATCTCCGACAACGTCGACGAGTACCTGGTGCAGGAGGGCAGGGAGATCGCGGACTCGCTGTTCGCCGCCGAGGACCTCGTCGACGAGCCCTACAAGACGTACGCGTGGATCGAGGACGAAGCCCGGGGCGTCATCTCTCCGGGAGGCAGCCCTGCTGCGCTGCCGGATGATCTGAGCAGCGGGACCGAGGGCAACGCGGTCGTGGCGTTGCCTGACTTCGACATGGGCGGGCCCGCTCCGTGGGGAGGCATGGCGTAGTGACTGCCTCGGGCGTCGGCAAGCAGCTCAAGCTCCGCCTCTTCCTGGAGGGGCAGGAGGTGCCTGTGATCGGCGCGCAGGTGTCGGCCGCCATCGGAGGCAGTGCGTCGGCCAACATCCAGATCCTCGCCACGGACAGGGCGATGGAGCTGCGGCCCAGGACACTGGTGCACCTCTTCTTCCGCGACTTCGAGCACGAGGTGGGCGGCTTCATCGAGAGCGACTTCGTCAACGAGGACTCCCGCCCGCACTACCGGCTGTTGTTCCACGGAGAGGTGCTGGGCTTCCAGTTCGTGCAGACCCCCACGTCGAGAGCCGTCGTGCTGCAGTGCATGGACACCGCGAGCCACTGGAGCTCCACCTACCAGTTCATGATCAACGTCGGTTCAGAGGGCAACGATTCCCACACCGACAACGCGCTCAAGTTCCTGGGGTCTGAGGGCTACGTCTTCTCGAACGTCGGGGACGAGAGCCCGGCAATGACCATGCGGACCATCATGCAGGGCGGCCAGCCGAGCACTCCGGCGTTGCAAGGAGTCACTGGGCTGCTGGCAGGAATCATCCGCATCCTGGAGAGCGTGGGCGGGGTGGCGGATCAGCTGGTCGGGATGAACGACTTCGAGACCATCTCGGAACTGCGGCTGAAGAATCTCTTCCAGATCGCCGCGGTTCAGGGGGACGAGGCCGCCAACGAACTGTTCAGCGCAGGTTCCTTCATCGGATGGATCACGGGACGGCTGGCGCAGCAGGGCGGGCTGATCAGCATCCGGGATGTGATCAACCTTCTGAACGCTTACATCTACCATGAGGTCGTGCCCAACCCCGTGGCTCGGTACGTCCTTGGCGACGCCATGGTGGCCGCCAACGCCTACAGCGGCACAGGGCCCGTCGAAGAGCTGCCGGACGGCGTGGGCAAGCCCGGGGAGACCTTCTCCGTGTCGGAGGAGGGCCGCAGGGCGCTGCACGGTCTGGAGGGCGGGCGGGCATTCGTCTACGACGACGCGACTGGGCAGTCGGTCTCCTCCTACGAGATGGAGGGGTTCCCCACTATCGGGTACGGCCACCTGATCAAGGACGAGGCGGACAAGGCCCGCTTCTCGATTCACCTGTTGAACGCTCCCGGCGGCCGAGCGATGACCGAGGAGGAGATGAGCGCGCTGTTCGAGGAGGACCTCGAGTCGCGGCAGGCGACCGTGCGCGGCAAGATCGCAGGGACCCCGACGACGCAGGAGCAGTTCGACGCCCTCTTCAGCTTCTACTACAACGCCGGCAACCACGAGACGTTCGCCCGCACCGTCCGCCTGCACAACGAGAGGCGGTACACCTCTGCCTCCCGGTCCATCCGTGCAGGAGTGAACACCTCGAAGGGCGAGGTGATGCCCGGGCTCACCCGCCGGCGGGCCAGGGAGGCGGACCTCTACCTCTCGGGGACTCCCGTGGAGGCGCGTGCGAAGCCCAAGCCTCCGCCGAGGGACCAGGGGGAGATGACTCCGGCCGACAAGCGACGAGGGGCGCGGGTACTGACGCAGGTCTTTCGGCCCGACGTCTGGTTCGTGGCTCCGCCGAGGTGCAACGTCTTCTTCCCGGAGATGTACACGCGGCTGAACTTCCAGCGGAACTACATGCGGGAGATCACCCGGTACCAGCTCCGCTCGCACATCGAGATCATCGAGGACGGCTCGAAGGGCCGGGAGCTCCGCGACAAGTACTACTACGCGCCGAGGACGGACGAGTTCAAATCGATCCTGCAGGCGCAGGGAGGCGGCGGGGAGTTGCGCCAGGCGCTGCTGATGCAGCACGAACGGTTCACGGGGATCATTCCCAAGCTCGACAGACTCGCCTCATTCCACTTCTGGTCGAACCAGGACCAGGACATCGCACGGGCGGGGCGAGGTCAGGGCTCGGAACCCGACGACTTCGCCAACGCCACGGCAGGCTTCAACTTCTTCCGGGAGCGCTTCGCCAGCCGGACGGCAGAGCTGTCCGGCTATTTCAACCCCTACCCCGTCCCCGGGTTCCCGGCCGTCGTGATTCGTCGCCCCGCCCCGCCCCTGGTGGGGGTGTCGATGGACGACTACATCGCTGCCGCACAGAAGAAGGAGATCCCCTTCAAGCTGGGGGGCAAGGACGTTTACATGCCGTCCCAGCTGATTGGCATGGTGGCGACGTTGTCGCACTCCTTGAACCAGCAGGGAGGCACCACCTCTGTCGGCCTCTCGCATGTTCGAGTCCACATGGGCGCGGACGGCACGGACGACGAGTACCTCCGGCTGTCGCTGGAGTCGGGGAGGGAGCTCTCTCGCTTCGCGACGGTGACCACCTTCGATGCGCGCGAGGCCGTACAGGACGGAGACTCTGCCGCCATCGGCTGGGTGAGGAAGTGCACGCCACAGCCCGGGGACGACGGGAAGGTGCCCGCTGCCACGCGGGACGCCGCGGGGGCTTTGCGAGTGGAGGGGGACAGCGGGCCGAAGGGCGGGAAGATCACCCAGATTCGCACCAGCGGCGAGTTCCTGCAGTACGAGCGCTCGACGAAGTCGATCACCGGCTTGGTACGGGAGGGCGACGCCGCCAAGGGACACCTGCTCTACACCACCGTCCAGATCTACGAGGAGGAGGAGTACACCCCGGAGGAGAGAGCGGCCCTCAGGAGCGTGCGGGTCGACCTCCCCTTCGAGAGCTCCATCTTCCCGGCGTGGTTCTCGCCCTCGTACTACAACGACCAGATCGGAGCGGACGTCTACCAGCCCTGGTTCGGGACCGGCGCCGTCGTCGACGAGATGAACATCTCCAAGAGAATCGAGCGCGGACAGAACGTCCGAGACTCCACGCTCGCCAACGCAACCGGATCGACGGTGGACCCGCTGGCGGCCACGGGGACGTCGTCCACGGCGAGCGCAAAGAGGCGGGAGCAAATCGCGATCAACAAGGAGATCTCGGTGGCGGAGGCGGTGGACATCCTGGCCATCCTCTACGGCACGGTGAAGGCGTCCAGCGCCCTCGACGCCAACCGCTTCGTGCAGAACTACATCTACCGCCCCATCGCCACGCTCTCGGAGATGCTGGGCAGCGATGACCTGGAGTTCGAGCAGGGCTCCGGTACCATTACGACCGGCTGGGAGGGCTTCTCCAGCCGGGCCATCGCCAACCTCGACGGGTTGAAGGGGCTGCTGACGAACCCGGACGCGCCCCTGCCCGACGTGAACGGGCTCCACGAGAGGCTGGTGGACAAAACCATGGATCCTCGCATAGAACGAAGCCTCCGGGTGCTGCTCTACCTGGGCGACCTCACCGGCTACAGAGGACTCCTCGGATGACTCAGAACAGTCCCTTCGTCGATGAGGCCATCAAGATCGCGGCCTCCCAGCAGATGTCCCCCGTGCCCAAGGTGCGGAAGGGGAAGATCCCGATCAACGTCACTGCCCTCATCAAGAAGGAGCAGGAGAAGCGGGCGGGCACCGGGGTCAATGACGCTGTGCGGCTCGGCTTCGAGAACAGGGCCCCGGGGGCCAAGACCCGCACGCCGATGCGGGTCTACAAGGGACGGACCCTCGCAGCCGGCACGGCCCTGACGGCCTTGGGAGGCTACGGAGCCTACAAGGCTCACCGGGCGTGGAAGCAGCACAAGGCGCAGCAGGCCCAACATGCCCAGTATGCGCAGTTCCAGCAGAAGGCGGCGGAGGTGCACCCGGCCATCGTGGAAGGGCTTGTTGGGGCCGGTGCGGGGGCCGGTGTGGGAGCGCTCTCGGCGATGCGCAGGCCGAAGGGTGAGCGAGCAAGAGCTGCCAAGCGGCGGGCGCTGGTAGGGGCAGGGGTCGGCGGTGCTCTGGGGGTGGGCACAGGACACGTCCTCCGCGGTCGAAGCGACGCGGAGGCACAGGGACTCTGGGCGGGTCTGCGGGAGAGGGAAGATCATCTCAAGTCGGAGATGGCCAGTTCCCGGAGATGGGAGAACGCGGGTCAGCGCTCGTTTGACCGCCGGGTCGAGCAGCTCTCGGGACCCGGCAAAGCCAACCCCCTCATCCGATCCGAGCAGCGGGTTTTCCCGAGTTCCGAGGCGTTGCACCAGCGCCTGATGGCCACGGGCTTGGACGACCCGGAAGCCATCATCGGTGTTCCTCCGAGGGCACGTGCGTTCGGACGAACTCACCCGAAGTCTGAGAAGTGGTTGCGCAAGGCCAAGAATCGCACCAGGAAGGCGGATCTTCCCTTCGACCCGGACAAGGATGCGTGGACGCGGGTCTGGGAGTCGGAGAAGGCGGCGGCGTCCGCGTACCACAAGCTGCTGACCGGCATCGAGGCGACCCGCCCCTACGCCGCCGGCGCCGGGGCGGGCGGAGCGCTGGGCCTGGGCGCGCACGAGTTCCTCCGGGGCGAGGAGCCGGCCACGCTGAAGGGCCGCCTCATCTGGGGCGGTGTCGGTGCGGGAGCGGGGCTCATCGACCGCAAGCTCCGTGAGGACGCGAAGAAGAAGGGGATCGCGAAGGAGGCATTCGCTGCCTCGGTCGACGGCCGCATGAACGGCATGGCCGGCATCAAGCGCCCGCAGTTCCCCACCAAGGGCTCGCAGGCCGTGCAGATGAAGCAGCTCAACAAGCTGCAGACCGCCGGCCCCTCCCCCACGCCCACCAACAACCAGCAGGCCGCCGTGCCGCGGCCGGGGAACGTCATCCCGGGATGAGCGCCAAGGACCAGTTCGCCAAGGTGGCGATGGCCGCCAAGCACAACCCGAAGCTGAAGGCACGTCAGCAGAAGGACTTGGAGCTGTGGCAGGAGTGGAAGGACTCGGGGGAGCATCCCGAGAAGCTCGACCCCCTCTTCAAGCAGTTCCGCGGGGTGCTCAACAACCGGGTCCGGCTGTACCAGAACAAGGTCCCCGTCCCACCGGCTGTGATCGAGGCCGAGGTGAACAAGCAGTTCCTGACGGCGCTGCGGAAGTACGATCCGACCAAGCTGGGCAAGACCACAGGGAAGCCGGCCGCGCTGGGGACCTTCGTGCACGGCCAGGTCCGCAAGTCCGGCCGCTTCATCAAGAAGTACCAGAACGTGGGCTACATGCCCGAGAAGCGCATCGACAAGATCACCGAGTACAAGACGGCGAAGGAGGAGGCGAAGGACGAGTTGATGCGCGACCCGACCACGATGGAGATGGCCGCCCGGCTGGGCTGGCCTCTCGCCGAGGTGCAGCGCATGGAGGCCGAGCAGCGCATGGACTACATCGCCTCCGGCTTCGAGGCCGAGGGCATGTCGGACCCGACCTTCTACATGCCGAGCCGGGACCGCGAGGTGCTCTCCCTCATCAAGCACGAGCTCGACCAGCGGGAGAACTACGTCCTGGAGCACTCCCTGGGCCTGAACGGCAAGCCGAAGAAGGGTACCGGCGAGATCGCCAAGGACCTGGGCGTCTCCGCGCCGACCGTCTCCCGCATCAAGGCGCGGGTGTACGAGAAGATCCGGCTGTATCGCGATGCCTTCTGACCGCCAGGAAGCCGCTCTCAACGACCTGGAAGACGCCACGCGGGAGTGGATCGACAAGGAGAAGAAGCGGATCAAGAACGAGGTCGACTACCTGGGCTCTGTGCTGGAAGGGATGACCGGATCGAGTACACTGACGCGCAAGAACGCGGAGACGGCGGAGATCTTCCTTCGAGATGAGCTGTCCTCCCTGACACGAGAGTGAGCCAGAGCATGAGCGACCCCGCCCAGATCCCCGAACTGCCTCCCGCGATCCCCCTGACCGGGGGCGATCACCTCGGAGTGGAGAACATCGCCCTGAAGATGGAGCTGTGCCGCGAGCGCATGGCCGGGCTCCAGCAGCAGATGCAGGACCTCAGCGGCGAGCTGATCGAAGCTCAGGAGGCCGCCATCTCCAAGGCCGCCGCCCACGGCATCACGGCCGAGCCCGCGGTCGGCAAGGCGCGGCTCTACATCTACGACATGACCCGCAAGACCCTGGTGCTGAGGACCCGGCCCTCGGTCGTGGGAGGCTGATCCGATGGCTCTCTCGGCGTCGCTGAACTACGCCTTCCTCAGCATCGACGACCTCCTGGACAACGGGGTGCAGGGGCTTCACCAGCGCCTGCTCAACGCCGGGTGGACGCTGGTGGAGGAACTCAGCGCCGCCGTGGGAGCGCAGGACCGCGTCTACTACAGCGTGGGAGAGAGCGGCGAGCTGGCCCTCTGGCTTCGAGCCACCCACGACTCCGGCAGCGAGCAGGTCCACTTCCGTGCCTACTCGTACTGGGACGTCGGCACCCCCGGCACCGGGTACAACGGCGTCGGCGACGTCGCCGGGAACACCTGCGTGCAGCTGGTGAACGGCGCCATGCAGGGGTGGATCGTGGCCGACGCCGATGGCGTCGCCATCGTCGCCGACATCGACGGAGGCACCACCTACAACAAGGGCTACTTCGGCGCGGCGTCGCCGATCGTGCCCTCCCAGCGCAACTTCTACGGCCGCCTGGCGGGGCCGGCGACGGGCACCAACCAGACGGGCACCACGACGCTGCTCTTCGCCGCCGGCACCGACTTCACCGACGTGGAGCCGGGACAACAGCTCTGGGTGGTCAACCAGGACGTCACGAGCGGCCCGGCCAACGTGGAGCGGGTGCAGATCGACTCGGTGGACATCCCCAACCGCAGGCTCGAACTCGACTCGGCGCTGGTCGAGGACTACGACGCCCTGGCCATCGTGGCGGTCGACCCTCAGCCGATGATCCTGTGGGGTGGCTCCGCGGGGACCTTCCCGTCCGCCGCGGTGGCGCTGCACCACACCGACGCCTACGTCTCGTCGTCCGTGGCGAGGAAGTCCTGGGCCGACGCGGTCGGTCTGTCGGAGTTCAGCACGGAGGACTACGGCCACGTCGCCCTCGCCCCGAACGTCTTCTACGACCTCACGGCGGGCCGGCAGCACATCAAGGGACAACTCCCCCGGATCGTCCGCCCCTTCACCGGCCCCCTCGCCGCCCTCGACGACGTCGTCGTCACCGCGGACACCTACCGCGCCTTCCCGGATGGAGCCGACTTCTTCTGCGTGCGGGAGACCTGAGTGGCCACCTACCAGGGCTTCCTCCTGCCTCCGCCGTTGGTGGGGGTCAGGACCTTCCGCTCCGCGGCCCCCGGGGACAAGTGCCGGGTCTGGGTGCGCCTGTTCAGCATGTCGGGCGCTCCGGTGGTCGGCCAGGTCGTCTCCTTCGCCAACCTGTGGGCCAATCCTCGGTTGGCGCTGTTGGGGGGCAAGGCGATGTTGTCTGGGATGCGGGACTCCATGGAGACGAACGCTGACGGATTCGCGGAGATCGCCCTGCTGCGGGGTGTCGAGGTGCAGGTCACGGTCACGTCGACGGGCTTCTCCCGGAAGGTCACGATCCCGGACGCCCCAGAGGCGGACCTCATGGATCTCATCTCCCTGGCCCCGGACCAGTTCGAGGTGGCACGGATCTCCCCGGTGGATGAGCCCCGCTTCTCGTAGTAGCGGCTGACCTACCTACCTCCCTGCGAGTACGATTTCGTCATGGCCCGGTCTCTCAGCTTGCTGGGGAGAGTGAACTCTCCCAGAATCTACGCCGCAGCCGCGGGAGTGGTGGCATACAGCCTCGTGTGCCTGGACCCCACGGTGGACGGCCAAGTGACGCTGGCGGACCCCATGACCCCTGCCCTCATGCCGGCGATCGGGGTAGTGGAGCGGGTGCTGGGAGGCGGCAGGGTGTTGGTGGAAGGCAGGCAAGGCCACAGTGTGACGAACCCCGCCTGGTCGTGGACCCGGGGGGAGGCTTTGTGGGCGGACCCGTCGATCCCGGGAGCCATCACCGAGACTCTTCCAGTCGCCGGCCACCAGCAGCGTCTGGGCCACGCGGCGTCAGCCACCGAGATCTGCTTCGCCGTCGAGCGAGAGGTTGTTCTGTCGTGAGCGCGAAGCAGTACAGTTCCTCAGACGCCTTCCTCCTCGCCTACATCCGGCGCAAGGGCGTTGACGTGGTGACGGTGGGGCGCGATCCTGACCAGCCTCGTCGGATGCGCGTTACCCTCGATCTGCCCGACGACGAAGGGAAGAAGTACGAGATCGAGTACCGGAACTCCGACTACCGCAGATTCGTCATGGAGTACCAAGACACCGTCGACCTCATCAAGAGGCGATGACCCCCCAAGCCAGAGGACCCAGCCAGATGACCGCCAAGAAGCTCGACCCCCGCCGTACTCGCCTCAAGAAGAAGGTCAAGTTCAAGAAGAAGATCTCCGCCGCGCTCGAGAACGAGCAGGCAGAGGGATCGCGCCTTCAGGAGGCCGCGCGGGCGGCACGGCGATGTCCAGCGCCCACAGCGGCGACGACACGATCACGTACAACTTCGTCGAGAGCGACGTCAGCTCCTTCTCGGCGCTGGGCACGATCGCCAACTCGGGGAACATCAGCATCACCGCCACCAGCGGCGACCTGACCCTGGCCACCGCGACGTCCGGCACGCTCTTCATCGAGTCGGTCGGCGTCAAGGAGAGCCGCGCCGCGCACGGCAAGACCATCGGCACCGTGGCCGCCAAGACCATGGTGACCTACGTCGGCGGCGCGCTCGTGTCGGCGAACCCGTCCAGCCACAAGTTCCCCGCGGGACTCCTGGCCGAGGCGGACACCGACTCGGTGTACTGCACGCCGGGCGAGGTCTACGAGGTCTCCGAGACGCTGAGCACCGAGGGTGCCGTGGTCTACTGGGTGTCCGGCGGCGTCAGCGAGACGGCCCCGTCCACCTCGGAAGACCAGATCTGGCGCGTGGGCTACACCCACAGCACCGGCGCTGGCACCTCCAAGGTCGTCTGGATGCCGCAGTTCATCGGCGTGGTCTAGTACCCCGCTGAGGCCTGAACAGGAGGCCCCCGTCGTGCTAGGCGCGACGGGGGCCTTCTTGTAGGATGCGCGCATGGCGGCAGATCGGTTCACCAAGAAGGTCACCCTGGGGCTCGGAGACGCTGTACGGCGTCTCATTCGGTTGGACCGCGAGTACTCCTCGGGGCCGATCGACGCCAAGGGGCGGCTGGAGCGGGACTTGCTCGCGGAGGCGCTGGATCAGTACCCTGTGAACATCGTCATGGAGTGCGTCGACGAAGACGGGGACGGGATCCCCGACGACATCGGCATCTTCCAGAAGGCGGCGAAGGACAACTGCTGTCGCGCCGACAACCTGTTGGCCAGCGGCAAGAAGCCCAGCGCCAGGCCCAAGGAGGCCGGCGTGCCCAAGCTGATCCGCAAGAGGAGCTCTCGGTGATCTACGCTCTGGCTCTGCTGCTGTCCTACGGCCTCTGCTTCGGGGCCATGAACAAGGCGACGAAGGTCTTCCCGGTGCTCTGGCTCCTGCGGCTCGGACATCTCCCTGAGGCAGATGAGGAGGCCCCGCTGGGGTTCAGCAACTCCCGCTGGAGAGGAGCCGTGCGAGCCTTCGTCACGAAGCTCTTCTCCTGCCCCTACTGCATGGGCTTCCACACCGGCTGGATGAGCTGGCTCCTGGTCTGGCTCCTGTCGGGGGAGCGTCTGCTCTACTCCGGACAGCCCTACTCCCTCATTCCGGCGATGCTCTGCTGGAGCCTGATCTCCTCCTCGGCGTGCTACATCATCGACTCCGCTGTGCTCTTCCTGGAGCGTTCCGCATGAGCACTGAGGTGGCCGTTCCCGAGATCATCGTTGACCCCGAGCTCCGGTTCGGGGAGTACGTCAACGCCGTTCGCCTCCTGCCGGACGGCGACGATGAGGTGCTCCTGGATCTCGCGGTCTTCTCCCCGCAGGCCCAAGAGGCCCGGGTGGTCTCCCGGCTGAGGTGCCGTCCCTCGTTCCTCCGGGCGCTTCGCGACAAGCTCGACAGCGTGCTGGCACAGCCCCCGCCTCCGCAGCAGGGCGTCATGCTGACCACCGACGGCGGCAAGACCGCCGTGGTGTTCCCTCTCGGCGAGGGGGAGGAGTCGTAGGTGGCGCGCTCCGCGACCGTAGGTGAAGTCTTCCGAGAGCAGTTCCCTGCTCTCGATCTGGACGGCCTCACCAAGCTCCCGGGGCTGGCTCTCCCGGCGGACTTCACGGTCACCGTCTGGAAGGACGGCGCGGTCTACGCGGGCCCGAACGCCGTGACCGTGGCGGAGATCGCCGGCACTCCCGGCGAGTACGAGGCCGAGTTCACTCCCGACGCCGCGGGCTACTGGAAGATCGAGGTCCTGGTCATTCTGATCGGTGACCTGCAGGTCATCGAGTTCGACGCCTCCGGTGCAGGTGCAGGGCTGCCCTCGGTGGACGTGGCGGGCATGGCCATCGGGCGCGGCATGGAGGCCGTACGAGTCCCGGTCGGCACGGCCTACAAGGTGTCGTACACCGTGCCCGCCGGCGCGGTCACCGTGGACGGCAAGGTGCGGAAGGCCGGGGAGAGCACCTGGACGGACCTGACGCTGCTCGAGGCCACGGTGCCCTCGGGCCATCAGCGGGTCTTCGAGGTCGACTACGTGCCGACGGCGGTGGGCTGGTACTACCTCTCCTTCTCCTGCTCCATCGATGGGTGGGACTCCTCCCAGTCGTTCTACGCCTACGGGGTGGAGGGGGCGATCCAGACCCGGCACACCTCTCGGTCCCTGGGAGCCTGAGCATGGCGCACTTCGTCGGCATCGCGTCCGAGTTCACGATGATCATCACCCTGTCCACCACGGGCGGGGACTACCTGGTGGACGCTGACGCGGCGCCGACGGCGCAGGTCAAGGACTCGCTGGGCAACGTCGTTGCGACCCCGGTGCCGGTGCTGCACCCCTCCCTGGGCACGTACACGGTCAGCTGGACGCCGACGGGGGCCGGCGACTTCACGCTCGAGTGGGCCTACCTCTACAGCGGCTCGCCCTACTCCTCCGTCGAATCCTTCGCGGTCTTCCCGGTCAGCGTCAGCCCGCCCATCCCCATCGGGGCGCCGGGCTACGTGGCCGAGGTGCAGGTGGTCGACAAGGATGGGCTCCCGGTGGAGAACATGGGGGTCCAGGTCTACGACCAGGCGGGGACGGAGCTCCTCGCCACGGGCTACACCGACGCCGCCGGCGAGGTCGACTTCACCTTGCCGGTCGCGCGGTACCAGCTCCGCTTCTACGGCGACCACATCCTCGCCAGCGTGCCCTCCCCCAGACAGATCAACGTGAGGGTGCCGCCCCCCAGCAACCTCTGGCAGTTCGTCGCTGAGACGTTCACGGCGCCGGTGTCGCCAAACCCCAGCCTGTGCCGCTGCTGGGGCTTCTTCGTGGATCCGGCAGGGAGGGCGGTCTCCGGCCTCTACCTCCGCCTGACCCCGCAGAGGAACCCGGTGGCTCTGTACCCGGGCGCAGTGGGGTACTCGCAGGCCCCGGTCGAGCTCGTCACCGACAAGAACGGGTACTTCGAGGTGGACCTGCCGCGGGGAGGCATCTTCTCCGTCACGGCGGCCGGGTACCTCGACTCCTCGGTGGACATCGAGATCCCCTCACAGGCCCAGGCCAACACGGTCAACCTGCTCTTCCCGGCACCGGACACGGTGACGTACGCGCCTGCCGGGCCACTGGCTCTGGCGGTGGGCGGAGAAGTCCTGGTGGCTCCGACCTTGGTGATGTCGGATGGCCGGATCATCCTCCCCAGCTCGAACCCTGCATCGACCACCTTCGTCGAGTTCACCTCCAGCGACACCGACGTGATCGAGGTGGAGTCTTCCGGCGACAACCTCAGGGTGATCGGCGTCGGCGTCGGCTCAGCCACGATCGTGGCGACCCCCATCCTCAGGGCGTTCATGCCGCGGGTGCCCGCCGTGGTTCTGACGGTGACGCCGGTGACGGTGTCCGTCGCATGAACGGGGCCCCCGACACGGGTCCGCACCTGAACCTCTGGACGGCGGTGATCCTGCAGGGGATCATCGACTACGTCATCAACCGGGGCCGGACGCGTGTGCACGAGCGGAGGCTCTTCTTCAACGCCCAGTGGTGGTTGTTCGAGGATCACTCCGGGCGCTCGAACTCCTTCGAGGCCCTCTGCGCTCTGGTAGACGTAGACCCGGAGCGGTTGCGCCAGAAGGTGTTGGTCCTGACGGCGGCGGAGCTGAGGCAGCTGAAGCTGCACAATGATCGGAGGCGGCATGTCCAAGGCAATGAACATCACCGCGCCGGCGGCCGGAGCCCTGGTCTCTCCGTCGAAGGGAACTCCTCGAACGGGGATGGGTCTTCGCAGCACGCGAGACCAGTTCCGCCTCCTGCACGGGGAGGTGATGACCGGGCTGCTCCTGCACTCCGACGTCTTCTTCCATCATCGAGTGCTGCAGCGCAACCTGCTGCTGCAGGAGGCAGCCTCTCTTCTGTCGGCACTGGCTGAGATCATCACGGCCACGGCGGACTTGCGGCTCCCCGACCCTCCCAACCCCGATGCCTCGGGCCTCTCTCGCGCCTTGAAGGCGCTGGGCCGCGACGTTCCGGATCCCCTGTCCTCAGAGGCTGCTGCGTTCGCGGCACAGGACATCACCCGCTACGTCATGGGGTCCGGGCTGCTCTCGCCGAGAGACCGCGCCGACGTCTCTGCACGTTCCAGGGCGGAGGCCCAGGCCGACCTCACCGCTCCGCTGGCAGAGGCCCGGGCCTCCTGGACCAAGCTGCAGAGAGGGCTGAAGGAGTTCAGCGAGGCCGCCGACTGGTTCAACGTCAACACCCTGCAGCGGGCGGTGGGGCCCGCGGTCATGGCCCGAGCGGAGGCCCTGCTGCGCGCGCACAAGCAGCGCACCGAAGAGGGAAACGTCCTGGCGCAGCGACAGGAGGAGGTGCTGAAGCTCCTCACCGTCCCCGCCACCATGAAGGCCTTGCGCGGGGCCCGGCACCCTCTATCCCCCCTCGTCTCGGACGCGTTCCCCCCGAAGTCCTCCCTCGAGGTACGGGCCCTCCCTCCGCTGCTGCCGGCGACGGTGATCGGTTCTCGGTCGCCGGACGCCCTTCCCGTCGGAGCGACGCTGATCTACACCCCCAACGGGAAGGCACAGCGCACCATCGAACTGGTGGGCGCCGGGCAGCACAGGGTGGAGGCCGAGATCCCCGGAGAGACCTACGAGGTCGTCGAAGGGGTGCTTCTGGTCGAGGTCGAGGGCCTCCTGCGGGACATACCGCTCACGACGGGACCGCGCACCGCTGCGCAGGTGCTCGACGAGCTGAACAGCGGCATGCAGCGCTACGGGGGCCTCGCCAAGAGGAGCCTCGGCAAGCTGATGCTCCTCGACGACGACCCCATGGTCGTGGGCGACGCGGGACAGGTGGTCCGGGAGAGCTACCTCCAGGCGGAGGGTACGTTCCCGATGGCCCTGGAAGGCCTGACCCTGTCCGTCTTCGCCTCGTACGTGCACACCGCCACCGACACCCCGCTGCCGCCCGGCCTGTACGCCTTCCCGCGGTCCATCCTCTTCCCGGCGTCCCCGCACGGCGTGGGCAACCCGTACGAGTCGATGCAGGAGGTGGTGGACGCCATGTTGGCGTGGGCACCCTTCGTGTCGGGCGACCTCCTCCCGGGCAACGACTTCGTCCTTGAGGTGGAGGTCGTGGACGGGAAGCTGGAGATCCGCGCGCCCATCGCCACGGGACCCAACACCTTCCTGGAGCTGCTGCTGCCCTTCAGCTCCGCTCATCCGGCGACGCTCAACTTTCCCGAAGTGATCCGGTTCGGGTGGACGGATTACTCCGCCAGTGACCGCTTGGCACTCGGCTTCGGCGCTGGCCAGGCGTCCACGGACTACTTCGCGCTGGAGAACGTGGTGGCCCTGGTGGAGGAGGCGGAGTCCGCCTCCCCGGAGGTGGAAGCGTCGATCTCCACGTCCGTGCGCGGCATCGGGAGAGGGCACTTCTCCACCCAGACGAGGTGGGTGCCCAACGACGCTACGAGGGCGCAGGCAGGGGACATCCTCAACGCCGTCGACGTGGGGCTCTACGTCGTGACCTCTCTGGTCGGCGAGGAGTTGGTCGTGGCCCCGCTCCACGACAGACTTGCCCCGCTCCACCTGGAGACCATGTCCTCCTTGCAGCGCACTCTGCTGCAGCTCACGTCGCTGGACGACTCCCTCGCGAGCCACATCCAGGTGGACGTCGGGACGGCGCACGCCCAGCTCGGCTTGGTCTCTGGAAGCACTCCCGGCACCGCGACCACCTTCGAGGTGTACGGCCGGCTCGCGGGGGAGAAGCGACGGGCGGTCCGGGACCTGGGAGTGCTCAAGGCCCTCAAGGGCGCCTGGCTGGCGAACGGGGAGGACAGGTACTCGATCACAGCCATCTCGAAGGACCGCCGGAGCTTCGAGGTCGGGGAGGGCGTCCTTGCTTCCGCCGACCTCGAGGTGCTCAGCTCGCTGGCCACCGAGTTCGAGGAGCTGCGCGTGGCGCTGCGTGCGCTGCAGATGCGACCCCTGTGGAAGTGGGTGTTGGAGCTGGAAGCTGCGCTGCAGCGGGTGGAGGCCGCCTCCCAGGGAGCGGCCTCCACCCACCAGCTCCTCGACGCAGTGGGGACGGTGTACGCCGCTGCCATGCAGATCGGCGAGGTGCCCGGCCAAGGTCCGGCGGCAGCCCTGCAGCGACTGGGCCTGCGGGTGCCCGCAGCGCCTGCGGGCACCCTCTTCAGCGTGCTGACGTCGTGGGTGCCGGAGGTGCCTGAGGAGACCCAGGAGCAGGCGGAGGCTCAGCTGTCTGCTCTGGAGGAGCGGGGGTATGATCGGTTCAGGTCGCTGCTGGTCCGAGGCAAGTACCACGTGGCGGCGTCCCTGAGGATGGAGGGAGCTTCCTCGGCATCTTCGGCCGAGGAGAAGCTCACGAAGGCTGCCAGGCTCTTCCAGCCGCCCCGAGGAGCAATAGGAGGTTTCGGTGGGTGATCGCGCCGCCAGCATCGAGGTTCGCCGGGCGCTGGGCGGCGCCTTCGCACTGGTGCGTTCGATGTCGACGGCGACCGCACTGGCGGGGTACACCCTGGAGGACTTGATCACGGAGCAGATCTTCTTCCTGGACGCATCGCAGCAAGGAGAGGGTGCGGACCTGGACCCGACCAGTACTATCCGATCCCATGCGACGGGGCGGCTCCAGAGGCTCGAGAGCCTGGAAGCCGCGCTGTTCGGTGACGATGGGGCGTTCCGACGCGCCCGGGAAATCGAGGAGGAGCCGTGAAGTCCCTGCAGGTCATCCAGCTCGCCGACTCCTTGCCCGTGGCCCGCATCACTGCGCTGTCCAGCGAAGGGCCGTACCGCCTCCACGGCAGGGACTTCCGCTTCGTGGAGAACGTGCTGTTCAACGGCGCGGATGCCCCCACCTTCGTGATCGAGAGCCGCACCACCATCCTGGCCACCTTGCCCGTCCCTCGCTCCGAGCTGCGGGAGGTCATGGTGCTGAGCTCGCAGGTCACCATGACCGAGAGGTCCCTGGTGAGGCTCCAGCTGGGAGGGGGAGTGGTCGAGGGCATCACCCGGCTCGTGCAACGCTTCACGAAGCTGCTGCTGCAGACCCCCGGAAGCGACATCTTCTCTCCCGAGGACGGGGGAGGGCTCCGCGATTTGGTGGGGTACGCTGCGTCGGTGTCCGGGGTGTCGGACTTGGTGGCCCGGCACAACTTGGCGATCTCCCGGACCCGGGAACAGATTCAGCGGCGCCAAGCCCGCTCCCGCCAGTACATCCCGGCAGCAGAGAGGCTGGTCGGGGCGGAGGTCTTGTCCGTGGATTTCGATAGGGATACGGGTACTCTGCGGAGTAGAGTGCGCCTCCAGTCCGCAGCGGGCGATGCACTCCTCAACCTGGCGACGGTCTGATGGCGCACCGAGAAGACATCAAGGCCCTCCTGCAGCAGCGAGCCACGTCTTTCGACCCGACACTGGACGTGTCGGAGGGGTCGGCCTTCTACTCCGAGGTGGTGGCGCCGATCCTGGATGCCCTGGGCCCGGACCCCCTCCAGACGTCTCCGATGGCCTTCGTCAAGGACCGCGTCGCCAAGGAGTACCCCTCCATGGCGCTGGACGACGACGAGCCGCTGATGGATGCCGTGGGCAAGCCCCTGGCCCTGGTCGTGGGCGCGCTGAGCGACCAGGTGCTGCGGATCAAGCAGAGGCAGTCCTTGGCTCGCCCGGATCTGCTGACGGACGTCGAGGCCGACGACCTGATGGGCAACTGGTTCGTCGAGCGAGAGACGGGCCTGCGCCCCACGGCCTACGTTCGGGTGTTCTACACCGTTCCGACCCCGGCGTCGGTGAACCCGGCCCATCGCTTCTACACGGGCACGGGGCTGAACTTCTTCCCGGTCTCCACCCAGACGGTCACCAGCGTCGAGATGGCGGCACAGAAGGTGGGCGAGGAGTACTACGCCGAGTTCCTCGTGCGCGCCGAGTTCCCGGGAGAGGAGTACTCCGTCGCGGCGGGGGCCATCAGCGGGGTCGACGGCCTCCCGAACCACAACCGCGTCACCAACCTCGCCTCCGCCTCCCCGGGCAGGGATCGCGAGGACAACGACGCCTTCCTCCGGCGCGGCCGAACAGCGCTGGTCGAGCGGTCGATGACCAGCCCGCGGGGCATCCGAGCCCGCATCCGAGAGCTGGGCACGATCGCCCAGACCGCGGTGGTCAAGTACAACGACCCGGAGATGCAGCGTGACCTGCTCACGGGCGCCGGCGAAGGGAAGCTGCACCTGTCCGGCATGGGCATGGTCTTCGGCACGAGCCTCCTGGTGTGGTCAGGCTACGAGGACCGCGGCATCGCCGACGAGGTGTTCGTCCAGCCGGGGTTCAACGTCTCGCTCCACTACGGGAAGATCCTCTACGGCCTGCCCCCGAGCCAGAGCCACGAGTCCTTCGTGGTGGACTCGGTGGTCTACGACAGCCGCGGCGCCTTCCCCGAGCTGCCGAACATCCTGCTGCTCCGCCTGAACCACGATCCCACGCCCACCAGCACGGTGTCCGGGGCGATCCCAGGGTTCTTGCCGGGAGTGTCCGTGGCCATCACCCGGCCGGGCAAGATCCGCATTTCTGACATTCCCGGAGGGATCCAGGCCCCCATCACCGACGCTGGGGTGGTGGAGATCAACGACGGAGAAGTCCACATCGGGGGCCACCACGACGTGTGGTTGCGTCCCCAGTCGCAGTCGCAGGCGACGATGACCGTCAGCGTCGAGGACGAGGACCCCCTCGTGGTGGGCCTGAGCCTTCAGACATTCGGGGCGACTCCCACACCGAATGTGGTGTCGTCGTCGGACATCACGATCGACTGGGAGGACCGCGGGGTCCTCCCCGGCATGTACCTCTCCGTGGAGGAGGGGGCCGATGTAGGCGTGTACCGAGTGCTGGTCGTGCGGCAGACGCAGCTGGTCATCGACGCGGACCTGACCGCCACGGACGTAGGCATCCGCTTCAGGATCGTGGACGGCCTGAAGCTGGACCTGGTGCAGCCGCGCGCCCTGAAGATCCCCTTCGGCACGGACGCGCCCGGCAACGACCTGGAGACGATCATCGGGTCCTCGATCGTGGTGCTGAACAGCACCAACAGCCTGAGCTTCGGCGTGCGTGGAGGAGACACCCTGCGCATCCTCGAGGGCGACGACGCCGGCGACTACCTGATCAGCGCGTTCGACCCCTCGGGCGGCGGCACCACGCCGATCATCGACCGCCCCATGTCCAACAGCGCCAGCGGCCTGTCGTACCAGATCTTCCGGGCAGAGCCTGGGGTGCAGCTGCCGCTGATCCGTATCCCGGCCGGAGGCATCCGCCTGCTGGACAGCTCGGACCAGCCCACCGACATCTCGGTCCCGTACGCTCTCCCCGTTGAAGCGCGATCCCTGCAGACGTTCACGGGGGCGTTCACCCGCGGGTGCGGAGACCTCGGCTTCACGATGCCCGGGCTGGGCCTCGCCTTCGAGAACGCGGGCGAGGCATGCCCCTCGTCCCTGGAGGACGCGCTGGAGCTGGTCCAGGGAGGGTTGGTGCCTCTGGGCGAGCTCCCGGGAGCTCTGCTGGACCTGGACCCGTACCCGGACGTCTCGTCGTCGCTCTTCGAGCTCGAGCTCTCCAGCATCGTGGTCACGGACGACCTCGGGGTAGCCATCCCAGGAGGGGTCTACAACGACATCGCTGCCGGCATTGGGGATGGGTGGGCTGCTTCGATGGCTACCTCCGCGCTGGAGGCGGACACCTACCTCGACTCCAACGCTCCGTCGGATCACCCGGACTACAGCGTGGGCGCGCGGCACGTAGCGTCCTACGATCGCGGCTTCGTCATCGGGTACAACCTGGCCGTCCAGGTGAGGTTGAACTACCTCGCGGGCATGCCCTGTGAGACGCAGGGCATCCTCACCGGCTTCGGGCAAGGCCGGAACGACATCGTGACCGCCCTCGTCGCCGGCGGCCCCTACGAGGAGTTCCCGGACGAGCCCGCCGCCCCGGCCCTCGTCACCCCCAACCGCGGTACCTGCGACGCCGCGGATTTCGACGACGCGTGGGGCTACGGCTACACGCTCGGCTACTTCTGGTCCCTGTTCCTTCGGGCGGGCCTGACCTACGCCGACGTCTTCCCGGTGGCTCCCTCCGAGGACCCGAGCACCGACGCCGAAGAGCAGGCCGCCCACCTGCTGATGCGGCTGCTGTCGGCCCCCAGCAAGTACTCGGACGACTGCCTGGAGTGCGACGGGTACATCTTCTGCGTGACGCTGGATCCGGCAGGCATCTTCATCAACTACGACCTGCCGGCGGCAGGGCGCACCTACGTCAACGACATCACCGACTGGTTGACGAAGACCATCTCCGCCTTCTTCCCCTCCTTCGTGCCCAACACACCTCCTCTGGTGGAGGCCGTGGACGGAGGCATGCGGATCAACTGGAACCGCACTTCTTCGATCGGCCTGGAGGACGACGCCGTCAACACCTCGATCATGTTCGAGGTGTGCATCCCCGCAGAGCTGGTGGGCTGCTGCAGCAACCTCTTCATCGCCTTCCCCGACGTCGACCTGGACTTGATGCTCCGCAAGATGTCGGACTGGGTGCAGGCGGTGGACGGAGGAGACATCGGCTCTGACGAGGCTCTGCAGCTGTTGCGGGAGATCATCAACCTCCTCCCCTCCGGTGAGCCCGGCCTGTGCCAGTCCGTGCAGGGAGACACCCTGCAGCTCAACTCTGGTCCGAACGCGGGCGGCTACGTGGTGGAGACCACGTACGAGCTGTCCCTCGATGTCACGCCTCTGGCTTCCGGGCTCGGGCTGATGATGACCCAGAAGGTGACGGAGGGCGGTGACCTCTTCCACCTCATCGAAGGGCTGGCGGTCGCGTCGGCGCTGCAGGCGACGTCCAACAACGCGGCAGCCAACAGCCTGCTCAGCGATCTGCTGGCGGAGCTCCAGCCCGGAGGCAACACGGAGGCAGCCCAGCAGCTGCTGGCCACCTTCCAGACGGGTCTGGACGAGTTCACCCCTGTGCTGAAGATGTGCGCCGTCGGCATCCGGGGCCAGTTCCCCGTGGACCCCTGGCAGCCGTACTGCGAGATGTTCGCTTCTGGGTTCCCGACGGTGCCCCCGCTGCCGGCGGTCCCCACCTTCGAGGCCGAGCTCTGCGACAGCTACGGCGACAACACGGACCCGTTCGACCTTCTGGTCGACCTCATCGCGTGGGTGTTCGATTCCCTGAACGCCCTGGGCTTCGACCTGCCCGAGACCTTCGACGTCACCTTCAGTGAGATCCTGGCTGGCGTCTTGAACGGCATGAAGGTGCCGTACTGCGTCGGCGCCAGAACGTGCCCAGGGACGGTCCGCCTGTACTTCCACGAGCCGACGACGATGGAGGTCGACGCCGGCGGCAGGTGCGTCGTGTTCTACGATCCCACCAGCGCAGACCCCGCCCAGTTCCCGTACGACTCCACGGGGTGCGACGACTTCTGGGACGGGAACGCCCTCGAGGCGGACTGGATCGCCGGCGTCCTCGCCGGCTACGCCGACGGCCTGACCGACCCCATGGGCGGGTCGGACGAGCTCGGCTACTCCTTCGCCGACTTGGCGGCCGGGCTGCCCGCCACCTACGAGGACGACGTCCTGGCTGTGGCAGGGAAGAGCTACCGTCCCGAGGGCTACCAGCTCGCGGCCTACAACACCGGGTACTCGGAGGGCTACGGCATCGGCTGGGGCTTGGACCTGGGAGGCGCCCTCTCCCCGGCCACCGCCGACACGGCAGCCGGGTTCGCGGCGGGCCTGGCCGACGGCATCGCGCTGACCGCCTTCATGGAGCTGGAGCTGATCCACACGTCGCACGGCACGGGCGCCAGCTTCTCGCCCCCGGTGGATCCGACGGAGGCCGCCGAGTACCGCGCGGGCTACACCTTCGGGAAGATGGCCGGTCTGTGGAGCTGCCTGTTCACCTCCGGCATCGGCAGCTTCGGCACCGGAGCGGACCCGGTCGTGTTGGACAGCCGGGTTCCCACGCTGCTCAGCACGACGATCGGGTCGGCGGAGGTGCTCTTCGGCGGCGATGAGCGGGCCCCGGACTACCAGGTGCTCCCGCCTCAGGAGACCGTGGACCCGACGCCCCCGATGGACTACCCACGAGACCTCCAGGTCTCGGGGCCGCTGAGCGTGAGCGGCAACGTGTTCACGCCGTTGCAGATCACCGGAGCCACTCGAGAGGCCCCGTTGGCCCTGGGCATCCGGGCCTACGCCGACGAGATCGAGATCCACGAAGAGGTCATCCTCCTGCGCTCCGACGTCTCGGGGGTCTCCGACACGGTGCGCGAAATCGTGGTGGCCACCCGCAACGGCAGCAACATCGTCACCGTCCTGACCCCGGACGTGAACCTGCTGGGTCTTGGGCCTGCGGCAGCCGACGGCCGGAACCCGCTGAGGGTCGGCAATCTCCTCTTCATCGAAGAGGGCGCGGACGCGGGCGGCTACACGGTGACCAAGGTGGTGAGCGCGACGCAGGCGCAGCTGGACCGCCCCCTGGTGGATACCTCCCTGCCGGCGAACAAGAGCGGGTCCGCCGGGAGCTACGACGTCGCGGCGGACCCGACCAAGTTCAACGCTCCCCCGAACACCTTCCTCAGTACGGACGTCGGCAAGTTCCTGTCCATCTTCAGCTCGCACCTGCCGGACAACGTGGGCTCGTACGAGATCTTGGCCACGGACGGAGCGGCAGGGGCCTGGGTGACCATCGACGGCTCCTTGGCGGGAGCGGAGACGGCGGTCATCTGGGCAATCACCGAGGCTCCGGCACTGGCCCCCGCGGACCTGGAGCAGGGAACGGAGCTCGTGGTCGGTCGGAGGATCCGCGTCTACGAGGGCGCCCCTGCCACGTTCAGCGTGGTGGGTGTCTCGGACTCCCTCGACCCCGAGACGGCGAACTTCTACGCCTGGGCAGCCGATCAGCCTGCGTCAGCGGTCTTCCGGGGCACCAAGCAGCCCTTCCGCATCGCCCGCCCGGGGATCCAGCGGATCTCCAGCACCCAGATGGAGGCCAACCGCGAGGGCTCGCTCTACTACTTCGACGTGCTCGCCCGGGCGCTCGGCACCGACGAGGTGCACAACGTGCCTGCTGAGCAGCGGTTCGAGGCCGTCTTCGGCACCTACCTCTCGGACGGCTACTACTACGAGGTCGAGGACACGAACTTCACCTTCTCTCCGGAGGAGAAGGTGGCGCTGCGCCTCAGCCCCTCCTTCTTGCCTGCGGGCAGGGACGACGTGGCCATCAACAAGATCCCGCTGAACGGCCAGCGACTCCAGATCGCCTACGAGAACTCTCCGGACGTCGCTGACGTGCACCGGATGCTGATCGAGCCAGGCTCGCGGACCACTTGCGCGAACCCCATCGCGAGGCACTTCCTGCCCGCCTACATCAGCATCGAGCTGCGCTACTTCGGTGGGGAGGCCCCGAGCTCGGTGGCGGAGAGGATCAGCTCGAAGATCAAGGCGCTGGAGGCCACCGATTCGTTGTCGGTGGCCGCGGCGGTGGAGACGGCGCTGCGGGAGGCCAAGGCGTCGGACTGGGAGCACGACATCTACGTGGTGTCGGTCACCCACGACCTCGATCGCCGTCTTGTGGGCAACAGGTCCAGGGACCGCATCGGCGGCGCGATGCCGCAGTTCTTCAACGGCAGCAACCGCCTCAGCTACTTCATCCCCGGGAAGGACACCAGCGGGGTCGATGAGGCTGACCTGGAGCCCGGCGACATGATCCGCGCGCTGAGGGTCACCCTCCCACTCGTGCTGTCGTAGGAGGCAGGATGGGACTGGAGCAGCCGATCTTGCGGATGACCCCGCTCTCCGGATCGAAGACGCAGCCGCACGCGGTGCACCGGGCGACGTACCGGAAGCCCGCGGTCTGGTTGTCGAACGGCTTGTCTGGGTCCACGACGGGCATCACGCCCTGGGAGCACTCCGGGCAGCGCTTGGAGCGGACTCGCTCCCGCGCCGCGTCGTCTACGTCCTGCAGGATGCACTCCTCGCCGTCGGTGAGGGCCAGCAGCTGCTCTTCCGGCATCGTCGTGAAGATCACGGCGGGAGCGTAGCATGGCCTCCCCCTGGATCGGCAACCGCCAGCCGCCCCCTGAAGCAACTGGGATGCTGCTGGAGGACGACTACCACCTCGGGCTACGCGACGTGGCTACGCGGATCGACCTGACCACTCTGTGCGTACAGGCGTCGTACTCGCAGGCCAACTTCACCGCCAACCTGCTGTTGCCGGAGGACGATCCTCTGGTCATGGAGAGAGGCAACTCTTCAGTTGCCGCCTTCTCGGACGCAGGCCCCACTGCGGTCCCCGCCGGAGTCGAGGTGGCCCGCGCCCTCGTCGGCGGGAAGTTGGTGATGACGAGGGCGGGGGCGCCAGCCCACCGTGGGGCGCAGGTGGTCTCCTCTCCGGTACAGGGGGCGCTGCACATGGCAGAGGTCTCGCTGCGGCCCGTCACCCTGACCGCGGGCGCCGAGGCCTACATCGCCGACGCGGACTACCAGGGCGCCTGTGCCGGCTTCGTCCACGGGCCCACCAAGAAGGGGATCTTCGTCTTCCTCATGGACGACGGCGTCACGAAGTCGCTGCTGGTCTCCCCGGCTGATGACGGGTCAGGCACTCGCCCAGGGAGCTCCAGCGTGGTGTACGACTGGTCCCTGGGCGTCGCGATCAAGACGGTGTGGGACCTGCTCCTCGACAAGGTCGACGTGTACCTGCGGGATGTCGACGATCCCGATGCCGTGGCAACGAAGGCGTACTCCGCCACGTTGAGCACCGAGCCGTCCTTCATCAGTGGAGTGGCCCTGGACCAAGTTCCCTTGGGGTCCGCAGCAGACGCTCCGCAGCAGATCTACGCCCTGGTGAACCTGGACAGCGCCACCCCGGGAGATGAGATCCAGTGTGACTTCATCCGCTCCTTCGGCTTCGGCAAGCTGCTCATCGAGGGAGGGCTGCCTCGCCCCGGGGTGCACCTGTACCTGCGGCCGTCGGACATCGTCGAGGCCGACTTCTCTGCCCTTCCGGACAAGGCGGACCTCCCGTGGCGGACGTCCCTGCAGAGCGGAGATGTGGCGATGGTCCAGGTCGCGGGAGGCCTCCGACTGGACAAGCTCTCGGGCACCGCGAACGGAGGACTCCCGGGCTACCTGGTGCGGGAGGAGCCCAGCCTGGACCTGGCGGAGGGGTTCTGGCTGGAGATGGAGCTGCTGGCCTCTGACGTCGCCCATCTGGCGGTGGAGGCCACGGGCATCGGCGTGGAGATCTTCGATGGAGCAGACGCTCTCCTGGTGGCGCTCCTCGACGACTACGCCATCAAGCGGGTCGGGGTGCTGCAGGCGGGAGGAGCGCACCTCGGGACCTCGTACGCGACAGGGGCGGAAGTCGACTGGGAGGTCCCGGTCACGGTCCGGCTCTGGGCGAACCCCGACCTGGACCGGGTGGACCTGTTCATCGGCGACGATGACACCCCCTACGCCACGGGGACCCTCTCTGCACTCCCCGCCGACGTGACCTCTGGGCAGATCCGCATTGGCCACGTCTACTCCTACGCAGGTCGCGACGTCTTCGGCAAGACGGAGCTCCGCCGCCTCCTCTACAGCACCAACGCCCGCGGCTTCGACGCGGTCGAGGGGGCTGTGCCGGACGCGGCCTCCCTTGCGTGGACTCGTGTGTCGCCGGGCCCCGGGGCCGACGCGATTGTGGGCGCCGAGCTGAAGATCCAGGACGATGGGTACGGGGCAGGCACCGAGGTCAGGTACTTCTGGCGCACCGTGCCCTCCTTCAGCGCCCTGCTGGGCATGTCGGTCGAGGCCCGCTTCAGGGTCTCCTCCTTCACCAATGACCTGGGAGGGGTCGGAGCGTTGAACACGCCCGTCTCTGCCGGCGTAGCCCTCGACGACGGTGCGGAGGCGGCTCAGCTGCGGTTCGTGGCCACGGCGGGCGGACAGTTCGCCTACCTGCCGGGCGCTGACCCCGCTGCCTCTCTCCTCGAGGTCATCAACCAGACGGACGCAGGCAAGGCGATCTCCACAGAGGTCTCCTTCCTCTCCACGCACACCTACCGGCTGGAGAAGAAGCCGCGCCAGGCGCTGCGTCTCTTCGTGGACGGCGTCCAGAAGATCTCGATTCCCTGGGACGAGGTGGACTTGGCTCCCACCCTGTTCGGCGCTGGGGTGGGCTTCGGATCGTTTGACGGAGACCGAGCTTCGACCAGCTACTGGAGGCGTGTCGTCTACGCCGTGGGCGATGGGTACGATGTCGCCGTGCGGCCGGAGGTACCTGCCCTGGAGCAGGAGTTCGTGTTCGACTCCCTCTCGGAGCTGGTCGTGCAGGTGGATGGGATCTAGTGGTCGACCAGTTCTTCAACGTCGGGATGCAGCCAGGGAACCAAGCCCCTACGGCACGGGTGTACCCGGCGGAGCAGAGGAGCATGGTCGGCGCAGTCGTCCGTCTGGACGGGCGCGGCAGCTCTGATCCCGAGGGGGATCCGCTCAGCTACACCTGGTCCTTCGTCGAAGTCCCCATCGGCAGCGCCCTCGGCGCCAGCTCCTTCGAGGAGCTGGCTCCCGACGGCTCGGCGGTCGGCTTCGCTCCCGACATCACCGGCACCTACGTGGTGGGGCTGGTCGTCAACGACGGGCAGTACTCCAGCTCTCTCTCCCAGGCCACGGTCAACGTGCAGGTGGTGCAGGTCCCGCTCTGCTCGGACATCCAGCCGGACGGCCGCTTCTTCTTCAGGGTGATCAACGACTTCCTGCAGCACATGGCGGACAGCGAAGTGCTGCCCATCGTGTGGTCTGGGTTCCAGCAGCAGGGTGCGGCGGTTCTGCTGGACGCGCTTCAGGCCGACTACGACAAGTCGATCCACACCATCCTCGAGTCTCGGCAGCGCCGGTGGGAGCAGTACCTGCCCCGCATCCCCCTGGTGGACGAGGAGTACACCTTCCTCTTTGGAGGGGAAGCGGACGGCACCTCCGCGACCACGGGCACCGTGGGCGAGCCGCTGTCGGGCTACCTGCTCTCGGACAGAGAGTTCGTGGTCACTGCCGGGGCAGTGAAGGCGGACGCAGTCGGCAAGACCCTGGAGCTCCTGACCAGCGCCGGCGCCAACCTGGGCAGCTACACCATCTACGCGGTCACCGGGCACAGGATGTCCTACCTGATGTCGCGGACCACGCCCTTCCCCGACGTGGCCGGGGAGCAGCTGGGCACGGGACTGGACCTGTCCTCGGTGGAGGGCAGCGACGTAGTCACGACGCCGGCGACGAACTTCACCCTCATCGCCGGCCTGGACGCCGGCGACGTGCTGAGGGTCCCCTCCGGCCCGAACGCAGGGGACTACCTCATCGCCGCCGTAGGGACCCCCACTCCTCTGTCGCTGCAGCTGGACCGGGAGATGTCCTCGACGAGGACGGACACCTACACGCTGCACAACGTCGTCAGCGGGCTGGTCGAGGCCGCGGTGGCGAGCCCGTACACGGACGTCGTGTGGGTGCCCTCCGCGGAGGGCGACTTCACGCTCTTGGACGGACAGGAGCAGGAGGGCCTCGCCACGATTCGGAGTCCCAGGGAGATCGTGGTCGGGGAGCAGTTCGCGTGGCCCGCTGCCGTGGGCAGGTCCATCGGAGTCTTCGGGGCACAGACCTCGGGGCAGTACGTCATCAGCGGACTGAACGGAGCCGGCGACGGGTACCTGATCGCCGGTCGATTCGCCGGCACCTTCCCCCAGGAAGGGGTGACGTTCCGGCTCCCGCCCATCGCCACGGCCGAAGGCCGGGTCCTGGTCCTCAACGACCGCGCCTACGCTCTGCGCAGGGTCCGCAACGACTCCGCGCAGCTCGAGGCCCCGCTGGGCCCCGGCCCAGTGAGCCTGGCGGTGGTGGACGAGCCCTCCCTCGTCACAGGGGTCTCCGGAGTGGCGTGGCGTCTTCCCGCCACGCTGTACACCCCGAACACCGACCTCGAGGACCTCGGGGCACGGGCAGGGGACGTTCTCGCTCTGCGGGTGGAGAACATCTCTTCGGGGCGCTCCGCAGAGGTGCCCTGCACGATCGTCGGAGCGGCCTCAGGGCGAGCCGGCGTCGTCGTCGGAACCCAGCCCGTGATTCCGGGAGGCCCCACGGGGCTGACGACCAAGGAGAAGGTGGACCTCGCCCTGGCCTTGGGGATCCCCGGCGCCTCCTACGACGCGATGGGGGATCCCCTCCTGGAGGGAGAAGCTCTCGCCGTCGACACCGCGTTGAGCAGCCTCGCCTTCCGGGCCCGGTACAACAACCTGCCCCACACGAAGGACACCGTCTTCACCGTGGCCGGGTTCTCCTTCCGGATCTCGGCGCAGTACCTGTCGCGCAACACCCTCCTCCCCGTTGACGAGGACGTTGTGTCCGTGCCCTGCTTGCAGGAGTACGTGGGCAAGACGTTCGCGATCGAGGGCGACGACGGCACCTTCGACATCCTGACTCGAGACGGCGCGAGGACCACCATCCCGCGGGACCCCGCGGACCTCGTGGAGAACCGGGACTACGTGATCGAGGGAGAGGGGGATCTCTTCGGCACGGACGGGGCCATCAGCGCGGGGTCGGAGATCTTCACCTCGGCGACGGGCATGTTCCTCAGTCGCGGGGTCGAGGTGGGCGACCTCCTCGAGGTCTTGGACGAGAACTACGTCGTGCTCCAGGCCCTCTCCGAGACGCAGCTCCAGGCCGTCCGGGTGACGACCGGGGCAGTCTTCTCGGTCACGGGCACCGGCCTCGCCTACACCCTGATCCGCCGGCTGCCGGACAAGTACCTCCGCTTCGTCCCTGGCACCTACGGCCCGACCAGTCCCGCGCCCGAGAGGCTGTGGGCCGAGACCACCTTCGTCGACAACTCCGAGGCGATCGAGAACAACTTCGGCACCCTCGTCTCCCTCACCCGCGAGCAGCTCTCCGACCAGGAGACCTCCTCCACCACGTACCGCGAGGCCGTCCTGGCCCTGATGTACGCCTGGGCCACCGGACCGCTCCTCAGCAACCTGCGCCTGGGCGCCCAGGTCCTGTTGGGGCTCCCCCTGGCTGACGTGCGGGGGATCATCCGGGACGTGAAGGACGACTACCGCGTCGACGCCGACGGCGTTGCGGAGCTTGGCCGCCTTCTCGTCGAGGATCTGACCCAGGAGGGCGAGCCCGCGGGGGTGGTGCGGCTCTACTTCTACAAGCCCCTCACCAACGAGACGCTCACCGACTACTCCGGCCTGGAGACGAACCCGGTGACCGGGCGCCCCTACGCAGTGGGCGACACCGTGGAGCGGTTCGCGTCCCTGGCCAAGGGCGTGATCACCACCGACTACGTCGAGACCCCCGGCTGGTGGATGGGGAAGTTCCTGCAGGGGGACACCGCCGCAGAGCTGAGGAAGTTCCACACCTGGACGCTGAGGGCCAACGTCGACGTCACCGACTCCTCGGACATGGACTTGGTGGAGCAGTTCGCCCGGGCGATGGACCCGGCCTGGACCGACGTGGACGTGGTGATGGTCAAGCCGCTCGTCGACGAGGTGACGATCGAGGACGGTCTCTACTTCGCCGTGCGCTCCCGCCTCATCGACGACCCCTTCGGCCGCATCGAGGCCCTGGCCGCCGCGGACTCGACGAACGGCTCGGGCCTGATCCTGCAGCACGTGAACATCGGCCCCATGAACTCCAGGATGCTCTTCATGGGCAGGGACCTGGAGACGCCGGCGGGAGGAGCGGGGCCGCTCACCTTCACGTCGGCCCGGGGCGGCTTCATCGACCCACTGACCGTTGCTCCGTACGTCGGGTACGACGTGGTGACGGTGCAGCACGGCTCCCCGTTGGTCAGGCCCGGGGACCTGCTCCGGATCTTCGAGGGACCCAACAAGGGGTGGTTCCTCGTGGACTCCGTCCCGTCGGACACCGCGATCGAGGTGACGGCGCAGTCGCAGTACGACGTCCCCTCCCCTGCACTCCTGGGAGTGCAGGCCGGGACGGAGCAGTCCTTCTTCGTCTTCCGGCCCGCCCGGAACCCCATCACGACGGGGACCACGCTCACGCTGGACGGAGGACACCCCTCTGCGCCCAACGTGGTGCAGGACCTCTCGGGGAAGTGCCTCTTCACCGAGGGTGTGTCCGTCGACGACCGGCTGATCATCACCAGCGCCACGGGCCGAGGCGTGTACCACATCCGGGAGGTCCTCAACCCCGGCCCCGGCCTCTACCCCTGGTTCCAACTGGTGGTGGAGCCGGCTCCTCCGCTGGGAGGGGCGTCGGTGTCTTACGAGATCCGGCGACCCGTGCTCGAGACCAATCCCTTGGTGGAGGCGCAGGCGATCACCGACGGCACGAACGTCGTCGTCATGGCCGGAGCCGACCTCGACCTGAAGATGCTGCGCTTCGGCGACGAGCTGAAGGTGCTCGGGGAGGCCGGCAAGGGCACGTACCAGGTCGTCGACGTGCTGTCCGACACCGACGTCTACGTCCGCCCCGCCCCACCCAGCGCCGCGGGGAAGCCGGCCAACGCGACCATCACCCGCGCCGAGCTCTCCGAGTTCGACGGCATGCTCGCCAACCAGGTCCTCGACTTCTTCCCGCAGACCGAGCTGGTCCTGGCCCTCTACCGGCCTCGTTCAGTGGTTGCTTCCGGGTTCCAGGTCAGCTCGACAGGCAGCGTCTTCACCGCCACCGCTCCTCCCGCCGGCGCAGTCCCCACGGACTTCCTCCAGGTTGAAGGAGGGGTGGACAGCGGGGTGTACCTGCTGGACTCTGTGGCAGGTGTCTCCCTCGGGGTGGCAGCTCATCTCCAGGGCGCCGGCCTGGAGAACGCTCGCGTCCTGAGGGACTCGGCGGACTTCAACGTGGTGGGTGCGGGGGATCAGGTAGTCTCCCTGCTCGGAGTGGACTTCGGTCTTCTGGGTGTGCGGCCTGGGGATGAGCTGGAGACCTTCTCCGTCTCCCCGGGCAACTACGTGATCGCAGAGGTGTCGGCGGGCACGCTCACGCTCACGAGGAGTCTGCCCCTGGGGGCGACAACTGGTAGGATCCTGCGAGTCAAGAGGTAGACATGGACTTCAAGTTCGGCGAGAAGGCGGCGATTCTGGACCGCATCTTCTTCGGCGGCCGGCGCGGCTTCCGTGGAGGCTCGGGCGGCGGGGGCGGCGAAGACGGCCCCCGCATCGGCGGCTTCCTCAAGATGGAGCTCCGCGAACGCGGCAAGCTGGTGACCCGTCGCGAGGGCCACAACATCTGGACGCTGACCGGGCGCGAGTTCATCGTCGAGACGATCACCCTCGCTGCCCTGGTCCCCGCGAGAGCCAAGCACCGCGACGACGCGCTGCGCTACTTCGGCTTCGGTACCGGGGCGACCCCCGAGGTCGCAGAGGTGTCTCGGCTGGTCGCTCCCGTGGAGTACCGCGCTGGTGAGTTCCTGGCCCCTGCCCAGGTCCCCGCGACCTTCCCGTCCGCCTCCCTCGGCACCGCGCGTACCGCGGTCCAGCTCAAGCGCGAGTACGCGGAGAACGAGCTCAGCATGGGCGGGCCCGTCACCCTGACGGAGTTCGGCTGCTTCACCGACGGCGACCCCGCGAACAACAACGCAGTGGGCCGCCCGACCGATCACGCCACGGCCTCCATCCAGGCGCCGGTCGGCTACAAGCCCTTCGACCCCTTCACCAAGAACCTGAACCGCACGCTCGAGGTCATCTACGAGCTGAGGGTCGTGTAGATGAGCGACTTCCGCTTCCTCCGACGCCCCTTCCTCCGAGGGAACACCGACTCGTTGGTGCAGGGACCTCCTTCCCTGCGCAGCGAGAACCGACGGGACGACGCCACGCTCGCGTTCAGCTTCGCTGTCCCCGCTCGCCTGTCGGTGCGCGTCACCATCGGTGGCGTCGCCACCCTGCGCACGGTGAACCTGGCCTCCAACGTCATCAACGACGTCGTCACCGCGCTCAACGCGCCCGTCACCGGGCTCATCGACGCCACCGCCTCGGACGAAGGCGGCTTCCTCGTCATCACCGGACACGGGACAGGTGACGGAGCCCAGCTGCGCGTGGAGCCGGTCGTGGGCCTGCCTGCCGACGCAGCCCCTTCCATCGGCTTCGCCCTGCACCCGGATCCCCTGGCGACGTCCGACGGAGGAGACCGCTCCTACTCCCCGGCAGGACTCAACGAGCTCAATCCCGCTGGCACCCACTACGCCACCGGCGGAGAGGACGTCACCGCCGGGGTCTTGAACCGCGCCGTCGACGCCCTGGCCTACAACGCGGACTACCTCGCGGCCAACCTGGACCGGCTCATCGCGCTGCCGATGGTCATCGACAACATCGACCCGACGGCAGCACCGTGGGCCGCGAGGGTCGTGCTGTCCGGCGGAGACGTGGCGCAGGTCAACCTGGGAGGCATCAGTGCGATCGACTCCGGGCTGTCCGACCGCATCTACCTGGGCAAGGGGCTGTCGAAGCTCTCCACTCTGCGGCAGATCTCGCAGTACTTCGCCGTCGTCGAGGAGGGCACCCTCGCCGAGATGATGGTGGGCCCGAAGACCGTCCGGGTCGCCGCGGTGACGCGCGGGCAGCGAGTCGTGGCCGCCCCCACCTTCATCGACGAAGTCACCCCTCCCGCGGGCCCGGTGCCCGACGTGGCAGCGTGGGTGCCGATGGACGGAGGCAACCTGCTTGGGGTCAGCTTCCCGAAGACGGGCTCCGTCGCCATCTCGGCCGTGGCGTACAACACCGCGATCCGCTCCACCGGCGCGACCTTCCAGGCCGATGGCGTGGATGTCTACGACCGCGTGGAGGTCAGCGGGGCCGGCGTCGACGTGCCCTTCAACCACGACGGCACGTACCAGGTCGAGTCGGTCTACTCCGACGAGATGCTCCTCCTCCGAGGAGCGGTACCCGAGGACCGAGGCGAGCTCAACGATGCTGCCGGCGTCCTCGGCAACGTCGAGGTCTTCTCCAACAGCGAGTTCGCCACCGACGTGTGGCTGTCCTTCGACCCGCCCATCCCGGCCGGCAAGAGCTTCCGCCTCGTGGTGGGTGGCGGCTACCAGCTGCGCACCCTGCCGACGGACTACCTGCTGAAGCTCGCGGTCTCCACATCGGAGGAAGTGGACTCTCTGGTCCAGCAGGTCATCCAGGAGATGAAGGGGCCGTTGGTCGACTCGACCGACGACTTCACCGAGGCACCCTTCGCCCACGCGATCCCGGGCAACCCCTTCGTCTACTCTGGGCCCCTCGACGGCACCGGGAAGCCGCTCATCTCGATGGAGTTCCTGCATCGCCGGACCACCCTGCAGGGTGCCTACGACGGCCAGGGCCTGGGAGGAGGCGGAGGCTTCTTCGTCGAGGTGAACTGGAATGCCCCGGAGTGGAACAACCGCACCCCCGCGGTTCCCTCGGCGCACACCGAAGAGACCCAGTCCGGTACCGGCGCCACCATCCTGGCCGGCAACATCGTCTACGCAGACGGCGCCAAGTTCACGATCGACGACGTGGGCCGCCAGATCCTGATCGTCAGCAAGGTGTCGGGGGCGTTGCGTCTTCGTGCCGCGTTCGTGATCATCGACTACCTCGACATGGAGCACGTGGTCGTCGAGCCGGGCGAGTGGAACCCCACGGTCCCCTCGGGAGGCGACTACGGCTACAAGGTCGTGTCCGGGCGGTTCGACGGCTTCCCCGCGGCCATGAGCACCCACGTCCTCCAGAGCGACAGCTACGGCCGCCTGGGCTACGTGCACGAGGAGGATCGAGTCGCCGGCCGGGCGTACGGCCACCACATGCTGGCGGTGCGCGAAGCGACCACGCACACCGATCCCGCTGAGCCCGAGGAGCTGCGGCACTTCGTGGTGGAGTTCTCCGCCGTCGACGCTGCCGACGGCTTCGTGCACGTCAACTTCGCGCCGGGCGGGACCTCCAACATCCGAGCCTTGGCCGGAGTCGCCCCCAGCTACTCCCAGTCGATGATCCGCTTGACGGACACCGAGAACAACGACGGCTGGTACCTGGTCACCGACATCGATGGGGCGACCCAGTCGCTCCGGCTGATGAACTTCGACGGCTCTCGCCCCGTGTTCACGCCGTCGGCTGCCGACGGCGGGCGCGGCCACATCTACAACCAGACCCAGGGCTTCTTCCTGCACCGGAGCGGCAACGACTTCTCCCGCGTCGGCCACACCTTCTTCGAGGATGCGATCGAGCTGCAGGACACGGTGAACGGGACCATCACGCAGATGGGCGTGCTCGGGGTGGACTGGCGCGGGAACTCCCACGGCTTCTTCGCCTACATCAACGACTCCGACTTCGTCGCCTACAAGCGTGGCGACGCGGCCGTCGGCTCCGCGGCCTACCTCTCCTCGTACATGCCGGCCAACGGCCTCGAGAGCTGGCACTCCGGCGCCCAGGAGGGGGACGACCTCAGCCCCGAAGGCAACAACCCTGCGACGGCTCTGGAGCGTGGCGGCTGGGCAGGGGCCTTCCTGGCCGACACCTACTCCATGGACGGCTCGGCCCAGGACCCCTTGATGCGGGGCACCGCCCTGTACCTGGCCCAGCAGGGGACGGACTCCGCGCTGGTGGCGGTGGGCTGGCAGAACGGCGGCGTGCACTCGACCCCTCCGAGTCCCGACGACCTCACCTTCGTCGACGGCAAGGCGACGGCTGTGATCGCGCGCGAGGACCAGTGGTCCATGATGCAGAGCGGCGCCGGCGAGTTCCTGGGCGCCCTGTACCAGTGGGATCCGCGCAGCTTCTGGTCGGAGGGCGGCAACCTCCACAACATGTACGGCGGCATCTACACCGAGCTGCCGATGGGGTCGCGCTTCTCGAACTCCCCGATCGCGGTGGACGCCACGCGGTACCACACGACGGCCGTCGACGGGACGATGAAGCTCGCCCGGCTGGGCCAGCCGGGACAGGTCCTTCCGCCCAAGCACGACTCGGCGTCGTTCTCGGTGCTCCTGTTCCCGCCAGACCCCACCAAGAGCCGCTCCGCCAGGAGCAGCGGCTTCCTGGTGTGGGACGGGGATGCCAGCGAGAGGAAGATCACAGAGGACCCGGCCGCCTACATCGGGCAGCAGATGAAGCTCGATGCCGTGGACGATCAGTACGACGGCGTCTACACGATCATCAACGTCTACATCCCCGAGGGGGAGAACCCTCGCTACTGGGTGGAAGTCCTCAAGGAGGGGGTGACTCTTCCGACGGACATCGGGGAGAACAAGGCGTCGATCCTCGGCAGCCGATGGCACTTCGCCAACGTCGACCTCGAGAGCTTTGCCATGCTCGGCACGCGCCGCATCGAGGCCGGCAAGGTGGCCGCGTTCGACCTGGGGGCCATCGCCGGCGTCACATCGTTGTCGCTCGACAGCACCATTCCAGCGGCCCGCCGCGACTACGCCAACGGGGCAGGGATCATCAACGCGAACCCCGGGTCCTGGAGCCTGGGTTTGCAGCTGGGCACCTCCCGGCACCCCATCGCCAATGAGGCGTGGCACCCCCTGGCGGAGCCGTTGGGCGACGGGGGGGCGGCCACTGCCCTCACGAACTTCGAGAGCGGGGAGTGGGCCTTTCGAGTATCGGGGCCGGTCAAGTACAACATCGACACCCGCTTCGACGAGTCCTTCGACGGGGAGACATCGGGAGGGATCCACATCCGGTGGGATGTGGCCTTGGACGGAGGCAACCCCTTCAATCCCGAGGACCTGTTCGCCTACGTCAAGACGGGGCAGCACACGTTCAAGCACCACTACAGCTACAAGGTGACGCTGCGGCTCAAGCATTTGGCTGCGGGGCCGCAGGCCACGGGGCAGAACAAGACGATTCGTGTCGCCCTCGTCGATGGGATCGGAGGCAACCTGATCAGCGTGGAGAAGAGCTTCACGATGACCTTCGACCCCGAGGACGAGCAGGCGGTCCAGCTGACGTTCAACAGCGCGGAGATGGGCTTCGACCTCCGCGAGGACACAGCTGACGCGCTGGAGTCGGGCTCTCCGGTCATCTTGCGCCTCGCGCTCGGAGACACGCTGCCTCCCGAAGCAGCGTCCAGCCTCGACCTCTACGTCTTCCAGGCCGCGGTCGAGAACATGCAGAGGTCAGCCGTCGCAGGCCACCTGGTCACGACCGGCGCGACCGTTGCGTCTGGGTTCGAGCTGCATACCGAGGCGCTGGACTGGAAGAGCTACGGCCCGGGGAACGCCGGGCCGTACGGAGGCATCGGGTACGGCGACATGCGGGCGTACGGCGCGGTGGGAACGGACGACCACGGGTACGCTGACCCACCTACGGTGTCGTGGATCCGCAAGGACGAGAACGAAGAGTTCATCGACATGATGTCTCCCGCGAACTACTGGTTCCGTGGACGCAACGACGCTGCCTTCATCTTCTTGGGCGGCAAGTTCGCTCCGCCGGTGTCCGTGGGAGGAGGGACCCTGGGCCACAAGACCCTGGATGCAGGTCGGCGAGGGGGCATGGTGGGCCACGTGGTCCCTCTTGACCCGCCACACGGGTCGATCCTCTCCACCCTCAGCGTCGTCACCAGCATCTTCCCCGCCATCAACCCCATCGTCATGAAGACCAAGGACGACGGCAGCCACGTCCCGACGTGGTGCGTGTTCCGGGACGTGGACTGCGAGAGCGACCCGGGGCTGCAGGGCACGGGCATCGCGCGCGAGGGCTTCCTCATCGAGGTGTGGCGCCAGTCGGTGCTTCCCACAGAGAACCTGCCCCAGGACCCACGCGGCAACACGGTGGCTGCCACGGAGGTGGTGTCCTGGCAGGCATTCGGGGGAGGCTTCGGCGAGCTGATTCACCAGGAGGTAGTGGACCTCGAGGGGGTGCCGCTCCCGGCGCAGCCCGACCCTCAGTCCATCTCCACGATCAACTCGCTCCACACCGACTGCAGCATCCTCACGGGAGGGGACTTCTACAACGACGACGCCTTCTTGCTGACGAAGATCGACTTGACGGACCCCTTCGGAACCCCCAAGAACGAGCGGCTCCTGCAGGTCGACCGTAGGCAGTACTCGTACAGCCTGGTGATCAAGTGCTGGGGTGTCGGGTCCATCACGGAGTATCAGTTCTTGGACGGGATCGGTGTCGCCGGGGACTACGCCTTCCCCGGAGCGACTCGGTGGGGAATCCCGAACCACGACTCCGGCAGCTCCCCGAACTGGAGTGACTTCACCCGGTTCCGGTTCCGCGGCGCCACGCTCGGCTGCCGCTACACCCGGATGAACCCGTGAACCCGCGGGACCTCGCCGAGAAGCAGAAGCAGGGCACCCGCACTGCCCCGCGGCGCAGGGCCCCCGTTCGAGAGCCGCAGCCGTCCCAGATGTCTCCAGCGGCCACGCTCGTGGTCGACACGCCGTGGAAGGTCGAGCGAAGGCGCAAGCAGGTGCACGCGCGGAGCGCCGACTACGCGGAGCACCAGAACCGGGTGACGGAGATCGCCAAGAGCCGCACGACGCGGTTGCACGCTAAGAAGAGGGGGCGGTGAGCCGGTCCGCAGACCGGCTCACCCTCTACTCCTCGACGAGGTAGGCGAGCTGCAGGATCCTGGTGAGGATCCTGGATCGCTTGTAGCCCACGATGCGGTCGCCCTTGTAGACCAGGTCGGCCTCCTGGATCTGCAGACCCAGGATCGTGGACGCCCACTTCACCAGCTCTTCGTCCGTCATGCCCCGGAGTTCTTCCGAGTTCACCCGGACGAGGTCCTCGTCGGTCGGGGGATCGACCCGTCCGGCACTGCGAGCAGGAGGCCGGCGCTTCTTCGGCGCCGACTTCCCACTCGCAGCCTCCCGCACTGGACGGGCTGCTACCCCTCCGCGGTCAGCTCCTTGCCGAACTCGACGATCTCCTCGAGGCTGCCGTAGCCGTTCTCGAGGTCGACGCCGTTGGCGATGACCACCAGGGCCAGGCCGACGTTCTCCTCGAACTTGATGCGGGCCTCGCGCTCCTCCTCCATGAAGGTGGCGACGTCGTTCAGGACGACGCCGAGCTCGGCGACCTTGGCCCCGACGCCGGACTCATCCGCGGCCTCTTCCTTCGGGGCAGCCGCCTTCTTGGGCGCCGCCTTCTTGCGGGCGGCCCGCTTCGGCTTGGCCGCGGGCTTCTCCTCGACCTCCTCCTCCCCCTCGGTCTCGGCGGGGAACTCGATGGCGAGCAGGGACTCGACCATCTCCTGCTGCGGGGTGCGCAGCGACAGCGCGTTCGCGCGCTTCTTCGCGTCGTCGTCGTCCGCGGGCCAGTCCTCCTCGGGCTTGAAGGTCTGCAGGGCGGCCCGCAGCTGCTTGCCCGAGAGGGGCTTGAGCAGGGCGTTGAGCTCCCGCTTGAGGGCGGGGCGGTGCTTGTTGGACAGCTCTTCCTGTCGCGCTTCGTACTTCTCGTTGGCCATGTCAGGTGTCTCGATTCCGGTCAGGTGGGTGGGCGTGTTCAGGAGCGCGAGCGCCCCCGGGCGGCCCAGTTTCAGGGTGTCCTGGCGGGCAGCCAGGACGAAGGAAGGAGCCTTGCTCCAGGAGGAACAGGAGTGTTCCGTAAGTCGATCTGGTCCGGCCTTCCTCGCGTCAGCGCACTCCGCGATGGAGAGGCAAGAGAGGCAGGTGTTCGCAGCGATGGTCATCGCCGCTTGATGTCGTGGTTGCAGTTGATCGCGATGGCTGCGGGACAGCCGTGGGACGTGCAATCCCCGCTGCACTCCACCCCGCCGGCGCTAATCGGCAGGGTGATCCGGTCCCGGTAGCGGGCGACGAAGCGAGTGGTGGCCTTGCGCAGGTCCATGGTGGAGCACTCGTCCGAGTCGCGAGGGGACTCCTCCCCTTCCACGATCCTCTCGAGCCTCTTGCGGGGGATGCTCCTCCGGAGAACCCCCAGCTGCTGCGCTTCCGCGCAGGCCAGGAGCTCGGTGAGGTTCATTTCTTCGTCGAGCAGAGCCATGTCCTTCGGACCTCACATCCAGCACAGGATTGAAGGGGGGAAGAGTTGCAGGCGGCGATGGTGACGTTCGAGCTGTCGATCGCACCTCCTTTCCGAATGCGTTGGACGTCGGCGATCCGCACCGGGTCATCATCGCAGGTGGTTCCGTCCAGGACCTGTTCCAGGATGGGGCAGGACACCTCGCTGTCGCCCTTCAGCACCAGCAGGGAGAAGTTCCTGTGCTCGCAGTCGGAGCATGCGGAGTAGCGCTCCATCAAGCAGATGACCCTGGACTCGGAACGGGCGTAGCGGATTCGGCCCTGGCTATCGGCGAACGTGCCGTGAGCCGGGCACGGCACTTGAGGGATCACGAACGTACTCCTCTGGAACACCGAAGTCGACCGGATCGACGACTTCAATCAGCAGCTCGGTTCGCGGGTTGTCGGGGTCCATGTACTTGAGCACGGGCCCCAGCTGGAATCGGCTGTCGTCGAAGTCGAGGGACTCGGACAGGGCGTCCTCGACGAGCTTCAGGCGGTTGCTCGCGTCGAGCTTCTTGAAGCGCACCTGGGTCTTCCGCTCCCCCTTCACTTGAGCAGGCAGGGTGATCTTCTTCTTCCCCCGCTTCCCCGGCCTCTCCGGCAGGGAGGTCTTGTGCCGCTCCATGAAGGCCGCGTTCACGAGGGAGGGGAAGAAGAAGTGGTAGGAGACCAGCAACCATTGGGTGTCGCCGGCAGACGTAAGCAGCTCGTCCAGGGCCACTCCATACTTCTCCCACAGGAAGTCGTGGAACTTTCGCTTCCACCGCTTCCCCTCCGTCTTGAGCACGCGCATGTCTCCGCGCACCGTGGCGTAGGCGTGGTTCGATGTCAGGGGGAGCTCGGGGTAGACGACCAGCAGCTCGGGCATCAGCGTCCCTTCCTGCGCCGCCCCACGGCGCCCGTGCGGTTGTGCTGGTGCTGCTCCTGGTCCCGACGGCTCACCTCTCGGCTGACGGCGGCGTACGCCTTCTCCGATGTGGGGACGATGCTGCGGTACAGCAGGATGTGCTGGACCTCGGCCCGCAGGAACTCGTAGCGCAGGCTGACCACCCGGACGTCGAGGCGGACGGCGTCGTCCTTCTCGTACTTCTTGGTCTCTGCGTCACGCGTCAGCTCTCGGCGGACCTCGGCCTCCGCGGCCTTGAGCGCCTGCTCCAGGGTGGTCTTGCGGGCGTCGACGAGAGCCATCAGCCGCGAGACGTAGTTGAACCACTCGGTGCACTGGCCCAGCAGGTCTCCCAGCTCTCGGGAGTCCAGGTCGGGCAGGTTGGTGGGGATGGAGCCGTCGAAGTCCAGCTCGGGCGGCTCCACGGACAGATCCACTCCCTTGCCCATGAGCTCCTCCACCCCCTCGTCGTACGCCTTCGCGTACAGCTCGGCGGCCTTCTCGTGCTTCTCTTCCATGTCCGCCTTCAGGCGACGGCGCCCGCGGCTTCGTCCGGTCATCGCTGCTTCCTCCTCCTCGGCGGCTGGTACTTGCTGACGACGCATTCGCTGCGGTAGCCGCAGCTCTTGCAGGCGAACTTGTTCACCGGCTTGCCCAGGGCGGTGGTCGCGCCAGGTCCGTCATCCGAGTCGCACTCGATGACGGCGGTGATGAAGGCGTTGACCTTCTGCCAGATCTCCTCGTCGTAGAGGACGTAGTACTCGACGATCTGGGAGTTGTCCTTGCAGATGTAGGTGAAGAGGATGAAGGGGACGTTGTTCAGGCGGGCGTAGGTCATCGCCTGCCAGATGTGCTCCGGCTTCGGCTTGGACAGGCCCTCGAACCCCTTCCGGTTGATGGTCTTGATCTCCCAGATGATCCGCATCCTCGGGAAGGTCCAGAGGCCGTCCGTGGAGCCGCTGATCAGCCCGAGCCTGTCCTTCGTCCGCACCTCGTCCTCGAAGGCGTCCCCGTACATCCGGTGGGCGTAGGTCTGCAGCATCCCGTGCAGGGAGTGGCCCACATCGAAGATGAGCAGCAGCTCCGGGTCGAAGCAGCTGACCTCCTCGATGACGCCGTGCAAGTCGTACCAGAGCCGCTGGTGGCAGCCGTAGGGACCGAAGCTGGACGGGTGCAGCACGTCGACGGAGCGCGGGCGCTCCTTGAGGGTTCCCGTGCCCTCACAGGGGTGGCAGAAGAACTCCTTGGTCGTCCGGTCCCCGCTCCGCCGGTTGCGGTGCTCCCGCATGTACTTGAGCAGGTCGTTGCGGAACGAGAAGGTCTTGAAGACCCCCATCGCCACGGCTTCGCCCGCCCTCTTCAGGTCGTCAAGAGTGTGGATCTTCAACTTCTCTCCTAAGCAGAGTCAGCAGCTGATCGAAGTCTTCTTCGCGCAGCACGATGTAGGGATGCCGCTGGCGATCCCTAAGGAACATGAACCGCAGAGCGGGGAGCTCGCCATTCGCCTTGGCCTGCCGCTCGACCTTCATCAGCTCGGCGAACTTGATCGAGTAGCTCGAGGCCTCGGTCTCCTTATCCTCCTCGCGGAGGACAGATTTCAGGAACACGTCGGCGCCCACGGACAAGGCTCCTCGGTTGCCGGAACCAGGGGTGACTTCCCCGCCGATGGCAGCGGCCCGCCGGAACTCGTTGTTCCTGCTCCGGCGGATCCGCTGCCTGGCTGCTCCTCGCCCGTGGCTGCGCTTCTTCTCCTTGGTCTTCAGATCCTTCTTGGGGAAGACCCTCTCGCAGCTCCGGCACTGGAGCTTGCGGTCCTGCCCCAAGAAGGGCTTCCAGGAGTTCGACCCGCAGCTGGGGCAGTCCTTCACGCCCTCACCACCCGTGCGGTGCTGGCCTCGACGTCGATCTCGATGGTGACGTACTCCCCGTACTTGATGAAGATCTCGGCCACTGCCTCGGCCTTCTCTCGTTCCAGGGAGCCCTCTTCCAGGCCCTCCAGGGCGTCATCCAAGGCGTCCGGCGTCTTGAAGCTCACCGTCAGGGTGCTCATCGCTTGTTCTCCGGGCGCTCGGGGACGTTCTCGAAGAAGTCCCAGGCCCACATGAACTCGAACCCCGCGTTGTGGGCGGCCTGCTGGTCGGAGTTGCGGTCCCCGATGTACGTGCACCGCAGCCGCGCCTCATCGGATTTCCCGATCCCTTCGTACTTGGCCCAGCCGTCGAGCATGCCGGGGTTGGGCTTCCGGTTGGGGTGGTTGCGGTTGACGGCGGGGCAGTACGCCACGTCGTCGAGGTCGAAGATCTCCCGACCGATCTCCTTGTTGAGGAGATCCATCGTCTCCTCCAGGATCTCCTCGGTCTTCATGCGGGTGATGTGCCCCGCCTCGATGCCGCCCTGGTTGGTGGCGAACTTCACCGTGACGCCGGAGTCCACGTAGGTCGCGAGGACCTGAGCGACGCCGGGGTAGATGAACTGCTCGCCGGTGTCGTTGGGCGGGCGCCAGTTGGCGACAGCGTTCCCTCGGACCGTCTGGTCGAGGTCAAGGACCAGCAGGTCCGTGTTGGTGATCGGGTGCATCAGTGCTTCTCCATGGTGGGTGTTGCCTCGCTTATCCCGTCTTCCAGCCACAGATCTTGCAGCTCCGGGCTGACCCAGAACCCTCCGTCGGCCAGGGCCTCTTCGATCTGGGGCAGCTTCAGGATCTCGGTGTACAGATCGCGATTGGTGTGCTTGATGACCCACTTCCAGTAGACGCCTCCGTAGGCGTCGACGCAGTTCATCTGCAGCTCGGCCTGTGCCTGCGGCGCTTGGCCCTCGAAGGGGTCTCCCTCGAAGATGTCGGGGGAGCCGTCCCAGTAGACGTGCCGGTACGCCTCGGAGTCCTGCTCGTGCATCTGCTGGATGCGCTGCAGCCGGCGCCGAAGCGTGTTGAGGTACTCCGCGCCGATGTCGACTACGGCGAAGCCAGAGAACCAGTCTCCTCCGGCGACTCGCAAGTAGAGCCTCATCCTGCTCTCCTCTCGTGCATCTCCCACAGGAGCGTGGCGCCGTCTTCGCGGCACAGAGTGGTAGGCCCCGCCCCGCAGACAGGGCAGGGCCTTCCGTAGCCGCTGTCGTTGAGGGGCACCCTGCGCCGTCGCTGACCGAGCAGGTGGGTTCCGAGAAGGAACCCGATCACGGCAGAGACAGAGATGATCGCTACAGCAGCGAGGATCATCGAGGTGGGATGAAGGAGGCGCCGTTCTCGCGGACCTCGTAGTCGATGACGGCGTCGCGGAGCCACTCCAGGGCTCCGTCTTCGTTCTTGAGCAGGTCGAGGAAGGCGTCCTTGCCGCAGGCCTTCAAGACCTCCGTGCCGTCATCAGGGTCCAGCAGGTAGTACCAGGCCCCCTTGTTGGCCACGACCCCGCGGAGCAGGCCCGCCATCAGGTGCTCGCGGAGCACATCGATGCCGAGGCCGTAGCGGATCTCGTACTCGCCCTTGTGTCCGTCGTGGCAGCCGGCCTTCCCCTTCATCACGGTCCACTTGACGCGCTTGCCGACGGTGGTGCGCCGGCCGCGGACCTCCTCGGTGAGATCGAACGACTCCAGGAAGATCGAGACCAGCTTGATGTGCTTGAGGGCGTAGCCGCCCTGCACGCTCATCTGCTTCATGGCCCCGGCCTTGGGGTTGGCGTTCATCTTCACGCGGTACTGGTTGATCCCGATCAGCGCGGTGTAGTTGCGCTCCCCGTCCTTGGGGATGACGAACTCGGGGGAGAGGCGCCGAGCCCAGGAGGCGTTGACGCTGGCCCCGCCGCCGCCGGCGTACTTCTTGTCCTGCATGGTGGAGTCGTGCTCCGCCTCGGTGAGGATGGAGCCCCAGGAGTCCAGGCCGATGACGTGGAACGCCTTGGACGCGACGGCGTCGAGGAGCATGTCGTACAGCGCTTCGACGGTGCCGGCGACCAGCTCCTTGAAGTAGCCCGTCTGGCTGCCCAGCGCGGTCCGTTCCTCCTTGGTGAGCTTCCGCTTCAGCGTGGCCTCGATGGCGTCGATCTCCTTCGGGTGGATGGCGACGTCGACGCCGCAGTTGAACTTGGCGTGGCCTCTGTCGAAGGGCTGCTCGGTCATGCCGATGGCGAGGGCGGCCTCGTCACCGAGGATCTGCTGCTGGTACCGGAACACCTGGTTGAGCAGGGTGGTCTTGCCCGAGGACTCGGCTCCGATGATCTCGGAGACGCCGCCACAGGGGAAGCCGCCGTTCAGGGCGAGGTCGAGCTCCAGGATGCCGGTGGGGATCCGGCGCACCATGAAGGGCGCCTCGTACTCGTCCCCGTTCATCAGCAGGCCCTTGCCCTTGTACTCCTTGCCGACGTGCTTCTCGAACGCCTCGAGGCGCTCCTTGCGGGTGGGGCCGCGGGTCGCGGTCTTTCGTTTGGCCATAGGGGGTTCCTTCGAGCCTGCGTCACAGGCCCGTCTCTGGCTCCTCAGGAGAGGAGGTCTACTTGTTGGGGGTCGCCGGCTTCTTCAGCGGCGGAGGGCTCTTGGGTTCCCAGGGCTTCGTGCCCTGGGAGTCGGAGATGGGCACGTTCGAGCCGCGCCTCTCCTGGTCGTTGCGGGCCGCGGTCTTCTCGCCGGGCTTGGGCTTCTCGGTCACGACGCCGTACTTCTCCACGATCACTCCTTCAACGCCTGCTTGAGGCGCTTGGCGGGACGGAAGCGGAGGCTGTAGCCAGCCTCTCGGACGACCGTCCTGCCTGTCTGGATGTTGTGCTGTGAGCGCTCTGCGTGGAACACGGGCTTCAGGGTGCCGAAGCCCTCGATCTTCACTTCGATCTTGTCCCGCATCGCGCCCTCGACCTCGTCGAGTATACACCCCAGAACGTCGGCCACTAGGCCCTTCTTCAGGGCTTTGTTGCCCCCCATGTCCAGGTTCTCGGCGACCCTCTCGATCAGCTCCGTCTTCGTCACTTCAGCTCCAGCTTCTTGATGGCCGCGAGGTTGCCGGAGCCGATGCAGACCCAGCACTTTCGAGCGTCCTTGGCGAACTCCAGGAAGTACATCATGGAGCCGGTGTCGCTCTTGGCGTACAGGCTCCCCTCCCCGCTGTAGATCCTCGCCTTGACCCACCCGAGGATGCTCCCGACGATGACGTAGTCGCCCTCCTTGATGCCCTCCTCCTCGGTGATGGTGGGGAGGTCCGTGAGCGGGTTGGTGTGTTCCGGGAGGTCGTCGGCCCAGAGGAAGACCTCCACACCGACGACCTCCCAGCTCTGCCACTTGATGAGGGGCTCGGTCATGAGGACTGCCGGTGGTGGGTGAACAGCTCGTCCCGCTTTGCGACTGCCCATGCACGAGCCTCTTCCTCGGTGTCGAAGCGAGGGCTCTTGTGCGCCGTGTAGTTGTGGGTCACCTGGGCCCTCCATCGTCCCGTCTGCTTGCAGGGGTGCACGCCGCGGTACTTGCTCTTGCCCCGCGACACATGGCGGTTCTCCTCGTTCTGCTTGCGGGTCGCGACCCGCAGGTTCTCGTAGCGATTGTCCAGGGGATCACCGTTGATGTGGTCGACCTCGCGGTCTGCGGGCGGGTCGAAGATGAACCTTGCCAGCAGCACCGTGGAGTTGCCGGAGGGCGTGCGCCCCGAGTGGTAGACGCGGTTGCGCTCTACGCCCCCCACGTTCCACCTGTGGGGAGCCACCAGCGCGGCATAGACGTCCTCGTCTACGAGGAAGCGGCAGCGCTCTGACCTGTCCCGGGCCTCTACGATCACCCACACGCCTTCCTCGGAGCGCACGATGGGGTTGGGGACGCTGGCGGGGCGCATTACGACGCCCTTCTCCTTCAAACGGTCCGAGAATCTCTTCATGGCGCCAGCATACCCCAATCCGAAATGAGTTATTTTCTACTTGGCTTCTCCCCAGCTCACGGCGTAGCCGCCCGACGTAGGCAGGGCCGTGGCCAGCTCTTCGTTGAACGGGCTCTCCATGTGTTCCTGCACCCTCCGGTCCACGTCGGACTTGATGTCGTCGTGGTCGGGGACGCTGAACATCAGCTCGTCGTGGATCTGCAGCAGCATCCGCGCATCCACGGCCTGCAGATCGGGGTCGTTCTCGCACTTGATCATCGCCATCTTCACGATGTCGGCCGCGCTCCCCTGGATGATGGAGTTGACCGACTGGCGCTCGGCCTGAGTCGACAACCGCCGGTTGCTGGAGAAGATCGTGGGCAGCCGACGGAACCGGCCGAGGTAGGTCTGGACGTAGCCTTCGCTGTGGGTCCAGCTGTGCGTGTCCTTGATGAACCGCTTGGCTCCGGGGAAGACCCCGAAGTAGTGGCCGATCAGCTTCTTCGCCTCGGGGCAGGTCTCGCGCTTGTTCCCCTTCTTGTCGATGCGGACGATGATGGGCAGTCCGAGCTGACGCCCGAGCTTCACCTCCCCGATGCCGTAGATGAGGCCGAAGCCCACAGCCTTGGCGCCCGTCCTCTTCGTGCACGCCTCCTTCTCCCGCGCCGTCAGCGGGAGCCCGGCGTCCTTCTTCGCCTTGGCCGCCACCACCTCGGCGTAGGAGAAGCCCATCGGCATCTCACCGACGGTGAACGCGTGCATGTCCTTCCCGCTGCGGATGGTCTGGATCATGTTCTTGTCGCCGGAGAAGTGGGCCATGACCCGCATCTCGAGCTGCTCGTAGTCGCGCACCAGCAGGGTGCGCCCTCCGTCGGCGATGAAGGCGTAGCGGATGCCGAACTTGTCGTTCTCCAGGCGAGGGATGTTGGTGAGGTTGGGCTTGCTCATCGAGATGCGCCCGGTGCGCGTGATGTGCTGGTTGATCACCCCGTGGATGCGGAAGTTCTCATCGATGAACGGCTCCATGCCGTGCACGTAGGTCCCCAGGAACTTCGACAGCCCGCGGTGCTCGGTCAAGGCGCCGGCGAGGTCCTGGACGTAGGCCACGTCCTCCTCGTCGCCCTGAATCTCCCGCTCGCCGTCCCAGAAGCCGATGTCTCCCTCCGCCCAGGCGGCCAAGATCTCCTTGTCGCAGGACGGCATGACCTTGCCGGTCTTGGCGTGGGGCTTGCCGAACTTGGTGGGCATCACCCCGAGCTGGTCGAAGAAGAGCTCGCGGAGCTGGGGCGTGGACTTGAGGTTCACGACGCGGCCGGCAGCCCGGTTCATCTTCCGCTCGATCAGGTCGATCTGCTCCTCGATGCCGGGGGCGATCTCCTCCAGGTAGTCGGAGTTGATCATCACCCCGCGGCGCTCCATGTTCCAGAGCACCTGGCCGAAGGGCTCCTCCACGTCCCAGTAGTGCTGGAGCAGGTTGTAGCCGCCGTCGTCGACCACCTGCTCTTCGAGCTGCGCTTCCAGGTGGTTGGCGAGCCGCAGGGACTCCCAGGGGTCACGGCTGGTGTACTCGATGGCCTTGTCCCGTTCCTCTTGGATCGGGGAGTGGAGCATCGCCAGCATCTCGCCGGCCTGGTTCTCAGCGCGCACGGCCTTGCCGAACACGTCCTTGAAGGCCGGCATGGGGTCGCCGAAGTGATCCTTGACGCACTGCTTGAGGCCGTGGCTCCGGCGGTTCTCGTCCAGCAGCCAGTCCTGGACCAGCGTGCAGACGATCCGTCCCTGGAAGAGGCCGCCGCCGGAGTTGGCGATGATGTGCCGGTCGTACTTGGCGTTGGTGAACACCTTGGTGATGTTCTTGGCCATGAAGAGCGGCGAGAAGTAGGGGAGCAGGTCCCCCAGAATGCAGAAGCGACGATCCATCGTCGCGAGGCCCCAGAACAGGACGACGTCCCGGTGGATCTTGAGGCCGGTGGTCTCGGTGTCGACGCCCACGCGCCGGTGCTTCATCAGGTAACGGAGGACCTTCTCGGCCTTCTCCTGGGTGTCCACGAACTCTGCAGGAGGTCGGAGCATCGAGGTCCTCCAATGGGGCGGCCCCGAAGGGCCGCCCCAGGCTCAGGTTGATCAGTAACGGCTGCCGGAGCCACCGCGGCTGGAGCGACGACCGGAGCCGGAGCGCCGGGAGCCCCCGCCACCACCGCGGCTGTTGCCGCCGTCGTCCTTATCCCCGGCCTTCTTGTCGTTGTACTCGGCGAGGTCGCCGGTCAGGTCGATGCCGAGGAAGTCGGCGAGGTTGTGGTTCGGCAGGCCCTTGACTCCGATGTTGCGCACCTTGTTGAAGTCGTAGGGCGTGAGCATCTTCGCGACGTCCTCGTGCCACACGTACTTCGGCTTGAACCCGGTCTCGGTCTCCTCGACCTCGAACTCGGGATCGATGAGCGCCTCGCCGTCCAGGACCTCGAAGTTCTCCAGCCAGACCCAGCTCCGGTCCTTGCCCTTCCGGTACGAGCTGACGGCCGTGTCGGTGCCCGTCCCGGTCTTGCGGACGTGCCACACCACGTCGAACAGCGACGCCCGGGAGGGCTGATCGCAGCAGACGTCGTCGGAGGGGTCGCCCTCGTCGTCGGGGATGCGGCAGCCGAGGAGCTCCTCGGGGTAGACGCCCGCGCCCTTGCAGTGCGGGCACTTCATGCCGGTCTGGTAGATCTTCTCCGCCTCCTCCTCGCTCAGGTTGGCCTGGGTGAGGTCGACCATCACCTCGTCGCAGCGCGAGCAGATGAAGGCCTCCCGGACGATGATCCCGTCGCGGCAGGAGCGGCAGAAGTCCTCGACCTGCAGCTCCAGGTCCATGACCTGCTCGATGTGCCGGGCGCCGAACACCGAGTAGCCCCGGCGACCGACGACGATCGGCTCCCCGTCGTACTCCCCGCCCTTCTCGTAGGGGACGCGGTGCATCACGGCGTCGCCGCTCTGCTTCTTGATGATGTCCCCGTCCCGGTTGGTCTTCTCGACCTCGTGGTGGGGCCGGAGGTCCAGCAGGTTCAGCACGTTCTTGTAGCCGATGCTGATCCGGGCGTCGTTCTGGTCGTCCAGGTAGTTCCAGAAGGAGTCCTGGAAGTCGTCCCGGTTGTGGTAGACGCGCGGGTCGTCGGCCGGGTAGGTCTCGTCGGGGGCCTTGATGGAGCCCGGCATGCAGTCGGTCCGCATGCCCTTGAACTCCCCGCGGACCTTGATGACCGCGGTGCCCTGCTTGTAGACGTAGTACGGCGACTCGGCGTCCCACTCACCCGCGTCGCCGCGGGGGTTCGGGTACTTGGCGTCGATGAAGAGCGTCGGGATGCCGCTGGTCTTGACGGGGACCGACTTGAAGCGGATCTCGTCGGAGAAGAAGGCGCGGGCACCGCCTCCTCCACGGCGCTTGCTGGAGGCGTTGCGGGAACGGCGGGTGCGGGAACGGAAAGTGCTCATGCTGCGTATCTCCTGGCCCACCGTCGAAACGGCAGGCAGTGGTCATCGAAGAGCCAGGTCAGCTCTTCTTGGTCGAAGTGATCGGGTTGGGCGAAGGCGTCGAAGGGGTACTCGACGACCTTCAGTCTACGGACAGGCCCGGACAGAATCCGTCCCACCTTGGTGGTCTTCTTCCGTCCGGTGATGTCGTTGTCCAGAAAGAGGATGACGCGGTCTGTCATCCGTTGGATCAACGCTGTCCCGGAGTTGGTGAGGGAGGCGCCCATGAAGGCCACCACGTTGGGGAAGCCGCACTGGATGAGCCAGAGCGCGGCCTTGAACCCCTCCACCAGAATCAGCCACTCCTCCTCGCGGGAGTAGTAGAGCTTCGGGTAGACGTGGTCGGCGTTGTACAGGTGCCTTGCGCGGTCGATCTTGTAGTCGGGGTAGTCCTGGATGAGCTCCTTGTCGTAGATCTTGTACTTCGGGATGTCTCCGCCGGGGCCCGGCGGGGTACGGGCCGTGGCCCTCCCGCTGAACCCTGCGAGGTTCCCGTACAGATCCCTGATGGGGAAGGTGATGCGGTGGTTGTGCCGGTCGTACCCCACGTCGTACCGACGAAGCAGATCTGCCTCGAAGATGTCGACGAGCATGGGGTGCGGCCGGTCGACGTCGTAGACGCCCAGCAGCGCTTCAGGAAGAGGGTGGAGTGCGCGGAAGGGGTCCGCGACATCCTTGATCCTCTTCTTGGGTGGGCGCTGGAGCTGGGCCCTGATCGGCTCGACGAGCCGGTCGATGTTCCGCCGGCTGTACTCCAGCCGGTAGAGCAGGTAGGTGAGGCTCCCTCCACCGCAGCCGCCGTAGCAACACCAGAGCCCCGTCTTCTCGTTGATGGCGAAGGAGGGACTGCTGTCCTCGTGGAGGGGGCAGCAGCCGATGATCTCGTGATCCGCTCCTTCCCTGTACCGAGTGAGGTGTTCGTCTGCGATGCGGCGGACGACGGAGGAGACGTTCACTTCTTCCTCTTGGCTCCCTGGCGTGCCAGCGACACGGCGGACCTGCCGCGCGCGCTCCGACGACCAGCTGCTCTGCCTGTCTTCTTGGGTGCGGGGTCTCCCGCACTCAGGTCCTTGTCCTCCTGCGCTTTGCGCTCCACCAGCTCGTCGAGAGTGATGTGCTCCCGCTTGAGTCGGAAGTTGTAGCCGGGCTGGCCGTTGATGAGGATGGCGTCGAGCTCCTCGTCTCGAGTCGCCGCCCACACCAGGGCCAGCTCGTTCTCTCCTGTCTCTGGGTCGGTCCCCTTGATGACCCGGAACATGCCGTCGCACTCCATGCCCGCTGCATCGGTGAACGCCACCTCAGAGGTGTCCACCTGCTTCACGTTGTTCTTGGCAGCGGAGCGGTTGGCCTGGGTGACCGCGATGGCGGGGATGCCCATGTCCACGGCACCGTCCTTGATGTCCTGGAGCACGTGCATCTGGGTCTTCCAGTCGGCGTCCCTCTTGCTCGTTCTCCCGTCCTGGAGCTTGTAGACCGCGTCGACGACCACGAGGTCGACTTCGTAGTCCCGCGCCTTCTGGAAGATCAAGTCCACGGTCGCGGCGTTGTTGGCTCCGCGGTCGTTCGAGATGACGAAGCGACTGCGCTGCCCGTTGCCCAGGTCCTCTCCTTCGGAGAGTTCCTCCATCGCGCCCCAGAGTTCCTGCTCTGCCACGTCGGTGAGGGAGGCCCGCTTGATGTCCCGGTAGTCGAGCCCGACGACGATGCTGGAAGCACGTCGCAGGATCTGCACCCGGTCCATCTCGCGGCTGTAGAACAGCACCCTCGCCCCACAGAACAGGTAGGCGTAGACGGCGATGTACAGCGCCACCCAGGTCTTCATCGCCTTCGGCCGGCCGTAGATGATGATGAGCTGCCCGGCGAGCATGCCCAGCGTCTCGTTGTTCACTGGCTCCCAGGGGTAGGGGATGCCCAGCAGTCCGTCGCCGTCCTTCACGGCGTAGTACTGGTCCTTGAGGGTGCCGACGGCCTGTGCGAGGTCGAGGTCACCTCCGTCCGCTCGCTTGGACGTCCACTTGCGCAGGAAGCCCGAGAGGTTGGACAGCACGTCGTCCAGGTCGTCGTCGTCCAGGAGGTCTTGGATCTTGTCGGCGAGGTCCGCCCCCTCCAGGACCATCTGGTTGTCCCGCAGCTCCTGGCAGAGCGACGCGATGGAGTCGGTGGAGGGAGAGAAGTCGAACCCCCGGAACCTCCTCTTGAACTGCCCGGTACTGGGGATCTGCCCGTAGGTAGATCGGTTCCGGAAGTGTCGGTAGATGAACCGGAACCACTCAGCCCCCTCGAGGGTCTGGAAGTCGGCTTCAGTGATGCCCGCCTCGATGACGGGCTTCAGGGTCTGGTCTCGCAGGATGTTGGAGATCAGGGTGGGTTCCAGCGCTGCCACTGCGTCTCCTACGTGCCGGTTGAAAAGAGCCTCTCGCCGGCGTGCTGCTCGAGCATGGCGCGCAGTTCCTGGAGGTGCCCCTGGATGTCCGGAGGAAGGTCCCGCGCACGGAGCACGGCGTGAACGCCGGTACTCCGATTGCGGATCTCGACCTCGTACATCAGCTGGAACACGGCCCCCGTTCCGTCAGCCCGCTCGAGTTCGAGCTTGATCAGGCTGGCGGTGAAGAGGTCGTTCTCGGCGATGGGCAGCCCCATCAGGTTCCCGCGAGGTACTGGTACAGGTCCTTCGCCTCTCCGTGCTGCATCTCGATGTAGCTCTTGACCATCTCCTGGCCGAGGGCCTGCGCCGCATCGATCGAGTTCTCGTCCTGGTTGCATGTGAGCTTCACGGAGACGAAGACGCCGAAGCCGTTGCCGAAGTCCTTCTCCCCCATGTCCATGCCGACGGACACTTCCGCCTTGCCGTTGCCCACCAGTTTCTTCGCCTTGTCCATGTGCTCCTCCGAGGGCTGGAAATCGTCGCAGAACTGGTCCTCCGGGGCCATCCCGGATTTCACAGCGCTGCGCCGGATCATGATGCGGGGCGTCGTCCTACTTGAAGAGGTCATCGTCCGGCTTCGGGCCGAGGACCTGCGTGGTGCCGGGGTAGGTGCTGTGCGCCTTCTCCTTGTAGATGGCCATGACGTGCGGCTCGAGGACCTCGCTCGCGCGCTTGTGGTCGAAGGAGTACTTCAGCACCCCGGCGTCGATGAGCTCGTCCCGCTCGTCGCGGACCCGAGCCAGCTCCACGGCCGCCGCCGGGTCCCATGCGTTCTTCGTGACGGCGCGGACGCCGAAGTTGCCCACCCCCGTCTTCACCCCGCGCACGGCCTGCCGCGCCCGGGTGCAGAGGGTCCGCCGCTTGTCCATGGTCTCGAGGAGGTACTCGTACCAGTCCTCTCCCAGGCTGTCCTTGATGTCCTGGAGGAGAGCCTTGAACTCTTCCTCCGCTTCCTCGAACGCCTGCACCGCCTCTTCGGCAGCGCTGGTGTCCACGTCTTCCACGTTCTTCGGGATCACCACTTCCTCCTCTCGGGCATCTCCATGCCACAGGTCAGATGTCGGGTCTCATCGGTCAGGGTGAAGAGCCGTTCGAGGTCTTCCGCGAACTGCACACCCGGCCCGGTCTTGCTCAAGAAGTCCCCCACGCGATTGACGTAAGAGGGGTGGTACGTCAGGAGCATCGGGTACCTGATGCCGCCAGTTACCCCCGGGATTTCGAGGTCGAAGACCTGGCCCCGGTTGTCCTGCACGTTCAGCGTCTTCCCGAGCAGGGACTTGGCGGCCCCCTTGCCGCACGCCAGCACGATCAGGGGGTCCAGGCGGTAGATGGTCTGGACGAGCCGTTCTCGGCAGGCCTCCAGCTCCAGGCGGTTGGGCGCCACGTTCTCCGGCGGCCGGCAGAGCACGGCGTTCAGGTAGTGCACCTTCTCCGTCTCGATGAGGGCATCACGAACGGTGTCGGCGACGTCGCCGGAGAGCTCCTTCCCCTTGGAGACGGACTCGCCGACGGCCCAGAGGGAGGAGTTGGACTTCCGGCCGAAGTAGGCGAGGAAGGAGTCCAGGAGGACGCCTGACTGACCCACGAAGGGGCGAGCCAGGTCGTCTTCCCAGTACCCCGGAGCCTCCCCGACCACCACGATGTCCGGGTCGAGGTGCCCCTCACCGAACACGAGGCTGGTCCTGCTCTCCACCAACCGCGGGCACTTGTCGCACTCGTTGGTGACGTAGATCTCGAAGAGATCCTTGAGCGTCGGAATCATCGGCGGCCTCGGCGGATGGCCTCCATGTCCTGTCCGGTGGGCAGGACGATCCCGGCCGCCGTGGCGCCGTCGTTGGACTCGCGCTCGTTCTGGATCTTGAGGAAGCCCTTGATCTGCTTCTGGTCCAGGGCGGTCATGTCCTCGACGAAGGCCCAGGACTCCACGTTGACGGGGTTCAGGCGGAGACGCTTCAGCGTCTCGCCGGCGAGCCCGTAGGGCATGCGGATGGGGTACAGCGCCATCATGTCCGGCTGCGGGCCCTTCTGCGGGTTCAGGAACGCGATGGATGCGTCCCGGATCATGGTCGGCGGCTCGTCGGTGTCGTAGATCTTGCCGATCCAGGCGGTCCGGTTGACCATCATCACGACGGCCAGCTTGCTGACGTTCTTCTTGGTGTTGCTCATGCTCGGTGGTACTCCACGGGGTAGCCCGCTTTGCGGGCGAAGGTAGCGAGCCGCTTCGCTTGGTTGCGGCAGCGGCGGATGGTGGGGACGCAGAAGACGATGACGGGGTCCATCTTCCCTGCGAACTCTCGGAGAGCTCGTCCGGCGACCTGCTGGAACGAGTTGGGGTTGCTGAAGAGAGTGGCACACAGCACGGTGTCGAGCTGAGGCCGATCAAGCCCTTCCTGGGCGAGGTTCATGGACGCGAAGATGGGGTTGGCGGAGCGGAGGATCTCGTCGCGGTCCTCCAACTTGACGGGCCCGTAGATGGCCTTGCCCGCAGGCACCAGCTTCTCCAGAGCGAGCAGCTGATCGACTCGATGTGAGAGCACCATCACCGTCCGCCCCTTCTTCAAAGCGGCGCGGGTCTCCTTGGCGATGATGGCGTTGTAGTCGGGGTTCTTGGACAGCCAGGTCTTGAGGCTGACGTCGTCGTACACGCTCTTCGGTGGCTCGAAGCCCGGCAACTCCAGGAAGATGATCTTCGGCACCAGGTCCTGCGTGAGGTCCACGTGGAAGATGTCGCCGAGGTGGTACTGGTAGATCTTCTCCAGCCCGTCGTTCCTCTTCGCCGTCGCGGTGAGCGCCAGCCTCCTCCCTGGGAAGATGTCCGCGGCCTTCGAGAACTTCGGGGCCGAGACGTGGTGAGCCTCGTCGAAGATGACCGTCCCCCACCTGTGCGTGAAGCTGCGAGGCAGCTCCCCCGCTCGGTCGTAGAGGGACTGGATGGTGGCGAGGGCGAAGGAGGTGTCGTCTCCCGGCAGGCCCTTCCCCTTGACCCACCGCACGTCTCCGTTGAAGTCGAGCTTGTCGTTGATCTCCCTCTCCCACTGCTGGAGGATGGAGCTGTTCTGGCAGATGACCATCGTCGGGGCGCCCACTCGAGCGGCCTCGTACAGCGCCATCACCGTCTTGCCTCGGCCGCACCCCACGTTCAGGGTGCCGTCGCCGATCTTCTCCAGCTTCGCGAGCGGCTCCACCTGATGAGGCCGGGGGATGATGGAGTGCGCCATCACCACCCGAGGGTAAGACGCGGGGCGCAGATCGATGACGGGGATGTCTTGGTCGAGCAGCTCTTGGGGAGGCATGAAGTTGCGGGGCACAACCAGGTGATGTTCCTCCTCTCGGTAGGCGAACATCTTGACGATCTTGTCCCGGTTCTTGCCGGTCGCGACTCGGAAGGACAGCCGCTGCTTGATAGGCCGGAGGCCCAGCCGCACCTTCGGCAGCCAGAGATTCCGGTCGATGTAGGCGCTGCCCGGGTCCCTCCTGCAGAAGGTGTACAGGGTCACCGGAAGTACTCTCGCAGCGTCTTGTCCGCGATCGTCTTCAGCTCCTCCAGGAAGGCTTCCTGGTCATCCTCCTCTTCGACCATCCCCTCGACGAGGATCTTGCTCTTGCTGAGGATGTCGCCGACGGCAGAGGCGATGACCGCCTCTCGGTTCTCTCCGAGGTCCTCCTTCTGCCGGGGCTCGTAGCCGGCCTTGCGTTCGTGCGCCGCATGCACGGCGTACCGCAGCTGGTCGGCCTCCTTCTTGCCGAGCTCCCACCCGGTGATCAGGGCGCTAAGCACGTTCGCAGACGGGAGGGAGAGGCCCGTCTCGATCTTCCGCAGCCCCTCTCCCGACAGGGAGCGGGTGCCACGAGCATCCGTGATGACGATGGCCGTTGCGGCCTTCCTCATGCTGCCGAAGCGCGTCTTTCGAGCAGCCCGGATGAGCCCCCCGATGTTGATGGTGTCAGTCATCGATCTCCTCCGCCTCCTGGTCCGAGTACGGCTCCAAAGGAATCTGCTCCACCCCGAACGCCAGCTCGCGGAAGAACGTGGAACACAGCCGGATGAAGGAGTTGTGCTTGAGGGCGCCGAACCAGGTGGTCGAGCGCTCCTTCCTGGTCCTGAAAGTGGGGGCGTCATCTTCCTCCACCACGGAGGATCTGTCGACTCGGGAGTTCTTGCTCTTGGCAGGGACTCCCTTCTTCTTCTGTCGGACCTGGACCTTGCACCTGATCTTCGCGTGACAGGTGCGGCAGTCCTCGTCTCGTTCGTTGTAAAAACTGGGCTTGCCGAAGCAGGGAGGGTCGGGGATAGCACCGACCCGGCTGATCGCCATCTGATAGGCTCCTGTTGTTGGTAGGCACTGTCCTTATGCCGAGATCCTCGGGGTTCTTGCGTTGACATCAGGACGTCTCCGCAGACATCATCGAGCCGTCATCGGAGGCCCCATGCTCGCTGTCGACCCGCACGATCTGGGACCGGGGCTGCTCAAGGCAGCGTCGGTCTCACTCCCCGAGAAGGTGGCGACCGCGTCACTGCCCGAGCGCGATGAGCTGTCGCGCTACCCCGACTCCGACTTCGGAGTCGTCATGCTCAGCAGCGAGGGCAAGCTCCGCAAGTTCGCCTGCACCTCGCCCGAGGTGGCGTGGCTCAGTGCCCAGTACCTCGAGCGGACCTGGGACCAGATGCCGAAGACGGCCGCCGTGGTCGCCGGCATCAAGCTGATGGAGACGATGGACGAGGGCGGCTACACCGTCCCCGGGCTCGTCGCCAAGGTCGCCTCGGCTGTGCCCGAGATCGGCTCCCGCGACGGCATGCTGATGAAGGTGGCCGGCATCGCCGAGGCCGTCGTCGACATCCGGGCCTGGGAGAAGCAGGCGTTCACCCTCATCGAAGCCGGCATCGTGGCCGGCATCCCTCTTGGGGCAGGCACGGTCGGCGCGGCTGCCGGCTTCCGCAAGGCGCGGCAACAGGGGGCGACGAAGACCGAGACCCTGAAGCGCACCGCCGGTGGCGCAGCGAAGGGGGCGGGCGGCGCACTTCTTGGCATCGGGGCAGGCTACGGAGCGTACGCCGCACTGGATCGACACTCCCGGAGGAAGACGGCGGCCCTCGACGACCGCTACCCGCTTGACACCGAAGAGCAGGTCAAGCAGGCGATGGCCTACTTCGACGAGTACGGGGACCGCTTCCACCCCGCTGACCGGCGGGAGTACTGCCGCAACGTCAAGCTCGCCGCCGACCACTTCGAGGTCGAGGTCACCGAGAAGGTGGCGCAGTACGGGGGCGAGCAGCTCAACGAGAGCTTCGTCCTCCACCTCAACGCCAGGGCGGGCCGGGTCGACGAGCGGGGCGGCGCCATCCTGATGAAGCTGGCCACGGTCGCCACGCACCAGGGTCCCGACGCCTTCGGCAAGGCGCTGACGCAGTTCGACGAGCACTACGGGCTCAGCCAGGAGTGGGACCGCTCCCTGCCCGACCCGTACCGCGCAGCCCTCTCCGAGAAGACAGCGTCCGAGGACGCCGGCTACCACTGGATGAAGGGGATCGACAAGGTGACGGGGGCGGACCTGCTGAGGCTCTCCCGCAACGACCTCGGCCGTGTCCGGGATGCGCTCGGCGATGACGCGGCGGACCAGTTCATGGCGAAGCCCGTCACCGTCTTCAAGTCCCTGCCCTACCCCAAGCAGGTGGTCGTGGCGCGGCTGGCGGCCAGCAGGAGCCACGCCCGTGGAACCATCAGCGCCTGAGTCGCCGGCCCTCTTCTTCGGCTACCACGACGCGCACCCGGCGGTGTTGGCCGGGCTCCTCTTCGCGGTGTTCAAGTCGGACTGGCTGGAGTGGGACTCCGATGTGCTCTGGTACGAGATCGAGCAGGACTTCTCGGAGCTCTTCCAGAAGCACTACTCCCGTCCCCACAGGGTGACGGTCAGCGCGCTGAACAAGAACAAGATCCAGGCGATCCGCAACCTGCTGCTGGCCAACGGCTTCTGGTCGTCGTGGTCGGTGTTTGCCCCTCTGGTGCAGGCGCTGAACAACAACACCCCCGACTTCATGACACTTCAGCAACCGACAGTTGCCCAGATGATGGCGGCCGTCGACATGGTCTCGGACATCCGCAAGGAGCCGTACCAGGAGGAGGTGGTCCGGTTCATGGCGGCCTCGGCTCTGGAGCGCGGCGTCTGGTTCCTGCCGGGCCCCCTCGCCGTCGCGCAGCGCGTGGTGGCCGAGCCCACCTACCGCTGTGGGGACTGCGGCAACGAGGACGACGACGACCTCGAGGATGGGCGGTGCGACGTCTGCGTGGGGCGGTTCAACCCGGACATGGACGAGAAGACGGTGAACGGCAGGCCGGCGCGGGGCATCCCGGACGAGGTAGGCCGCAACGTCTCGACCTTCTACAAGAACGACCCCCGCCCGGTCGCCGCCCGGTGGAGGCAGGTGCACGGTGGGGAAGGGGCAGACCTGAGCGACGATGTGCGCGAGGATGTCGTCTGCGGCAAGCTGCTCGTGGCCCACAACTACATGGTGCACCGGCGCCAGCAGGAAGCTGTGCAGGCCCGAGAGTTCTCGTGGCTCCTCCAGAGCAAGGCGGCGTAGATGGCTGAGGGATTCGACTTCGGGCTGCCCACGTACGGGGTGAGCGGCGGCACCGCCGGAGGCAGCGGCTTCGCCAACCTGCGCTCGGGCTTCTTCGGGGCCTCGGGCCGGGCCGGCGTGCCGTACCCCAGCCCCTTCTTCGACGGAGCGCACACCTACCTGCCCTCGTCGCAGAAGAAGCTGTTCCGCTGGTGCCGCTACTACTTCTTCACCAACCCGCTGGTGAACGCGGTCATCTACAAGATGGCCTCGTACCCGATCACCGACCTGGTGTTCGAGAGCAAGCACGAGGCGGTGGCGCGGAAGTACAAGTACCTCAAGGACCAGATCCTGAAGTTCCGCAGCTTCCAGGTGGAGACCGGCCTGGACTACCAGTGCTACGGCAACTCCTTCACCTCGATCAACTACCCCTTCGTGAAGTTCCTGCAGTGCAACCACTGCAAGTACCAGGCGCCGGCGAAGAAGCTGCGGCCCCACTACAAGTGGCGGGAGCTGAACTACCGCCTCACCTGCCCCAAGTGCAGGAAGGTGGGCAACGCCAAGCCCCTCGATGTCTGGCAGCGGAGCCCGTACAAGATCGGGCTCGTCCGGTGGGACCCCGAGCGCATCGCCATCGATGTGAACGAGGAGACCGGGCACTGCAGGTACTACTACGAGATGAGCCCCCGCACGCGGGCGCGGCTGATGATCGGAAGGAACCACCTTCAGGAGGAGATCCCCAACGTCTTCGTCGAGGCCGCCCGCAAGAAGACCGGCCTCCGGTTCGCCCCGGGCCAGCTCTTCCACATGCGGCGCCCGTCCATCTCGGGCAACGGGAACGACAAGGGCTGGGGTCTGTCCCGCATCCTGCCGGTGCTCAAGGACTCCTACTACCTGCAGATCCTCAAGAAGGGCCAGGAAGCCATCGCCCGCGAGCACATCGTGCCGCTGCGCATGATCTTCCCGCAGCCCGGCTCCGGGACCAGCGACCCGTACACCACGATGCCCCTCACCGGCTGGAAGAGCCAGATGGAGGAGGAGATCGAGCGGTGGCGGCGGGACCCCAACTACATCCCGATCCTGCCCCTCCCCGTGGGACACCAGATGGTCGGCGGCCAGGGCCGAGCGATGGTGCTCCACCAGGAGTACCGCGTCTGGGCAGAGAACATCGTCGCCGGCCTCCACGTCCCGCAGGAGTTTATCTTCGGCGGCCTCGGCTACTCCGGCACGCAGGTCTCCATGCGGAACCTAGAGAACGAGTTCATCAACTACCGCGCCGACATCCAGGGCCTCACGGACTGGGTGTTCGACTCCATCGGCGCGTGGTTGGGCTGGCCCCGCGTGGGCAAGAAGTTCCGCCGCTTCAAGATGGCGGACGACCTGCAGCGCACGATGATCTACTTCCAGGCCAACCAGGCCAACAAGATCTCCGACCACACCTTCCTGCGCGAACTCAACGAGGACTACGAGACCGAGCGGCTGCTGCTCAGCTCCGAGTCGAGGAAGCAGGCCGAGGACCAGCGACGGGCCCAGGTCTCCGCGGCCGTCGGCCAGGGCGAGGCTCAGCAGGTCATGCAGCTCTACATGCAGGCGGCCCAGTCCGACCTCGTGGGCGGGGGCGGAGCCATGCAGCTCGGCCCTGGCCAGGAGGGTGGCCAGGAGGGCGGCAGCGGCCCCGTCGAGGGCCCGGCAGGGGCCAAGCTGTACCCGGAGAACGGGCAGTCCTCTCCGGTCACAGGCGTCCCGCAGGAGGCGTCCTCTCAGCTGACGGCTGACCCGGGCACGGGTCAGGACGTCTTCTACGTGGCCAAGCGGACGGCGAACGAGCTGCGGAAGCTGCTCAAGACGAAGCCGCCGGACGCCTACGCGGCGATGCAGAAGATGAAGTCGACGCAGCCGCACTTCTACTCGCTGGTCTTGCAGATCATGCAGGGCTCCAAGGAGACCCGGGACCCGCTCGACGCGCAGCAGTCTCCGCTCCCGTCGCAGAAGCCGCCCCGGCGAGACCCCGGCAGGGCGCTGGTGTGAGCTAAGCGACGGGCCCCTTCGGGCCCGCCAGGATCATCGTCCTCCCCACCTCCCCCCACGAGAGGAGCGTCGCCGAGCGGGCGGGCGAACCCACTCCTCGGCGACTTCCTCTTCTTCCTCTTCGCGCTGCCGCATCTTCTCCACGCCACCCAGGTAGGCGTTCACCTGGGCGGCTCCATCCAAGAGCACCTCCTCGCGGATCTCCCTGCGAACCTCGGCCTCTTCGCCGGGGTTGAAGTACCGCGACGCGCACTTGGTGTGGATGTACTGGGCGAAGTCGTCGGGGATGAAGGCGACCTCCCCCTCGTCATTGAAGCCGACCTCCCCCTCGTAGACCTCAAGGATGCCGGTCTCCCGGAGCTCGAACTGCTCCTGGCACTGGGCACAGCAGTCATCCATCTTCGTTCTCCTCGGTCGCCTTCTCCAGGATGCGCTGGAGCATCTCGAACCACTTGGCTGCCGTCAGTACGTCGGGAGGCAGAGCCGCTTGGCACAGGTTGGAGAGCTTGCTGCAGATGTCGCAGTCGATCTCCTGGTAGTGGCCCAGGAGGGTGAAGCCGCTGGGCTCTCGACGGGGCGTAAGACAATCGGGACAGACCCAGAACAGCTCGTCTGCGTACGGGTGCAGCACGTCGGAGAACGTGCTGCACCCGCCACAGTCGGTGGCGTTCCGGCAGTGCCCCGGCAACAGGGGGCAGTAGGCCATCTACTTCTCCTCGTCCTCGTCCTTCGCGATGTGGGCACGCACTCGAATCTTCTCGAGCTGGATGCCGTCGTGGAGTGCGAGGAGGAAGCCGAAGTAGAAGCCCGACAGGAGCAACCACCTCACGGTCCTACTCCTTCTTCTTGGGGGCGGGACGGCGGTGACCGCCCACCGCCTTCTTCACGTTGTTCGAGAAGCGGCGCACGCTGGAGCGCTTCTCGACCTTGGGGGGCGTCTTCTTCTTCTGCTGATCGTTGGCCACTGCTTTGTCTCCTACGAGGGGTGTTCCTCTACTCTGCTTATGCCGTGGCATCCTCCGTGATTGTGCTGTACTGCAAGGGTCCCTTACACTGCCCCCACGTCCGTCAGCCCGAGGATCTATGGCCCAGCTCGACCCAGAAGAGGCCTTCGAGACGCTGAAGAGCCGTGTCGCGGAGGCTGTCGCCGATCACTTCCCCTTCGAGGGACAGAACCGCCGCCTCGAGATGTCGAAGTGTTGGGTCGCCGACGACCTGAGCCTCGACGACATCCGCTCGCAGCGGGAGGCGAAGCTGCACGGGCGCTCCTGGGCAGTGCCCGTCAAGGCCCGTCTCTCCCTGATCGACAAGACCACGGGGGAGGTGATCGACAAGTCCACGATCACCGTGGCCAAGATCCCCAAGATCACCCGACGCTACTCCTACATCGTCGACGGCAAGGAGCGGCAGGTCGACAACCAGTTCCGCCTGAAGTCGGGCGTCTACCACCGGGAGGACGAGGCGGGGCGCCTGGTGACCCAGTGGAACATCAACAACTGGGAGGGCGCGAAGGCGGACCGCTTCTGGTCCTACTTCCACCCCGAGAAGCGCGTCTTCACCTTGAAGTTCGGCTCGATGGAGGACATCGGCCTGTACCCGGTGCTCCGGGCGATGGGGGAGCCCGACGACAAGATCAAGAAAGCGTGGGGCGGGGAGATCTACGACGCCTCGGTCAAGAAGTACGGGGACGAGAAGAAGCAGCTGCAGTCCCTGAACAAGATCCTCAAGAGGACCACCGGAGGGTCGGCGGAGACGCTCGCTGAGGCGCAGGCCGAGGTCAGGAAGACGCTGTCCGCGGCGGAGCTGCGGAAGGACAGCACCAAGCTCACGCTCGGCAAGCCCTTCGCCGCGGTGAACGGGGAGGCCATGCTGACCTCCTCCAAGAAGCTGTTGAGCCTCGCCCGCGGTGAGGCTGCCCCGGACGACCGCGAGTCCCTGGCCTTCAAGGACGTGCTGTCCATCGAGGACCACCTCTCCGACCGACTGCACCGCTCCCGCGCTGAGATCGGCCGCCGACTGCGGCAGGGCCTGGACGGGAAGAAGGGCACGGTCAGACAGATCGTCAACCCCGCGGTCTTCGGCAAGCCGATGGGCTCATTCTTCTCCACGTCGCTGGCCCAGATGCCCAACCAGACGAACCCGCTGGAGTTCGTGTCGGGGCAGATGCGAACCACGATCATGGGTCCCGGCGCCGTGTCCGACCTGCAGCGTGTGCCGAAGGAGGCACTGCGGATCAACAACACGCACCTGAACTACCTGGACCCCATCACCACTCCGGAGGGCGCGAAGACGGGCATCACCCTGCAGCTGCCCTTGGGCGTGGAGAAGGAGGGCCGAGAGCTCCGGGTCTCCCTGTACAACCGGAAGACCAAGAAGATCGACAAGGTGGCTCCGCACGACTTCCAGGGGTACGTCGTGGCCTTCTCCGACCAGGTGAAGTGGGCGGGCGAGATGCCTCTGCCCAAGAACGCGAAGAACGTCGCCGTCGCCGGCAAGGGCAACGACGTGATGATGCGCCCTTGGAACGAGGTGACGCACGTGATGCTCACCTCGAAGGGGATGTACTCCCTGCCCACGAACCTGATCCCCTTCCTGCACAACAACCAGGGCAACCGCACGATGACGGCGTCCCGGATGCAGGAGCAGGTGGTCTCGTTGAAGCACCGGGAGGCCCCGCTGGTGCAGAGCGCCACCGACGCCGGCGAGGGACACACCTTCGAGCAGATGATGGGCTCCTTCAACTCCCACCAGGCGCCGGTCAACGGGGTGGTGACGAAGATCGTGAAGGACGCGGTGTTCATCCGCGACAGCACGGGCAAGGAGCACGAGGTCCAGGTCTACAAGGACTTCCCCCTCAACCAGGACGAGGCCTACCTCGACGCCCACCTGAAGGTGAAGGTGGGCGACCGCGTGAAGCGTGGGCAGCTCCTGGCCGACACCAACTTCACGAAGGACGGGACCTTCGCCCTCGGCAAGAACCTCCGCGTGGGCTACGTCCCCTTCAAGGGCTACAACTTCGAGGACGGGGTGGTGATCTCCCAGTCCGCGTCCTCGATGCTCACCAGCCTGCACATGTACCGGATGTCGACGACCATCGACCGCAACTCGGTGTTCGACAAGGCCAAGTTCCTCGCCCACATCTCGCCCGGCACCGTGACGACGGCGCAGATGGCCAAGCTCGACCCCCGCGGGGTGATCAAGGACGGTTCCGACGTCGAGGAGGGGGACGTCCTCATCGCCAAGCTGCAGAAGCGGGAGATCGGCTCGGAGGCCGCGGCCTACCAGGCCCTGAAGCGCTCGAAGGTGCAGGACTACTCGAACCGATCGGTGCTCTGGGACAAGGGCTACAAGGGCAAGGTCGTCCGCGTCATCCGGACGGCGAAGCAGATCGAGGTCCACATCAAGACCGAGGAGCCGGCGCAGGTCGGCGACAAGCTGGTCGGCCGCCACGGCAACAAGGGGATCATCTCCCGCATCGTGCACGACAAGGAGATGCCGGTCACCAAGGACGGCAACCAGATCCACATCGCCCTGAACCCCCACGGCGTCCCGTCCCGCATCAACGTCGGCCAGGTGCTCGAGACCCTGGCGGGGAAGATCGCGGAGAAGTCCGGCAAGGCGTACCACGTCGACAACTTCCCCCAGGAGGAGGGCAAGGCCGACTACGGCCGAGTGGTCCAGTCCGAGCTGAAGAAGCACGGGTTGTCCGACACGGAGGAGCTCTTCGACCCCGACACCGGCAAGAAGATGGGGGATGTGCTGATCGGCAACCAGTACATCTTCAAGATGAAGCACAAGGTCTCCAAGAAGATGACCTCCCGCTCCGGTGGCACGTCGGCGCCGTACAACCTGGACCGCTCCCCCAAGGAGGGAGGTGGCACCAGCGCCCAGTCCCTGAGTGCGCTCGGCCTGTACTCCATGCTCGCCCACGGCGCGCGGCACAACCTCCGGGAGATGTACACCCACAAGTCGGACTACAACGCCGACATGTGGACGGCCCTGCACTCCGGCCAGGCCCTTCCCGCTCCCAAGATCCCCTTCACCTACCACAAGTTCGAGGGGTTCCTGAAGACCATGGGGCTCGACGTGGAGAAGAAGGGCGACGAGATGCAGCTCAAGCCCCTCACGGACAAGCAGGTCCTGGGGCTGAGCAACGGGCACGTCGCTGACCCGGGCCGGATGTTCCGGGGCAAGGACATGAAGCCGGAGAAGGGAGGCATCTTCGACGAGAAGATCTTCGGCTCCCTGCACCCGGAGCACGCGGACAAGCAGCGCTGGGGGCACATGACCCTGGAGACAGCGCTGCCCAACCCCCTGTTCGACAACGCGATCACGTCGCTGCTGGACCTCAAGAAGGGGGACATCGCTGCGATCGTGGGGCACGAGAAGGAGGTCCCCGGCGGAGGCAAGGGCGCCGAGGGCATCGAGAAGGCGCTCCGGGGCCTGGACCTGGACGCAGAGCTGAAGAAGACGCTGACCGCCCTGAAGGGTGCGCGCAAGTACAAGCTCAGCCGGCTGCGCCGGCGTGTCCGCTACCTCCAGGCGCTGAAGGCGGCCGAGCTCAACCCCGCCGACGCGTACATGCGGAAGCACATCCCGATCATGCCGCCCAAGTTCCGCCCCGTGTCCGTGATGGACAGCGGCAACACCACGGCGGCCGACGTGAACCAGCTCTACAAGGGGCTGTCCCTCACGAACCAGAAGCTCCGCGACTTCGACCCCGGCCTCCCCCAGAACCAGAAGGTGCCGCTGTACCGCGAGCTGTACGACGGGCTCAAGGCGCTGACCATGGACGGCCAGAAGTACCAGGGCCGGCACTACCGCGGCGTGCTCGAGACCGTGAAGGGGACGCAGCCGAAGTCGGGCTACTTCCAGAACAAGATCATCGGCCGCCGCATGGACCTGTCCATGCGCTCCACGATCATCCCCGAGCAGTCGATGGGACTGGACGAGGTGGGGCTGCCCCAGAAGGCGGCGATGGAGATGTACAAGCCCTTCGTCGTGCGGGAGCTGGTCCAGGTCTTCGGCTACTCCCCGCTGCGTGCCCAGCTCGCGGTGAAGCAGAACGATCCGGTGGCGAAGAAGGCGCTCGAGTCCGTCGTGCGGGACCGCCCGGTGCTGATGAAGCGTGACCCCGTGCTCCACAAGCACGGGATCATGGCCTTCCACCCGAAGCTGGTGAAGGGGAAGGCCATCCGCATCCACCCCCTGGTGACCGGCGGGTTCAACGCGGACTTCGACGGCGACACCACGGCGATCTACGTTCCACTGACCCAGGAGGCTGTGGCCGAGGCCCGCAAGATGGTGCCCTCGAACAACCTGTTCAGCGCCTCCTCCGGCCGGCTGATGAACCTGCCCAGCCAGGAGGCGCAGCTCGGCCTCTACCAGCTGAGCAAGTGGGGCAAGGGCACGGGCAAGACCTTCGTCTCCGCCGACGACGCCATCAAGGCGTACAAGAAGGGGAAGGTGACCGCGTCCGAGGAGATCACGGTGGGCTCCTCGGTGATCACCAAGACCGCGGCGTGGTGGCGAGGAGGCTCGCACTGGGCCCCGGAGATCGACGAGACGATCAAGGAGGCGGGCCAGCAGAAGACCACGGTCGGCCGCCTGATGCTGGCCAACTGCTTCCCCGCGGGCTCCAAGGAGAGGCAGAAGGTCCTGGCGGACCCGGCGCTGGTGCTCACCAAGGGCGCGGTGTCCTCCCTGCTGGCTCCGTTGGCCAAGGCGCACCCCCAGAGGTTCTCGATCACGGTCAACAAGCTGAACCAGCTGGGCAACAAGCACACCTACGACACGGGCTACTCCTTCAGCCTGAAGGACGTGCTGTCCCGCCCGGACATCCGCGACAAGCACTTCGCCGAGGCCGACCGCGAGGCCGCGAAGGCGATGAAGAAGGGCAAGGGCCGCGACAAGGCCGTCGTCGACGCGTACATGGGGGCGCTGAACAAGATCGACGCCGAGGGCAAGGCGAAGATGAAGGGCACAGGCAACCGCATGTACGAGATGGTGCAGTCGGGCGCGCGAGGCAACTGGGATCAGTTCAAGCAGCTCACTCTGGCCCCGGTGCTGGTCACCGACCCCAACGGCAGCGCCGTCCCGATCCCCATCAAGAAGAGCTACTCCGAGGGGCTGAGCGCCGCGGAGTACTGGGCGTCGCTGTCCGGCGCTCGCATGGGCACCCTGGGCAAGGTGAAGGGCACCCAGGCTCCCGGAGAGCTGACCAAGGACCTGGTCAGCGCCAACATCAACCAGCTGGTGACCTCCCCCGACTGCGGGACCACCAACGGCGTGCTGATGTCGGTGGCCGACTCCGAGATCCACGACCGCTACACCGCGGTCCCCGTGAAGCTGAAGAAGGGCGACGTGCCCAGCAAGACCTTGCTCACCGCCGAGGTGCTGACCAAGATCAAGAACTCGGGCGTCGCCCAGGTCCTCGTCCGCTCCCCGCTGAAGTGCGAGGAGTCCGAGGGCGTGTGCGCGATGTGCTACGGCGTCACGGAGGCGGGGAGCTCCCCGTCGCTCGGCGAGAACGTGGGCATCTGGGCGGCCCAGGCCATCGGCGAGCCGGCGACGCAGCTCTCGATGAACGCCTTCCACACCGGCGGTGTCGTGAGCAAGGCCGAGGCCAGCCGCACCGACTCCTTCACCCGGCTCGGGCAGCTGCTCCACCTGACGAAGTCCCTGCCGGGCGAGGCCACCATCTCCTCGTACAAGGGGCAGATCATGAAGGCCGAGGTGGACCCCGCCGGCGGCTGGCGTGTCCACATCCGCGGCAAGGATCGGTACGGGAAGTACTTCCCCACGCCGAAGAGCCACTACATCCCCGCCAGGAACAAGCCCTCCGACAAGGTCATGCGCGCACTCCGCGGCACGCTGATGATCGAGGTCGCTCTCGGCGAGGCTCTGTCCTCCGGCCCCGTGAACCCGCACCACCTGCTGGAAGTCGCCGGCATCGAGAGCGTCAAGGGCTACCTCACCGACGAGATGCACGGCGCCTACGGCGGCAAGGTGAAGAAGCGGAACATGGAGACCGTGGTCCGCTCGCTCACCAACCTCTCGATGATCAAGCAGCCCGGGGACACCGGCTTCCTGCGAGGGGACATGGTCCCCACCACCAAGCTGGAGCAGGTGAACCGGGAGATCGGGAAGAAGGGCGGCAAGGGAGCTGACCACGACCCCGTGCTCAAGGGCATCCAGGAGGTCTCGATGGCCTCCAGCGAGGACTGGATGGGCCGGCTCAACTACCGTGAGCTGAAGAAGACCCTCACCGAGGGCGGAGCCCAGGGCTGGAAGACCAACATCCACGGGACGAACCCGATCCCCGGGCTGGTGTTGGGCACGCAGTTCGGGAAGGGCACGGAGAAGAAGCCCTATGCGTACTGAAGACTTCGTCGACTTCGTCAAGACGGGAGCTGCGGTAGACCGTCCTCCCGAGAGGGAGGAGGGCCGGGCGTGGAAGCTCGTGCTCTCGAACCTCGAGGGGGAGCTCGCCAAGTACGGGTACCGCCTCCACATCCTGGAGGACATGCCCAGCTACGCGGCGCAGGACGAGGTCAACAAGGTCATCTACCTCGCCATGCGCCGGCGCGGAGTCCCGGTCTCCCTGGAGGACCGGGCCTGGTCCGGCTACCACGACCTCGGTCACGTCGTCGACGCCCGCACCGACGAGGAGTACCTCCGGGACTTCCGGCCGACCATCCACCTCGAGATGGCCTGCGACAAGTTCGGCCTCGACCAGACCATCGCCCTCTTCGAGCGGCACGGGGTTGCCCACAGCCTTCATCCACAGCTGTGGAAGGAGCGCAGGTACAGCACGCCCCAGCACACCGCGGAGTGGCTGCAGAACCTGGGCAAGGGCCGCGGCTTCACGGAGCTCGACCAGGAGCAGGTCCACGCAATCGCTGACCACCTGGGGGTGGAATGGGACAACTCCCCCGCCTTCATGGCGGATTGTCAACGGGCAGTTGGCAAGCAGCACCTTGACGACATGGACCGCCCAGAGCTCTGGGCGGTCGTGCAGATGATGGTGCGGCAGGTGCTGGGCGGACACGAGAAGATGGCAGGGAAGCCGCGGTACCTGCGAGAGCGGGATCCCTCGACCCTCAAGCGGCCTGCCGAGCCGAAGTGGAGGCCGGGAGAACCGTCTCGCCAGGACATGCAGACGTGGAAGCGTCTGGAGTACCTGGACAGCCTGGACCTCGAGAAGAAGGTCCGCGAAGGCGGCGACAGGTCGCAACTTCGGCACAGTCGACACCTGCTCAAGAATCGAGCGGGCCCGGTGGAGCACCGGCACAGGAAGCTGCACGAGCTGCTCCAGGAGAAGGTCAGGACGGGTAGGCCGACGGAGGAACTGGACTGGCACCAGCAGACTCTGAAGAACCAGAGGTATCACCGGGACGTGGTGCGTCCTGCCCGGCGAGCAGGGGTCAGTCCCGTTGCCTTCCAGAAGCAGCGGGACGCTGCTGCAGCGAAGGTGAAGCAAGAGGCTGCGGCCAAGTCCGCGCCCGCAGCGAAGCAGGTAGCTGCGAAGGTGGTGGCTTCCCGCCCGGCTCCCGCCGCTGCCCCGGCGGCGAAGCAGGTGGCCGAGAAGGTGGTGGCTTCCCGGCCCACTCCAGCTCCGACTCCTACTTCGGCTCCCCCCTCCGCAGCGCGCGGCTGGAGGCCGACAGGCAGACAGGTGGCTATCGGCGGAGCGGCAGTCGGTGCCACGGCACTGGCGGGGTACGGGGTGCACCGCCTCTTGCGCGCCCGGCGGGAGCGGCATGCTCGCGAGGCCGCGATGCAGAAGCAGGCATTCGGCTTCATCCGCGCGAAGGGAGGCATCTCGAACGCCCCGACGGAGCAGTACCGAGGCAGCCCCATGCACAGGGCGTGGTCCGCCCTCCGCCGGGGCAGGACCGCAGCCGCAGACGCTGGGCAAGATCAGCGCATGGTCCACGCCCCGGCCGCCCTGCAGCAGCAGATTCGCCGGTTCGGATCTCCGCAGGGAGCAGCGCAGGTGGAGTCCGGCGGCAAGATCTTCAAGCTGCCGAAGCCGCCCGCCCCTCCGAAGCCCCCGGGGCAGGCGAAGACGGCGGCCGTCAAGATCACGTCACCCCCGAAGAGGAACCGGAAGGAGTTCCCCTACCAGGGCACCTGCACCTTCCAGGGCATCAAGATCAACATCGAGAACAAGCGCGGCTCCGTGCGCAAGGGCAAGGGCCCCAAGGGCAAGGAGTGGCGGACGGTGATGCCGCACCACTACGGCGAGGTGCCGCGGAGCCTCGGCGCCGACGGCGACCCCGTCGACGTCTACGTGGGCCCGAACGAGAAGAGCGACATCGTCTACATCGTCCACCAGATGAAGGCGCCCGGCTTCAAGGTCTTCGACGAGGACAAGGTGATGCTCGGCTTCACCTCGGCGAAGGAGGCGAAGCGGGAGTACCTGCGCGCCTACGACAACCCCAAGTTCTTCGGCTCGCTCTCCGCCTGCTCGGTGGAGGACTTCAAGAAGGCGCTCAGGAACCGCTCGGTGCGCGGGAAGCGCATCTCCACGGCCTTGGTGATGGCCAAGGTGGCGAAGGGGCGGAAGAAGGCGCTGACGGCCCAGGAGCGCTTCGTGCTTTCTCGGACCCCGCGGAAGAAGGAGGCTTCCGAGCTGCTGGCGAAGACCAGGTGGCGGGATCGGCCGAAGGTGCTGCGGGAGCACCTGGAGAAGGCGATTCCGCAGCACCTGCCCGAGCACACCAAGCTCCACAAGGTGGAGACGTACCGAGGGCTGGGGTTCATGAGCCCCAAGGCCACCATCCATCTGCGCACCGACGGCGACAAGAACCCTTTCCAAGAGGACGATCACGCTTTCTCGTACGGCACCGCGGACCTGACGCTCAAGAAGAAGCTGCTGCGCGGCAAGTGGCACGTCGAGGCGGATTCGATGTACCTGAAGCCGGAGTTCCGTCGTCGTGGCATCGGAGCGGCGGGGATGAAGGGCATCGCGCAGGCCGGCAAGTCCCTGGGAGCCACCCACGTCGGGGCCGAGGCCGACGACCAGGGCAAGGCGGTCTGGGCGAAGACGCCAGGCATCCGCTTCGGAAGTCGTGCTGAGCGGAGGAGGATCCGCAAGGAGCACAACCGCGGGGCTGCGAAGGACGGGAAGCCGTTGCTGGGGAAGGACTTCAGGCCCTCCGACGTGCCGTCGGAGTTCCTGCACAAGTACCAGCCGAGCTCGATGTTCCTGCGCTACCACCTGCCCCTGCAGAAGAAGGCAGCCGTCCACCCGTCCAAGATCCACGGCAAGGGCTTCTTCACCGACGAGCCCGTCAAGAAGGGCAAGCCCATCGCCGTCGCCTTCGACGAGCGCGGGATGCAGTCGCCGGAGGGCCGGAAGACGAACCACAGCTACGAGCCCAACGCCGAGATCAAGAAGAAGGGCAAGGCCCGCTACCTGGTGGCTCTGCGGGAGCTGGAGGCGGGTGAAGAGGTCACGGTGGACTACCGCAAGATCTACATCCCGGAGCGAGGGCTCGTCGGGGTCGCCCCGAAGAAGGGGCTGGCCAAGGACAAGACGGGCCGTGGCATCCTGCCGAAGCAGATGGACACCAACGCCAACAAGCTGCTGAAGAGCGTCCGCCGGCAGGGCCGCCCGAAGCCGATCCGCTACAAGAAGCGCCAGGGATGGGCCCGCAAGGGGACCTGATGTACGAGTACCGCGCCTTCGTCACGGCCGTCTACGACGGCGACACCCTCACCGTGGACATCGACCTCGGCTTCGGCGTCGTGCTCAAGAAGCAGAAGCTCCGCCTCAAGGGCATCGACACGCCCGAGCTCCGAGGAGGTACCGAGGAGACGAAGGCGCTGGCTCGAGAGGCCCGCGACTTCGTGAGGGAGCGCGTGCTCAACAAGCCCGTGCTGCTCCGCACCTTCAAGGACAAGAGCGGCAAGTACGGCCGCTGGCTGGCCTTGGTGTACCCCATGGACAGCCACGGGGAGCCCCTCGCCGGTGACCTGGCGAGCCTGCTGCTAGCCCAGGGGCTCGCCGAGGAGTGCCCGTGACCGCAGCCGTCTCCTCGTTCGGCACGCCCGTCATCGAGTCCGGGGTGGTCTACGACGTCAACGTCCGCACCTACTCCGTCGACGTCGCCTCCCAGAACTCCGCGAAGAGGTGGATGAGCATCCCGCTGATGTCTCCCTACCTGCACCACGCCGAGGGGGAAGGCATCTCGGTGATGCCGGAGGCCGGCAGCATGTGTTGGGTCTGCCAGTCCAGCGAGTTCGACGACAAGGCGTTCATCCTCGGCTTCGGAGCAGCCTGGAACGAGCAGGGCAGCTACCAGTCCGGCCGGCGGCCGATGAACCCCGGGGACATCTACCTGGGGACCCGCGACGGCAACTCGGTGTTCGTGCGGCGGGGCGGAGTAGTGCAGATCCAGGCCACTCCCCTGGCCCAGCGGCTGTACCTCCCGATCAACAACATCATCCGGGACATGTGCGAGGCCTACCACCTGCGGACCTTCGGAGGGGACTTCCTCTGGGAGGTCGACCGAGACGAGACCACGACGACCGGGGACCGGCCCACTCGATGCAAGATCTACGCGAAGGAGAAGGCGGACAGCCCCTTCCCGGTCGCGGAGATGGTCCTGGGTCATCACGGGGACGAGACGGACGACCCTGCCATCAGCTTGGCGGTCTACAACGGCGGAGCTCAGCCGGCGCAGGTGGAGGTGACCCTCGGCCCCTACCCGCTGCTCCTGGACGGCAAGACCCTCATCGTGACTCGGACCATCGAAGGCGAAGAGAAGGCTGAGCAGACCATCACCCTCGACGGAGATGCCGAGGACGAAGAGGAGCTCTCGCGAGTACTGAGCGCGGCTCTCCAGGGCGAGAGCCTGAAGTACAAGATCCTGGACGACGGCAAGCTCCGCCTCTCCACCCCCCAGACAGGGGAGGACACCTCGCTCAAGGTGTCGCGCTCCGGCACCGCCAACTCTCTGTTGGGGTTCAGCACCTCGCAGGACAAGGAGGGCGAGGGGGAAGGCGAAGAAGCAGCTGTGCAGGTGTCCATGCAGATCACCAAGGACGGCAGTGTGAACTGGTCCCTGGAGAAGTCGTGGCTCCTGGAGGCCGCGGGAACGGTTCGGGTCCAGGCCGGGGACAACGTGGAGA
>Ga0208299_1000123_pt1 | contig 74891 bp, 127 predicted proteins | sample 15_taG_FD_184089 | JGI IMG/M metagenome (GOLD analysis project Ga0208299, IMG submission 184089) | Marine viral communities from the Subarctic Pacific Ocean - 15_ETSP_OMZ_AT15312 metaG (SPAdes) (version 2) | ecosystem: Environmental > Aquatic > Marine > Oceanic | place: Pacific Ocean... | reverse complement strand
TTATTCTGTCACTGTTATTAACCTCAAAAACTTCTTTATTTTGGAGGATTGAGATTTGATCTGAATCTGAATTTGAAGTTTCTCGCATCGGATTAACATATAGCCTTGCACCTATTTCACTACATAGCGCGGCCATTTCAACAATAGCATCAGCATTATCTTTCATTAATGTAAAACTAACGACTATTGGTTGATCTTTCCATTTTGAGTGAATATACTTAACCCCCTCTATGGCGGCTTCATAAAGCCCAGGAGTTTCCCTCAAAGTGTTATGGTGAGGGCCGGGGTAATCAAGGGAGATATAAAGTCTATCAAGCTTGGGGATTATATCATCAGCCCTCTTTCTTAAAAAGGCACCATTCGTAACAAGTCCGGTTATTAGTCGAGATTCTTTTGCGAGGGTTAAAATCTGAGAAATTCTCGGATGAATAAGCGGCTCCCCTCCCCAGATGTGAACATATTGCATAGAAAGTTTCTCCGCCTCTTTATATAGAGAGGAAATCTCGTCTAGAGACATTTCGTTAGGGCGTCCTTTTCCATGGCGAAATACACAATAGGGGCATTTAGCATTACACGCCTCAGTGACTGAGTGCATTAACATGAGCGGATTTTTAAATGAAATCCTGTTTTTAAGTATAGCTCCTGACATTTTTAAAAGTTGTGTAAACCTTGGGGTGTCAAAAGTTGTTTTTGATATTTCGGTATTTTCGGTTATCTTCTGTAGACTCACCAATTCTTCTTGCTCTTCTGCTTTTTTCAACCTTCCCCCTAAAATGTATCTCTTATATATTGTAAAACATCTTTCATTTGTTTATCTGATAATGTCCCTTCCCATGGTGGCATCACACCGTTCTTCCCTTTAAATCCGGATTTTATGGATTTAAGCAATTCGTCGTTTGATTTTTTCATTCTTTCTTTATCAGTAAAATCTGCGCCCAACATTCCATTCATTCCTTTGCCGTCTGCTTGATGACATCCTGCGCAAAAGTCTTCGTATACAATTCGGCCATTTACAACGCTGCCAATTCTTTCCTCTTGTGATGCTGGGGGTACTGTTGCTCCTAAAATGAATGCCAGCATACTGATTAATATTACCCCAAACGCCCCAATTAATAGGATTATTCCTATTCCTGTATTCTTCATAATTCTCCTGATGCATTATAGATAAGTAAATCAATTTCATCGGCAGCTTTGATATGTCCCATCGAATCTAAATAATTAGAAAGTTTTATAAGGCTGTGCTTAACCTTTGAAGCAATATTGTTAGGCCGGGAAGAACTATCTTTATTACCCAGAAGAATTGCATGATCTTCTTTTATTCTGGTCAATATTTCACAAGGAACGCCAGCCTCTTCAAACCACTTTACTTCACGCTTGCTATGTGCAAGCATTTCTTTTTTCGGAAACCCTTTCTCTTCAAGGTCTTTATGCTCTTTTAAAAGTTTCTTTTTAATTTTATCGGAAAGAAAAGGAACCGCCTCTTCTTCTTCAAATTCAAAATGACATTCGGGGCAACATGAAGTTTCCTCTTTCGCCTGTTTTTTTTCGCTGCATGATTCACATGCGGCTTTATTTAAAGAATCAACACTCCAGGTGTATGGTTCGTTCAAATAGGTTTCAAAATTTGTAATTCTATCAGTCATTTATAATTCTTTATGTATACCGATATTATTAGTATTTCTTATCTCTCTTGTTCTCTAGCAGACTTTACATCATACTTATTAAACAAATCATCTTTGCTAATTGTACTTCCAAGATAATCTGGATTCACTATTTTGCCATCATTCCAGTAAATAGTCTCGACAACATACTTCTGTATGTCTGAATGATAAATCAAAACACGGTGTCCATATTCTTTATCACCCAAAGCACGAACCTCTTTTCCAACTAAACTTCTAGGATTAAACATTGTTACCTCTTCTTATTGAATTTTTAAATAGCATGTATCGCAAAGAGTTCGAATCCAGCCTGTGTTTCTTTCTTCTCCCGGAGTTTCGATACTAATTCCCGGCCCGAAACTACAAGCAGTAGCTCCCATATCATTAATCAATATGGAATCTTCTTCTATTCTGAAACCTCCACTGTCTATTATGGTAAATAGATAATAAAAACAGTGGAGGCGCGGAGAATAGATGGTGGAGGCGGCGGGAGTCGAACCCGCGTCCAAAGCAACTCATTCTTCAAGTCATTCACAAGCTTGTCTGATTTATTCCCAAATCAGCAAGGTAGCCACAGAAACCCTCTCCCTATGTAGCCTCAGAAGTCCACTCATCCCTACAGTCGGACTTTCACCGATACTGATGAGGTATCCATCTTGATTTTTTATTTTCGCAGGATCTCTACCTGTTATCTAACATTGGGTGACAAGGCCGCTAGAAGCCCAGACAACTAAGCCGCTAAAGCGACGTTGTTGTAGTAATAATTGTTATTGGCAATTATAAGTTTTGTAACAATCTTTAGGTCATTCGTTACCGTAGACCGCTTGCACTATCCGCTCTCATTACCCTGTCGAAACCATTGCGCCCCCTCATATAAATAGTTGTTATAAACAGCACATACCTGTTCGCATGGTACAATAGTTGGTGCAAAAAAAGAAATAAAAAAAAGAAATTGCCCTTTAATTCTTCGTTAATTCGTAAATACAGTAATTGCCACGGTATTCTTTTACAACTTTCTTATCTAGCAAAACATTTCTCTGGAAGCCACGACTAGTCAGGCCCTCTTTCTTTATATCTCTTCGAACAGAGAAGTAGGCTTTTCCGCCATCTTTTAGGAGGGACATTACCGCGCTTATAACAGAAGGTTCTATTTTTTCATCTACAACATTGAGAACATAAGTGCAGAGAATTACATCATAATCCCTATCTATTGATACCGGATTCCAATTTGGATCATAAGCATCAACGTCGAATCCCCTAGATAACAGATACTTTTCATCCATTCCTTTTCCGCAACCATAGTCAAGGATGGTTCCATTCAGCATATTATTCTTTTCCAAGAAAAGAAGAGGAGCCGATGGCTTTTTTCTTGCAATAGCGGTATTTTTACTGGGACTTATCATGTTTATCTCCAAAGTAATGTCCAAAGCATCTTGGTTCATAAAGATCGTTTCCGCCTACAGCTATTTCTTCTAGTCCATCTACTTTTCTAAATGTATAAAAGGCATCATTACTACACATAGTACATACGGCAGGGCAAACAACGACTTTAGTAGCCCAGGGCAAAATCTTTTCAACCTCGTCAAATACTCGCCCTGATGCAGATAGCTGTAGTGTAGAGGCTAATACGGTCCAGCCTTTTTGAAATATAATAGGAAGAATTTTCCCTATATCTTTAATCATAAAAGCTTCATCTACAACAACTATTTGATTGTCAGAGCAGCCTTCGTCTAAAGTTAGCAACATTTCTTCTGCATGAAGAATTTTTTTAGCAAAAACCTTCAGCCCATTATGAGTTACTATATACTCATCATAGTATCTGGAGTCTATAGTCGGCTTAAAGGCCAGTATAGCCTTTCCTTTATGCCTGTATCTTTCAATCTCACTTAGAAGTCTCGTTGTTTTCCCGCCGAACATAGGGCCTGTATAAATAATGAACTCTGGATTGCTCATGTTTCCTCTGATCTTAATTATGATTAATTGTTATACTGATCCCTTATATTTATCAAAGTAGGTCCCTCTGGTAGTATGAGCCTTTATAGCCTTAATGTTGGATTGTTTTATATTAAATCTATCTGCAATATCTTGGGTAGTCGCTCCTTCGTTAATAAGGCTTACAATTCTTTCTTTTAATTCATTTGAAATAAACATAGGCCCATAACTTGTTTTCACTTCAAGGTCCCTGCCCCATTTTGATTGGGCATCTAGTGATGCGCTATTTGACTTGGGATAAGACCCGCCAATAGAATCAATCTCTTGTGTGCCACGGCATAAGGACGCCGCCCAAAACCCCCTCTTGTTTAGGTATACGTTTATATATTTCATTGAGAAACCCCTGGGTTTAATGTTGTGGATTATTCAGAAACGGGCGAAAACATTTCTGAAATTTGCAATGGGACATAGCTTTTCGCCTTTGCCTTTTCTGCTGGCGAAGCTTCAAACGATGCTCCTTCCAATTCTAGTTCTTCAAAATCACTTACAGCCTTATTCATAGCCTCCTCCAAAGAAAGCCCTTCGTCTAAGTATTTTCGTAATGATTGAGCCAGTAGCTCTAAATCAATATCATCATGAGCATTTTTTATTATCATTTTCTCTGCTATATCATCTAATAAATCGGCCTCTTTTATCAGACCCAATTCATCTAATTTTTGAGCCAAACAGATTAACTCGTAGATAGTTTCCATAATAACCTCTGCTAAGAACTAGGAATAGTAATATATTCCGCTTTCTCTTTTACCTTTTCAATCTGCAAAGCTATGCTTTTGGCAAATTGCTCAAGGTCTTCCATGGAGAAGTTTTCAAGCTCAAGGAAGCCAACATCATCGCGCCAAATCAAATACCTATACTTCTTATAATATTCGTCGGTTTTATTGCCCATTATTATATGATACTATTTTCTCGTAATGTATTCATTTTTTCTGCACTCTAAAAGAGCTTTTTCTGCTTCATTAAAAATTTCTTCTATTTCAGCAAGATATCCAGACTGAACCCATCCGTCATTTCTGGGATTTCTTACCTCATTTTTGCATAAGGTTATATACTTCTTAATGCTATCAAGAGACGTTGGATTATTATTATACATCTATTAAGCCTCTCTTATACCATATTGAGTAGCAAGTCTTTTTTTAATTCGACCCAAAGCTTTTAACTCTAACTTTCTGACCCATTCTCTTGAGATTTTCATTTCTTTTGCCAGCTCCCTTAAGGTCTTTGTGTCTTCTGATAAAAACCGATTTTCTATTATAGTCTTTTCGTCATTCGGAAGATCATTTGTAATGGTCCTTAGGATAGACGATAATAATTCATTTTCATTAGCTTCTAAAAATATATCTTCTGAAAATGATTCATCTTCAATCAAGTTAATTCTTCGTACCTCATTCCCTTCCTCATTTCTTATGGGAGCATCAAGCCTTGTGTCAAAGCCTTTTAGGGTAATTGCCATTTGGCTTACGGAAGCCTTACTTACCCCAAGGTGTTTCGCAACAAAATCGAACTTCATTTCACCATTTACGCCCAACTCTTCGGCCTCTCGTAGTGCCTTTGACAAATTGGAAAATAAAACTCTATCATCTCTCGTAGTGCCCATCTTAACCACTGACCTATAACTCATAACATGCTTTCTCATGTTGGCTTTGATCCACCACATTGCATACGTTAAGAAGTTAACCTCTTGCTTTACATCAAACATATCTGCGGCCTTTAATAGCCCAGCAATGCCTTCTTGAATTAAATCATCATATGATAGATAATGATTTTTACTCTTTATTCTTGAAGCCTCCTTTGTTACGGCCCTCATATTAGAAAGCACTAATTTATCTAGAGCATCTTTATTTGCTGTATTCTGCCATAGCTTAACTAAATTAAGCTGTTTAGAATGAGGCAGGATTGGGTTATCTTTAATAGCTCTGCTTATAACGTCATACGATTCCATCAAATCTCCAATGTTTAATTGTATTTATTATTCTTTCTATCCTCTTTTCTCTCCGACCGCCTAAGCTTATTGTTATATTTTTGATTATCAATATCATCATAAAGATAATCCCAACTGTCGTCATACTCATCATGCTGATAGTCTTGATCATTTACATCGGTATCTTTAATCACTATATCATCAGAGCCTTTGCCTGTTGGGGGTCGAAAGCCCCCTGCGCTTTGCGGTTTCATAATTGCTTTCTGCTACCTCCTAATTATAGCTTTATCGCTTTTTTCTCTCAAATTTCCTTCTAGCCTTAGAAGCCTTAAGTATTTCCTCCCATAATCCGTCCCATGTTTTAGACGCAACAGACCCAGAGAATGTATGGCAAATTGCCACATAACTTTTATCATCACGGGTTTGATAAGACTCCCACTCAAATCCATAACATTTGCGTGTTGCCCTAAATATTAAGTTAGTCATAAAGTACGCCCGTCCTTTGTGGTGGGCAATTTATAATATACGCACGCCTCTCAAGGTGCCAATATATTTTACATATAATTATTTTGCGCCAATACTTTCGCTGCAAGATTCATTTGTCCCAAATACAACATCAACTTTTTTACTCTTTATAATTTAATCCAAGAAGAATTCCTGATTCTTCGATAATATCAATATGCTGCATAGCTTCTGTTGGCGTTTCGCCCCAAGACATACCTCCGGATATTATCCACCATCTATGGTCTAAAAACATATGCCCCGTATCCCTCCGGTCCGGAGTGTATATAACCTCCTCTAAGGCGTTTTCTATAAGGCCTTGGGCCATTTCTTTTTTGAAGGTATTCCTTATATCGTCCAGTTCAAACAAATGTTCTTCTCCAAATTTTTCCTCAATTCGTTCATTAAGATCGCTTTCCCAATCATAGTGATATGTGTTTAGAAGATTATTAATGGTATTCTTTTTGATATTAGAAATTCTTAAATTTATTTCTTTTATAATTTTATCTGTAATTTCCGGCAACGGACAAACAGCGCATACAAAATCAGCACCCATTATTCTTTCCTTTTATAAATTTGCTCTTCGGGGACGCTGGCCGGAACTGGCCCAATGACAATAGGCGTTCCACCCTTAGTCTTAAATCCCTTATCCTTTCCCATTTCAATTCAACCCATTGCCTCTATCGCGGCTAAGGCGGCGTCGTCTATGGTTTCTGCCTCAACATATATCATTATACTCTCTAATGTATTGGGATAATTGAGCCTTATATATTCTTTTCATTTTTTACCACTTTTTGCTTTTTTTACAACTCGTAATATTTGCCAATCATACGAAAAGCTTCTGGTTTTAGACAGCTTTTCTTTCCCCGTATATGGGACGCAATTCTTTTTCAAAGCCTGTAAGTCTTTCCGCCTTGTCAGAGAGCCCCAGAATCCTTTTACGGTAATGGTACCAAGATGCTTAGATTTATACTTTGTCGTATTGTTTGCCAGCTCTGTAACTCGCTTATAAACCTTTGGTCCTGCAAAAGATTCTACTTCTAAAATATCTCCAATTTTATAAGATATCTTCTTCTTCTTCGTCATTTGGGAAATCCCTATTGTATTCAAGGCCCAATAGCACTGACGCATAAGACGCTACTGCCAAGAGCATTAAATCTATATTGTCCATAGCGAAAGCAAATAAAAATATTATAGTATTTATAATACATAATGCTATTAAGAACACTCTGTTTTTTACTAAATTAAAAAAAGTTTTTATCATAAAGCCTTATGAAGCAGTTAGTCTCCACCATAAACTGTATATAGCTCAATTTCATCTTCATAAGAATCTATATCACAATTTGCCAGAGATTTATCTAAGTATCTATCATCTATATTCCAGTCCCAAAAATTATCGTCACTATTTCTTGAGAAGCTTCCATGCTTAGAAAAGTATGATATTATACCATCGGCCCTCACATCCTCTAACGCTCTTTCTAATTCGTCCAAAGAATGTACCCTGGCTTTACAAAAGCCAAGAGGTTTATCCTCCCCCTCTGAAAAGAAAAGCTCTACAAGCTCGCAGTATCCTGGATCAATAGATTCATGCTCTATTGATATCATGGCGTATTTCCACTTCATATTTCCCTCATATTTATAGATATAATTAGTAGTTAAAGATACATCGTTTGCCATTGTCCTTTCCAATTTGTAAATCTAACTTTTCTGATGCCATGCAATCGTAAAAACTTTTGGCAAAAGGTGCATGGCTTAGACATTGTTACATCACCTTTTTTTAAAAATCTAATAACTTTAATTTCGCTAATAGAGCCAGGAGCAAACCTTCTTATCAAGTCCATTTCTGCGTGAAGATGAAACCCCTTAGATCCATCTGGATGGGTCCTTTTGAATCTTGCAGAGCACCTTTCTGTATTGGTCCCATAGACAGTGGACCCTCCACGCTTTGCCCAAGCTGCAAGATGAAATCCTTGGTTATTATTCAAAGCAATCTCCCTTGCTTTAGTTGGATAGTACACTCGGCATGAGCCGCCTCCTTCTCAAGTTAACATGGCCAAGTATGATACTTGGTATAATCTTCATTAAGTGGACCGAACCCAGATATCATACGAATAGTCCATCCGTAACTAAGCCATAGGTTGCGACTAGGAGGCTCAAGCCCCTTCATCGTTATAGTCCTGCCTGACCCCGTATAATCAAACGCACTAATAGCATCTCTTTTTGATGCCGGAAAACACATTTGATTTGCCAAAAGTTCATGCGGAAAGGCTCCTCGGCCAGACGCTTCAAAACAACACACATTACCATTCATACTCTGGAAACTCCTCATATATAGGTCCGTCTGAATCTAACTCTAGCCAGCTACAGTCAGATGATACTGCAAAGAGCACAAGTAATTTGAGTCCTTCGCTAAATGAAAATCTAGAAACACGGTCAATAATCGTCTCTATATCTGGCTCACAACCGTATTCCGTGCACAAATAAACTCTTGTTCCATATTCATATGACTCTGTTAGAATTTGGGCTTCATCTAAAAGGCCAAAATCACCCGGAATAGTATGGGAGGTTGAGGCGATAAACGTTTTTTTTATTTCAAATGTCATTGTATTTTGAATTCACTATGGAAGGATAAGCTTGCTTTCCGGCTCTTTCCCTGACCCTTCCTCATCCTCTTCTATAGATATGATCTCGGCTGCTGCTAATGCCTCAATGATTTGAAAAATCATCATTTGCTGCATTTGCAAATGCTCCTTCAGTTGTTCTATGTCCTGCATTAATGACTGTATAATTACTTCTGTATGATCTTGCATATTCACCCCTTTATTCGTAGTCTCTTACAGCGATGCCAACCGGGAATCTCGGCCTACCATCATCCGTAAGTTCTTGATATCTAACCGTTAAACTCTTTCCTATATACTTGCTTAAGTTCTTGAAGATTTCCGCCCTTACTTCGTGGGTCCCTTTTGGTCTAACATCAAACTCAAGCCCACCACCAGTAACGCAGCGGAACACAACCAGTCCAGACTCTCTGCCAGACCCATCTTTGCCTCCTATTATTTCAAATTCATCATCAATAAATCTCTTTACTTTTTGCAAATCATATGAACGATGCTTGTACTTATATAGGCTGCTTTGGTTACGAACCATCATTCCTTCGTAACCCTGTTGAACCATCATTCCTTCGTACATATCAAACTCTATTTGGTCAGCAGCATCATATGTGGATATAAACTTAATATTCTTTCCAATGATTGTCCATCCTTGACAATGAGGCGGGAACATTGTTGCTCCAATTCCTTTTTGCGGAAGCCTCATTTCAAAGGCAAGAGTGGGGTGCGGAGAGTCATAAATATGATACTCAAGAAGATCTGTATCATCCCGTTTCTTTTTTACGGCAGAGATAATTCTCTGGAAGGTCCAGCCATGAACATATAGTTCGCCATCAGTACACTGTCCGTCATTAAGCATTTCACATAATTGAGAATTAATCTTATCTGGAATGTCAATAACCTTTCCCTTGCGGGACCACATAGTTACTATTCCATTGTTCTTTCTAGCAAGCATACGAACCCCATCTAGTTTCGGCTGAACCAAGCAGGGGAAGTTGATCTTTGCACTATGCTTGTCATAACGATGTGCCAACATGGGGAGAAATAAGCCATCAGATGCCGAGGGGATTTTATTCTTATCCTCTACATATCCTGAGTCTTTTTTACGACTATGTGCAGATTGAGCTTCAGAACATGCCTGTTCGTAGGGAGAGGTTTCGTTAGCTTTACCGAGGTTTTTGCCCTCTCCAATATAGCGTTGGTCAAGTTGCTTCTTGCCGTCCTCATAACCATGCTTAGTCTCGATATAACAGGCTCCATCGCCCATCTGGAGGACCGAGATATTCCACTCCTTAATCTTTCCATTAGTTGACTTTCCGTATAATGTTGGTAAACTCATTTTTGTAGCTCCAATTCGTGAATATTAAAAAATTCAGTATGTCCCGTTACTTCCGGCCAATAACTTACCAGTTCATCTGTGGTAAATAAATAGAACGGATCACCTTCCTCAATAAACTCTGACTTCCATTCAGAGGCAATATCTCTAAACCAATCTTTAGCACCCTCATGCGTTATGTGAACAGAATAATCATCGCCATGCTTATGACTATATTCGGCAAGATATATTGTGCCCCTAACCCTATAAGCAGCCTCTCTCATTTAGCCCCCAATTAACGTTGAATATAAATAAGACCATTTATTAAAATCTTCCAGTAATCATTATTAGAATTAAAAAATCTTAAAGCCTTTTCTAAGGACCCATAAAATCTTGTGTGACCACCATCGTAGTCAACCAAAACAATAGAATCTTTACTTGGAGGCTTCATCTTTATTTCCATCCTCGATTAATTCAACGGTCCAAACGTCTGTATCGCAACACTCTACAAAGTGCATATCATCATGCGACCAATCCCCCTCACAATTTAAGGCTCTTTCGATAGCGTCACTTTCGCTTACAGCCTCTACCTGAATTGGGACCTGATGAATTTCTAATACATATACGGTGTATTTATTCATACTTAACCCCCTCTGTTGGGATTGAATCACTAGGCACCTTGATAGCCATAAGAATTTTATCTCCCCGATGTAACATTGCTCCAACTCTAGCGGGTCTATATGCAAGTATGTTTGAATCCCACGTTAACATGTTCCAGTCCAAACGGTCAAACATAAGTCCTTTAAAATACGCTCCAAATACAAAGCCTATTGAAAATAGAATCAATGAAAATATAAATGACAACATATAATTTATTCACCAATAAAGTATTCAAAGTTTACAGTTTCTTTATTTACACTTAATTCTATTGCATTATTTCTTAAGTGAAACTTTCTAGCCATATCTGTAAGCGGAGACAGGGTAATTAGTCTAGTTACGTTTGGATTATCCTTCATCAACAATGCAACCTGTCTTATAATTTCTTTTCCAGCCCCTTTTTGATAACTCCAAACTGAGTATGGGACCGCTATATAAGAGGGATAAGAGACGAATAACTCAAGCTCACTTACGTTGGTTGGAACATTATCTGTATACGCCAAACACAAAAAGGCTTTAAAGGAGCCTTCTTCGTCCATTAGCCCGTATACCTCCCTCCCAGATGCGGTCTTAAATTTGGCATCTAACTCTGGCCTAACAGGGTCCTTTTCAGACCATGCTTCAACATTTTCGCTTACATTTTTAAGAGTATAATTCATTATATCTTTCTCGCAATCTGTGACAAATCCATTTATCCGCCTCCCCCGTTCTATATTTCGCTACTCCATACGGCATTTCATCTGCATAAAAGTCAAACAATTTATGATATGCACCTGACCCATAAAACATTCCTGGGTCAACATTGATTGGGTCGCCGCCAAAGTCTTCATATAGAAGCAGGGAAATATAAATCGCTTCCTCTGGAGTTAGCAGCCCTAATAGCTCTGTATCAAAACATGGACCCATTAGTTTATTCATCATCCTTTTCTTCTTCGCAGGACGGTTCGCTTAATGTCTTTTCCAGAGTTTTATTAAGCCGCTCTAAGTTATCATTAAGTCGCTTAATTTCCTTAAGAACAGCCGGAATGGTGCCTTCGATAAATCTCTGGCCCATTATTGTTTGAAAAAATCTTGGTCCCACAATTATCTCCTGACCCATAAAGAGGCTTTTGTTTTACGATAGCTGGTGCAGAAACAGAAGTGAAAGTTTTAATTATCTCTTGGAGAAAATGATACTTCCGCAAACCACATATCCTGTGGATCTCTGCAATACTTAATAGAATCGACCTGATACCGGGTGGTCCCTTCGGGAGATTGCAGGATTAAATAATCACCGCTTTTGATACCAGAACTCCATCCTGTGATAGATGCTTTATGCCCATCTTCACTAAGGCTCATGATCTCGTAGTTATTACCCCAGGCTCTTTCAGATAAGTTATGTGTATTCATTTCATTCTCCATTATTCATCCTCACTTATAGGCAAATCAAACGGGTCTACAGGAAGCTCAATTGTTTTAATTGGAAGTTGAGTATCTAAAATATCTACAATTTCATGCTGCAAAATATCATTGTGTTCAAAAGAATAATTTAAATCTTGAACGACCTCTTGGATAGAATCTTTTGTCTGCCCATCTTTGAGATATAATTTAACACTGATATAAACATATGTATCTTCCATATTATCACTCCTTAATTTTTTCTGGAATAGCATCAATTGATACTATCCTTTTAATATTCCACTCTGGATGAGTTTCTTTTAGAACTGCCCTTATAAGCTTCTTAGAATAATCAACAGCCTTTATAAAGTGAGTCTCTTGCTTATCATTGTTTATAACTTCAATGCGCCAGTATTTCATTTAACACCAATAGATCTTGTTAATTAAGCTTGTGGAGCCACCTGTCAGACTTGAACTGACGACCTGATGCTTACAAAGCAACTGCTCTACCGACTGAGCTAAGATGGCATTTATATGTATTCTCTTATCCAGTTTCCGTCTTTATCTTGAAACCTAACTCCACCATCTTTCTGCCTAACAACAAACCCTATCCAAAAGCAAAGCTTTAAATCATCAAGGCTTGTTATATCAACTCTTGAGCAAGAAACATTATTAGAACAATAGACTCTTGATTTCGCTCCCGCCCCAGATGGGGTTAGGCTCCATTTGATTATAGCCCTACAGTCTGGGCATTTATTGCTCCATTCCTTTGGTTCATCAAAATTGTGCATCCTGTCTTATTTCATCAAAGACCGGCCATGAGTGAAAGAGATAATCCTCTATCCAAAGCTGAACAAGGCTTGACCTGCCCCCGATGTGCCACTCCTTTATCAATTCTACTGGAGTACCAGTTTCTCCGCAATAATTAAGGCCATCTTTCCAATTGTAAATTGTCGCGACTTCCCCGCTCTCAAACTCTATGACCCATTCTGCATCCGTTTTATAATTGTCAAACGAATCTCCTGGCTCTCCAAACCTTTCTATCAGAAGGCTATAGTCTGCGATAATTTCTCCAACAAAACTTGTTCCACCTATGTCTGTTGTATCGTCATTTATCTTTGATATTCTAGGCATTATTCCTCCGAAACTAAACAAAGCCATGTACCAAAAGATACATGGCTTATAAAAATGGCTCCCCCGGCTGGACTTGAACCAACGACCCGATGATTAACAGTCATCTGCTCTACCAACTGAGCTACAGGGGAATGTTTTATCATGGGCTTTGCATCAGTCGTGATTAAATCTTTTGAGCCGAGGGTCTGCCTCTCTTCCTGTTTTGTGCTTTACCCGTTCTTCGCCCAACATATAATTCAATTCTTTTTCTAATCCAGCAGTTGATTTGCCAGCCTTTGTGAATTTTCTAATTTTTTTATTAAGACGCTGAACATGCTGGTTTTGTCGCTGTGCTTTACTGCCCATTTTTGATACCTTTTAAATAATAATTTATACTTGACCACATAGATTTTGCAGAATTATACTTTTTTACTTTAGCTTTTTTTTTTAACTTTCTAAACTTTCTCTTCACAACCCTAGCCTCTGCTTCGCTAAGTCTGTCGAAAGGAGAGGAGTCGCTCCCACTGTGCTCGTCCCATAATTCTTTGGGAATTATTCCAGACAATGTTTGAAGGATATATTCTTCAACCTCAAAGTTGTCCATAAATCCGACCCTTTTGATTACTAACTGGCCTCCGGTAAGGCCAGCTTTCATCTGACTTAAATAATAAGCCTAAATAATAGGGAGTGACACACCTATTACATGACCGGAGCTTTTTCCTATATTAAAACCCCTTTATTACAAAGGGGGTGTCACATTAGGAGCCCTAATATTGTACTTGCTTTATGTAACAAATACTATCTTTACCGCACTTGTTGAAACCCGCCCACTTTAAATCACCCAACCAAAATGATCTAAAGTAACTCCAACATTCCGCTCCTTCTTATAAGAGTTGAGCGACAACACTTATATCGTTAAATGGTAGGGCTACTCGGACTTGAACCGAGAACCTACTGCTTATGAGGCAGTTGCTCTAACCTGATTGAGCTATAGCCCTATAATAATGGTGAGCCGCCTGGGACTTGAACCCAGAACCTAAAGATTAAAAGTCTTTTGCTCTGCCTGTTGAGCTAACGGCCCATACGTTTAATTAACGTAGGTGGCAGTTAGCTATTTAGATTCTATAGCAAAAAATGAAGTATCGACAATGTTGTTAGCAACCAATTCTCCTGCGGTTACATCTACAACAGTCCTCTCTGTTGGTTGCCCATGAAAAATAATGCAACCTCTTTCGCCTCCAGTGCTCTGAATCTTATGAACCCTATCTAGAGCAATAAACATAATATCATTTGGACTTTTGCTTCCAAGCAACTTGGATGCAATCTCTACCCTTATAAACAAAGACATTTTCTTCCTCCACTGTGTTCATAGTACGATAGCTGGTGCAGAAAGTGGGTGATAAAATTTTATTTATCGGTTATAGTCATCTTCGATTAGCTCAAAGTCGTCTTCTCTATAATCTGACGTTTCGATAATAACAGAGTCTTCCAGAGCCTCAAGTCTATACGGGCATCCAGATGGTACAGACAGAACTTGATTTGGCAGCAATATTCCATGAGACATAAACTTAACACTGGTTGTTTTTTCATCCCCATATATAACGGCTATCTTTCCGGACACCAAAAAGAATGATTCGTTTTTTACCTTGTATTTCTTTAGAGATGTTCTGTGTCCACTCTCTATTGTAATTATTTTGCTATGAGAAAATCCGGCACTAGACCATGACTTTTCACTTCCCCATGGTTTATCATCAGTTTTTATATCGCTTATCCAAGCTACTTTTCTGCTCATTTAATTACTATCTCCCGATATAATCTTGGTTAATAATATATCAATCTATATATCTTGTATTATCACTAGCGTCTACCCAATACGCCGGGAGCACTTCTGCTTGACAAATCAGGGCGTCGTATAGCTTTTGCGGAGGAAGGCGGTTCGTCTTATATAATGCCAAATTCCTCCACTCTATTACCCCAGAGAGACTTAGCGCATAAGCAACCCATTCGCTGCAATACCACTTGTTTATTCTTCTTATTTTAAACGGGGTTATGTGAGATAGCAGCATCCCAATCCAATCATAAGACTGACCCTTAGTTTCCTCGTAAAAATCTAAAATAATTTTTAATTGATTATCTGTAATTGGGATAGAAATAAAGTCCCAATCTGACTCCTTATATATATCGGCCTTATTTAATTTCACAACAGGATTATGTGGAGGATATATTCCGATCCATCCACCACCATTGGGGATGGCTAATTCAACATGACTATAGCGGCTTCTTGTCCACCATCTAATGAATCGATCTCTTAAAAGTTCTTTGTTTTTATAAAATGCAATCCTTAAGATCATCGTTTAAAGTATCTCCAGACTATAGTTTTATTTCCCGCAAGGTATATCCTGTTGCATCCATAAGTCCGGCCAGAGCCTCTTCTCTTGAGCCAAACATATCTTGAAATTCCCCATCGGGATCTAATAAGGCGTAAGCATATACCTGCTCTTTCTCTCCAGCATGATCTTCAAATCTTATTACATTATTTGAAGCATACTTTAGGATGATTGAGTCCAGGCTATCAGCTTCGGCAATTAAGCCTAATGAGTCTAGTTCGTTTGAGATTTTTACCAACTCTTTTGTCAAAGATGCTTCTGCCGCCTCTAACATTGGGGGAAGGTACATCATATCTGGGTCCTCCGGTTTTCTAGACCCCCATCCTGATATCCCTGGAAACGCAGGAATATCTCCAGGCTCTGTCGCCATCTGTAAAGCTCCGACTCCCAAATAGTAATCGTAAATTTGACGCAACTCAGCCTGATTCATAGATAGAGACTCTTTGAGTTCTTTCTTCAGATTTCCCAAGCCAACGGAAGCCGGGCCTAAGTCCTCTAGTCTTGCAAGATCTCTTTTGGCCCCAGAAATTACATTCATTAGATATGTGACACGTTCCTTTAGATCTATAGTCGCCATCATATCGCTTAGTTCTTCTGGGTCGGCTATTACCCTGTCAGTATCTGGTGTGTATTGTTTCATAATTATTCTTAATCCTTATGCGAAAGCTGTATCGCCCACTTCTCTGTGCATATTATATGCAATATATTCATTGATTTCATCATTCCACTCTACAGCGGCAGTTTCTATATTCGTCCTAAATCTTTTATCATATTAAACCTGTCATTTTAATATCAAATATTAATATATCAACCATCAGCCTCATCCGGTTCATTGTTTCCGTATAACTCTTCGACTATATGACGACGAGGATCGTAGGCATGTTGCTCAAGCCAGTCTGATAGCTTCCCTCCACCATGCAGGGTTATATCAGAGATTATTCTGGCATCAATAGCCGCCTTTACATGATGTGCAAATTCCGGGTATCTTTCGTGTAATCGTACTGTGGCGAATCTGTTTGGATTATTTATAGCCATATGTTCTGCTGCTTTACGACCTATTTCTGGATACGACTTTTCCATATTATGTTTAAAGAATCTGCCAGGCATATGATCCGCCATATATTGAGCCTTTACTATTGCCTCTTCTGGATATATGGTTTGTAATCCAACCTGACCATAGTAGCCCATGCCATCCCTGGAAGGGTCTGGGGCTTCAATTTTAATGCTAAAGAATATCTCTGGACGCAGCTCTGATGCTCTCTTTTTTGCTATCTCTGGATAATCCAAATATAACTCAAGGTTCCAAAATGCATTTGAACCGGAAAACATATCCGCTACACTTCGGCGGTTGTAGGCGGATTCCGGAAGCCACGACGGGGTGCTTTCTGCTATCTTTGGATATTTTTTATGTAATTTATTTTTAAAGAAAAACGCTGGAGAGTATTGAGCTATTGTCTCTGCAAGTCTAAAAAGCTCCTTCTCATACTTTGTAGAGGAAAGCTGAATAAGCTCTTCCAAACCTCGTGCTCTATGTGGCACTTGACCGTTCAGTTTTATGTCAGCTATCTGCGACTCTATCCCTCTGGCTGTAAACTCTGGGTAATCTCTATATAAAAATGAGCGTATAAAGGAGGTGGAGCTAGAGAGGCGCTCTGCAAGTTCCTCTGCCAGATCTGGAAACAAGTCTTTTAGCCGCCCATCACTAAAGCGGCCAGAACCTGCTCCTCCCTCTATATGAATGTCAAAAAATTTAACTGATTTGCCCACAGAGTCGTCATTGTATGCCAATGCTGTAGCTGCATGACTGATTATCTCAGCTCTTTTTTTATTGTTATTTATTTTATCATAAAGATGTTCGCTAAAAAATACCAGAGGGTCCTTTTGCGCAAGGGAGTCTACCGCGTCTATTAGCATATCTTCTTGAATATTTGGATGCGCTATAAGTCTTGTTAGTAAATCCTGCCTCATATTGCTGATGTCTGTATAATTAATCGCTGCTCTCAAATCTGGCCCATCAGTTTCCCAGTCAGAGATTACAATATCTGCCGTCATAAGTTTGACATTCGGATACTTGTCAATATCAACTACATGGAGAAGATGATTGTGCAATTCTCTTTTAACTGTCGCATCGACCTGATTATTCATTTCATCGGCAAAATCCCCTTGTCCGTAACTAAATTGAAATATCTCATCCCGAGATTCGTCGGCAAAGAAAAACAGTGGATCATCTTTTTTATAATAATCGTCAAAGTAGTCTAATCCCGGAGCGGCAGTACACCACTGGTTTGATTGTGACCCCAGCATACAGGCGGCACCTTTGTTGTGAATTTCAGCTATAACAAGCCCCTCTGAATACTCAAAGGCTGGACCCAGCCTCTCTGCATCTAAGTTGCCTATCATTTCTGCGACAATATCAGGGGGGCATTTTTCCCGCCCAGTTGTGCAAACTATTCCCGCAAAATACTTTTTTGCACTTTCTTTAGACTCGGCTCTTAACTCAAGCCCATTTTTTATTGCATCAACCTGCCTTGCGCTTGCCCTGTTTAACTTGTTTGTCCAATAAACAGCTCCAAGGAACGATCCGTCTGCATCCTTTTTGCCTGTAGTCACCTTGTAGTTATATAGGATCTCTCCGGTATGTTCGCTCTTCTTAAAACCACCTTGTAAGAATACAGCTCCCTCTTCTACATTTAGGTGCCTTTTCTTTTCCTGCTTTTGCTTAATCTTGGGCCTTGCCTCGTCTACTGTGAATTGTAAGTCTCCAAATGTTTCCATAGAAAGCAGATCCTTTTGGCTCATAAGATCTTTATAATGAAAGAATATCTCTAGATTATTCCTTGCGGTACTGGCCGGGTGATCATCAAGAGAGCTTATTCGGTCTAAGTTGCGGAGGTGTGGATCCCCCTCTTTTGGCTCGACATATCCGTTTTCTAGATATGTATTTAAATACTGTTTATCAAAAGCGGAGAGAGAGTCGCCCTCTGATAAGTTTGTGTGCTTGGCAAGGTGCATCAGGTCATCTAAAGCCCCTAATACTAAAGCTCTGCCGAATCCGCGACCAATCTCTAGATCTGGAGAGGCAGTCCTGTTAGCTAGGCTTATTAACCAGCTTAAGGCTGTACCCTTCTGGTCTGGAAGCAAGTCTTTTGGGACCATATTTAAAAGAAGATATGAAACTCTCTTTTTCAATTCTGGCAAAATATCGTTACCAGCCGGGTTGTGGCCCGCGAAGTCATAAAGATATTGAGACACAGATTTATCAGGCCTCCACAATGCTCCGTTAATAATCTTTCCTATTATCTTTTGGTCGAGCCTCATGGCTGCCTCTTCTAAAGATATAGCTGTTTTTATAATGTGTAATTCAACAGATTCATTTATAAATCCATTGCTTATAAGCCATGACTGTAATGTATCTAATTTACAACTCATCATTATGCCTGATTGCTTCAGCCACCTGTGGAGCACTCGCCCCTCTGTCATAGTCCTTTGCAATATCCCTAACTTTAGACAGTAACTCCTTAACTATGGGCTTATGAGGCCCATATAGCCTCGACCAATTCTTTTTAGCATAAGAAGTCCATTCTCGCGGGTCGGTAGAGGACGGGATGCTAGGAAGTCCAATAGCCTCTTTTGCCAACCCTCTTTCGTCCAACTTATTCGCTATTTTAATGAGTTCTTTTAACATAACTGTATCTATAATATTAGTTGGTAAGTTTACGGCGAAAATATTTTTAGAGATCAGAGTCTTCGCTTAATTCCTCTAAGTATTCTTCGAGCTTTATTTCCTCTAAGTATTCTTCCAGTTCTGCTTTTAGCATTGGATTGTCAGTTTGAGAGACAACCCATCTTGCTTGAATAGGGTATCTTTTGGTTAATGGCTTAAGGATTTCTTTCCAGTTCCAAAAGTCTACACTTACTCCGTCCTCTCTGCCTGGAAAAGTTTCTTTCATAAGAATAGAGAGCATCGAAACTAAATCTACAGTTCCATCTTCAGTCAGCTTCAACGCTGCTTCAAAAAACCCAGAGGTATCGTCCCTAATTTCTTCTAGGATAACTCCATCACTTTTATAATCGCGATTCCTTGTGAGACTATCTTCCCCATAGGCCTCAATAAGATAGTCCAGAGCCCCCTCTGAGGCCTCGTTTATAACTTTGTCAAAAGAACTACGCGGAGGCTCGAAGTCAGCCCCCTGTGTCCATCCCGCTGCCCGGAATGCCTCCATGCTATCTTTAAGATCTTCTTCTCGCCTCATATCTTTAATAAGATCCTCATGAGTTGCGTCGATATAAAACTTTAAATCATTAGCTAACACTTCTCTGTCTATGTCGGGCAGGCTAGGTACGTTAGCCTCTTCTTTTATGATTCTTATATTAGCCTCCCGCCACTCTTCAAGTTCCTGAGTGTCACGAAGATCCCCAGGCCCCTCATTAGACTCTATCATATCTTCGGGCTTTGTTACTATAAGACGAAAGGGATTAGGGTCTTTGGTCGCCTGTGCTACAATAGAGTCAACCTCGTCGGCCTCTTTAGTAAGTCCCCGTTGATCCAGAGTGTTCGCAATATCAATTAAGTCTTTAATCATTATCCTATATCCTTATATATTGTACTCGTAATATTAGTTGGTCGTGTTTACGGCGAAAAATATTTTTAACCTCAAACTTTATTTATATTTTCTCCGAACTTATATCCAAAATAATCTATATCTCTCTTAAACCTTTCGGCAACAATAGAGATTGTTTCATCATCATAATAATAAGGATAAGGCTTTCTATCTTTTAAATAACTATACTTCTTAAGCCTATGGTTCCAATTATTTGTCAGTAAATAGCTTACTCCAAGCTTAGACCGGACTTCCTCCCATTGCTCCTTTAAAGTTTCAAATCTAATTATATAATCAATAGAGATCGATCCATTTATACTTACGGCCTTTAGCTGAGGGGTTCTCTTGTGGCTAATCACCTTATTGGAGTCGGCCTTCAATTGTTGAACCCAAGATTTAAAGTCAATATGATCGCCGGGCCCATGAAACCAGGGGAAGAAGAAATTAGATACCACAAGGTCCCAGGGGTTTCTGACGATAGAGAATTTAAAGTACTTATTCCATTTATCTTCACCATAATGCTCAAGAGATTCTTTTGCGGTAAGATGCTTTATCTCCTTGTCTATAGGGGGGGCTTTGTCCGAAGTTATACCAAATAAAGCACGCTCTATAGAAGTGCCTCCGGTTCTCTCTATATGGATAAAGATACATTTATATTTGTCCGAAATCATACTTTCGTTACAAATATTAGTTGGTCGTGTTTACGGCGCGAAATTATTTTTACAACCAGCGAACCTAACGGTTCATGGGTTAATATTAAAATGTATAATCTTCTAAGTAATGTTTCATATTATCAATAATATATTTAAAATCATCATTAAACTCATAGTCGCTCATTTCTTTCGCTAGAGTTATAATCCTATCTTTATGAAGCCCTGGCGGGTCACCATCGTTAAGCTTCTCCGATAAATCTGAAATTAAATCGGGCATTACTTCGGTCATATAATCTTTTAATTCCATAGAGTCCGTATACAATATATGCTCCAATATACTATCTCCATCTAAGATCTCAGTCTCGGGAGTTAGATACTCTTTAATAAATGCATTGAGAACCTCATCTGATTCCACAACTTGCTCTGCCCCATTCGGATGGACTATAGGATTTTCAAAATAATTATTTTCTACGATCTCATCCCATCCTAGAGGGGCGGGTTCATCCTCAAAGTCTCTTCCTCCACTATCGCCTGTTAGATCACGGTGAACGGCATCCTTTAAGGGGACTATTGACATGGCCCAGGGAGGAGTCTCTGGTTGAGGCATAAGAGGTGCGATTGGCCGCCTATTAAGACCTATTAGATCTCCTGGCTCTTCTTCGGAAGGCTTTGGATCAATAGGCTTCTTTCTTCTATTTAAATCAAACTGAAGAATATCCCCGGCTATCTTATCCAGAATAGAAGCCTCGGAAACCAATCCTCGCTTATCCAGTTCATTCGCTATTGTAATCAATTCTTTAATCATAATAAATCCCTCACTTCAAATACTTTATATTAGCATCTCTTATATCGCCTGGAGAAAACCTCTTCTTTGTACCAAGGAATTCATATAACTCTTTTAAATATACTTCCTGTAAATACATAAAGGTTTCATAATTCCAAATAAAACTTTTATGCTTACTCTCTAATATTTCTTTTATAATCTTTTTTGACCTAACCCTATGTGCCTTCATTTCTTCGACAGTATGTTTAAACCTTTTCTTCTTAGACCTATTTGATATAGATCCGTCCCTAGTGGCAATGATAAAATAAATATCATAACCGTTGAGAAGAGATTCAAATTCACTTAGGGAAAAGAATCTTTTATCTTTCCCGAACGGCTGTGACCTATGGAGACATACGATCTTATCTCCCACTCTACCATTCATTCCATATCCATTCCAATCTCCATAGACTTTATCTTTATTGACAACCCATGAAATTATCCTAGATATATAAACACTACCGCTTGATTCTGGACCCGTTATAATAAAGGCTTTTTTACGCTGCATCTTCCGAAAATAACTCCGGGAACATTTCTATCATAATATCATCTACATTTATACTAAATGGCTTTGCATAATCTGATTGAATCTTCTCTAAAACATTTTCTACAAATGCCATCTTTTGTTCTTCATTCAATTTGCTTAACATCTCTTTGTTTGGTCGCAGATTCTTGACGGTCCCAAAAATCTTTAAGCCCTCTCCCCACACTCTTGAGTCTGGATCTTCAACGTATCTCTCAAAGATCTTTGTTGCCAAATATCTCATGGCATAATCTATTGATCTACTCCTAAGATAACCAACAAAAACTTTCCAGATTTCTTTTCCTAGCCATGCAGCTATCTGTCCACCCAGAGAAACTATTACGGCCCAAATCACTGGATCTAAAAACTTTGCTTCTGGCCCCTCATCATCGGAAGCTACTTCCCCTGATTCATATTTCTCTATTAAATTTAATAACGCTTGGTCCGAGTCAATACTTTGGGTCAGATACTCATCTAGCTTATCAGCCTCAGACATAAGGCCACGGTCGTCTAACTCATTAGCTATACAAACAAGTTCTTTTATTTCTTTGCTCATCATTGTAATCCTGCCCTTATAGCTTATTTGTTTTATTAGTATGCGCGTGTGTGTGCCCATTTTATTTATTTTACATGCGTGTGTGTGCGCTTTGTATACCGCGTGTGGGCGAAGCTAAACTGCGACGACACCACGAGCTGCGGGTTTACTAGCCTTTGTTCTTATACAAAAGTTTGAAAAAATATCCCAGTAAAATTTTTTGGTTTTCCGTTTTTTCTTATATGAAAGGTCGAAAAAAGGGTCTGTGCAAAAAGGAAGCCTGCGCCGTTTTTTACGTTTTTTACAGAAAAGTTCAAGAATTTTCACCGGAAAAATAACTTTTTGTGTTCACAGGAAAAAGGGTCGTCTATTACCACAGAAAAAGGTTTTTTTCTCACAGAATAAAGGTTGCTTTGTCCCCCAGAAAAACAAAGGGGCTGCCCCTGGGATAAAATTTACTTCCCCTATGTATATATTAAAAAAGGCGACCCGTTTTGATTAACGAATCGCCCTTTAAGGGTTAGTGGAACCTAATCCTATTGGTATTTGGAATCTTTATTGTTATTCCTCTGAATCTATTTTATCATCGGGAATGAATGGTAACACATTATATTTCTCAACAGATATTTCTTCCTGGTTTTTACTTTCATTCTTACTGGCAAAAGAAAAAGATAATTGTTCACCGTATGGTGTTGTCAAATAATCATCTGATGTATTATATGTATAATTTGTTTCATAGAATGTAGGGTCATAGAAATTATAATCTGCAGTTGTTTCTATCCTACTCATAAGTCTATCAGTCAAAGGTGATTCGTGTTTAAAGCAAGCAAGTAAATCATCTGTCTCTTGATTAAAAAACAAAAAGGGATGATTTGGATCATTAAGAACCAAAAAATCCCTTAACTCTTCTGACGTTACAGAAGATAGTATTTTATTATCTGTGTTTAAATTGAAAAGGTCATAGACCCTGCTAGAAACTTGAGCTACATAGAAGTTTAATCTAGAATCTGAATGTGACATAAAAGGTGCTCCTTGTTTTGTTAAATAGAATGTTTCTATTTGAAAAGATACTAGGTAAATTTTACCTAGTTTGGTTAAAAAAGTTTAAAAATAAAATAAGAAATTATGTTAAATATTATGGTGCCTTAATCTAATGGTAAATAGTAATATAAACTTTCATTTATAATAATCATTATTATAGAGGCTGTTTTCTATACCCTATATAAGTCCATAATAAAATGGAGACATACGCCTCCACATCGGAATAGATGGTGCAGAAAAATAAAGAAATAATATCTAAGTGATCGTTTCCCCTGTGGTATAATTTATTGGTGTTAACCTTTATTACATAGGTATGTGAAACTTTTGCCCGGGTGGGCTGTGACCTTTGGAGATTTAACTTATGCTTTATGCTGGTGTTGTAATCATCTTTAATAAAAAAGGAGAGATCCTTATAGTGCGGCGTAGTCCTGCTTGTGATACTTATCCTGAGTATTGGTGCTTGCCTGGAGGTGGCGCCGATAAAGGAGAAACAGCAGAGGAATGTGCAGTAAGAGAAGTGAGGGAAGAAACAAGTTTAAAAATCAAATCTGATGATCTCCTTTATTTCTATACAATAACCAAAGACCCCGACAAAGATATCGTATTCTTTATTGCCGATAAATATAAAGGAGATATTAAATTAGATTGGGAAAGCATGGACTCTAAATGGTTGCCGGCAAGTGAGCTGAGGAACGAGCACTTTATACCTACCCCTGATTTATTATTTGATTTAATTGAAATGTATGCCGAAAGATATATATCTAAAGAGGATTAAAGTTGATCTCGAAGTCCGGCGGAAAACGAGCTGCCCTTAAATCCCTATCTTATTTTGCTTTAAATAATGATTTAAACCATGCTAAAGCCAGAGATGTCCCTGAAGGAAATTTTAATTGACTTTAAATATATATCTTAATTAGTTTTAAACTCTTATTTAAAGTCAATTAAATCCAAGAGCCCGAACACCTGGTACGATTTAATATCCATAAGATAGGTATGTTAAACTTTTGCCCCGCTGGGCGGCGGGTGCTTCATTAGTTATATTCAATATCTAAATTAATTTTCCATTTCTAATTCTGCACCAACTATCCTTGGGTGTAGGGATGATCCCTGCACCAACCAATCCGAATAGGAAAATATAAAAATGAGCGACAAAACTGCAATTTTTCAAAACGACAATAACGAGTCCCCGATTCAGACGGTTCGTCAGACGATGAGTGTCAGCCTTGATGACGATGGCACTCCGCTGGTTAGCTTTGCCACTAACCGTGGCAAGGGAAGTGGTGCTCAGACCGTTCCGGTCGAGGACTACGAAGAGGTTGTCAGCACCCTTCTGGGCTATGCTGATGAAGGTATCGAGGAGCGAGAAGACGAACAGTATTCTCCTGCCGAAACTATCCGTCGAACCATCCGAGTTGATGATGGTCTTGTCACCTTCCGCACTAGAAGCGGTAAGGGTGCTAAGCCAGCCAAGATTCCTTTGGCAATGTTTGGCGAAGTCTGCGAGCTTCTCTCCGGTACTCTTGGCGCAGTCCAAGCCGCTGGGAGTCAGCTTGCTGGAAGCCCGTCTGATGCTCCCTCTGATGACGGTGATGAAGAGTAAATAAACTCTCTTCATAAAACATAAGGCTCATCTAGTTTAACCGCTAGGTGAGCCTTTCTTTGTTTAATATGTCAAACTTTTGCCCGAGACTATCTCCATTCGCCCTCGCCGGGAGTTACAGCTTTTCCATCTCCCGTCCAAATTACACCCGAGGGCAGCCACTTAACATAATTTGGACATGTATATCCTCCATATTTAGGAGGAGTCATTTCTCGGTCAGCCTTAAGCCTATCTAGATAGGCCAAGATCTCAGTTCGTTGCTCTTGATTCAGTTTATCGCTAGCTCTGTAATGCTCGACTGCTCTGGTGTGCCTCACCTCTATTCCCTGATTTGGGCTTCCAGGATTATACGACCCCTTGAATGGAACCATTGACCCGTCTAAGTGGCATTTTATACTACGCATCTTTTCCGATGTCACGCCGTTGGTCAACACCGCCGCATGATCGCCACCAGACATGCTGTCCCGGTGCTCTTCGGCCTCGATTTCCGCTGCGTTTTTAATTACCCTATCCAAGTAATCCGCTTCTTCAGTAAGACCTCGACCATCAAGATGAGTGGCCAGCTTAATAAGTTCGTTAATCATTACAGTAAATCCTCCGAGATTCTTACCTCTATTTTGATTATTAATATATTAATCACAAAATCAATAAAAAAGAAAAGCCACCACAGAATTAACACTGTGGTGGCCTAAGATATATATTATTTTGTTAGATTAAATTTCTTTTCCCAGAGTTAGCTTCACTAGCTCTCCGGCCTGAGCCTTGATCTCTCTCAACCCCTTTCTGGCCCTTCGTCCAGCTGCAGCATTGCCATTAGCATTCTTTGTTACATCAGTTTCCAGACTGGCGACAGTCTGTTTTAATTCTTCCCACTTAGTCTCTACTGTAGTCATAACGACCTCCTTATCTTGCATTATTATACCAATTGTAAAGTTTTTGCCCAAATAAATTGATCATTCAGCTTCTTCAGCAATGGAATTAAGCTGAATCTCAACAAACTCCAACAGGTTTCTTACTTCCTTGTCATACTCCATTGGCTCATCGGAATTCTCAACTTCACTTAGATATATTTTTAATATATCCGACACTAGAATTGCATCGGATCTTCCCAAGGTTACTAAACTCATAGGTGCCCCCAATAACCTCGGGAGATCTCATCCAGAGTTACTATCCTTATGGTTGTTTTGCTATACCAGCATTGGCATTCTTCATCATAATCATCGCCTTCTGTTTTTTTAATAAAAACTCCATCGGCCCGGACCCCGAGGGAAAAATAATGGGAAGAATTACGTCCTACCTGAAACCACTCTATGCCATCGTCATAAGAGGATGCATAAGAATGCGCCTCTCCATTGTCACCAGCGGTACAATTAACTAGCCATTCTCTAACCCAGGTGGGGCAATGATTCAAAGCAGCTTCTGTAGCCTCTTCTCTTTCTTTGATGTATTTTGCACGATTCCACTCTACCAATTCTTCTAGATCATCAATCATTTAAAACCACCATGATTTAGGGTAAAGGTCGCTACGCTTTGTCACAACTGTCTCTATTCCATATTCATATTGAATATCATTATTAACAAGCTCAGCCTCTTGCTTCGTAATAAAGATTCTGGCCCTATCATCATTACCAAAGGTTTTTACACCAACAGAAGGAATATCTACCCAAAACCTACTCCCCCAGGGGGCGTTTTTATTTTCTATAATATATCCAACCAACATCGTTTCCACTTCAGCTCCAGCATTATAAAGTGATTTATCTTTTCCTTTCTACTTTCTTCCAATGTCCCGGCACATGCCGCCCATGCCTATGATGCGCAGGCACCCAAACGCGTGTGTAATAAATCTGTACCCAATGACCATGCCTCAACTCCCACACAGTAAAATTATTATGATGTTGTACATGCTGATGCAACTCATGTTGTTGCGCGTGTCCACGTGTCTGATGGCCCGAGTGGGCGCAAGCTACGGAACTAAATAAAGAAAGAATTAAAATTTTACTAAACATTTTGACCTCCTAGTCGGTGGTCTGACGAAAAATTATTGTAGATATTCAATCAGTTTCTGAAAAACTTTCAAGCGGCTCAACTGTTGTATAACAACCCGCTTCATCATCAATCCTATAACTCATAGATACGGCAGCCGAATGAGATTCGAATTTGTGTGCGTGCGTAAGCGGCCCAAATTGTGGCTCGGGAGACATATAGCTTCTGCCAGAATAAAACCTCTGATCCCAAGCTACCCCACCTCTTTCTATTACAAACATTTTAATTATCCTTTTTTATTATATCTGTTCCGTTTATAACTTCTGCATTATATACCTTGGTATATTTGCCTTCCTCTTCTAAGTAAACAAGATCATATTTAATTAAACCATTTTGGTCATAACGTACATCTGCATTTATTACGTCGTCAACCTCTCGAACTTTATCAGCCCGAGGTTGATGCATACTCCATCCTATAAATTTTCCAAAATAATAAGTCAATACAATTAAACTTATTATAAATATGTAAAACAAAAAAGCTTCCATCCCTCCTCCTTACACTGGCGGCTCCCCACACCGAATCTCCACAACTTCATTTTCTCTTTCAAAATAAAACATGCTTCCTTCTGTCACAACACAAGGGATCATATCTTTATGCATTTGAATATGCTCAATAGTACCTTTGGTTGTCGAAACTTCTGCGGTTAAATAATCGCCATGAATCTGATCAACCACCCCTATCAATAGGGCTAGTTGGATTATATACTTATTCATTATTATTCTCAGGGTGAGTTATCGTTATTGCAAATATGCCTATGGCCATAAAGAAAAACCATAGGCATATTATAAATGATTTCATTTAGGGGTTAGGCTCTTCTCTTTGTCGCCATTCTTATAAGGGATTCCTTTAAGGTCTGAGCTATCTTCTGAGCGGCAAGCCTTAAGCCATTCGTGTGTTTTCGGTGCCAACTTCAAAAGGGCAGTTGGCACACCCGCACAAAATCCGCATGGATCTATCTGTCCACAAATTTCACATGACCCGTTACCGGGATAAATATCACTCATTTTCCTTTCCTTTTTATTATGGCACGCCCTACAGGATTCGAACCTGTGACCCTCGGCTTAGAAGGCCGATGCTCTATCCAGCTGAGCTAAGGGCGCATATGTTTTATTCCTCGGAATCATCGACTCTGCGCTTTTCCTCTTTTGTTATCCCATTGATCTGATCGCCCATAGCCTTATTCCAGATCTTTTCCGATTCTGGCGATTGTTTATAATCTTCAGAATAATATTCCTCATCAGTAACATGACCAGCATGATGAATTCTCTCATCATTATCAAGGATAAGTATACTGTCGTTGTCCATGTGCATGTGCATGTACCACGCACCTTCGGGAACGTCTATGAACTCACTTGTCTGATGAATCTCTCGACCCTCTCCCTTTCTAAACAGACAGAACTTGTTGCTATCCCGATCTTCCCAATCAAAATAAACTTCGAAGACTTCTCCGGGCAAATCTCTGGGTCCATCATAAAAGAACGAACCTACAGACGGCAGATTCTTCCACCAATCTATAACCTCTTCCTCGGACATATCTGGCATCCAGATCCAATTTCTATAACCGTATTCTTCTTCTATTCTGATTAGTGGTTTCATCGCCGCCCCTCATGCGTAATAGTTGATGCAGAAATAGTATGATTATTATACCTTTACGCCTCAATAGGCGTCATGACCGATAGGGCGAATTCTGCCAAAAAACTTTCATGTCCCTTTTCAGATATAGCAATCATCGGCTCCCCTTCTTCCATTATAACTTCAATAAAGCCTTTATTGTATAAAGACAATAGCGTTTCATTTAGTTCAAACTCCATTCCTCCAGGCGGAACAGTCGTTTGCTTATCCTCAATATATTTTATAAACTCATTCTTTTCTTCCATTATTCTTCTCCCTCTTCATAATCTTCTTCATAATCCCAAGTCTCCTCCATGAAACAATCTCCATTTTGGAATCCAATCTTTCCTGCAAACCCCATGCCTGACTCTGAGTATTCCAGTTCAAAAGAAAGGTTTGGCCAGTCTTCGGACACCCTTTGCAAGAATTCATTGGGCGGTCCCCAGGGAGTTGAGAACTCATATTGAAGAAAGCAATCTTCTTCAACAAACAACTCTGAGTCACAAGAACCCCACTTGCATCCCCAATGAATACTCTCCCACCTATATCCGCCATAAGGTCGGTCCTCCCCGATTTTCTCTCCCAGCTCAACAGCTTGTCTGTCATCGTATGGAAATCTAAGGAAATCATCAGGAACTGGGTAAAGAGAATGGAACGATAAGTCGACCACCTCTCCCAATTCAGGAATAGTAGACAACTTAGCCTTCAGCCTAATGTCGTCATGCAGAGGCCATTCTCTATTTCTGGTGAAGGCATGGTATGAGTGCGTGTGTCCACGAGCCTTAGCCTTGAACATGCGAATATCATTTTTATCTCCACTCACATTGAGTGTGTTTTGGCACCAATTAGGCATTACGCCCTCCTTAGTCAGTTAGGTTATCAACAATCTTATCAACGGTTTCTGAGCAGGTATTGGCCAGACCATCTATATTCTTTTTCAAAGTTCTTGCGCTATTCGGATTAGCTGAGGCCCAGTAGAGCACTCCAATAGCTACAGAACATATAATAATGATTTTCATTATAGTCTTCACTTATTCTCCTTGTGTAGAAAGTATATACAGCCTGAAGCTTTAGTCAATACTTTCTGTAATATCTTTTGCTTTTACTTGTATTCCGCTATTTGGATACGATATGATCTCAGGGTTCTCCGGCCAATCTTCGTCCTCTGGAGTAACCTCTTCTACTCTATAGATATTCTCTGGCTGCATAGACTCACAATGAACCACCTCTGATTGGGCATCTTCAATGCTTTTATAGTATTCATAATCTTCCGGCCACGCATCTACTCTAATGTATGCGATAACTTTATATAACTTTTCCATTTCTCCCTCCTGGGCAAAAGTTTTTCATTCTTCACCATCTGCTGCAAGCTTTTGAATAGACCTGATTGTTGCAAGTCTCTTTTGCATTGGCTCTATATCATCATCTACGATTTGATAAAGACCTTCGTTATATGTATCATAATGCACAATCTCTTTTAGAAAATCCTCTACATGAGAGGCGAGCATTGCGAATTGATACTTCAAGTCTAATTCTGTTGCTTTATTTATTTCCTTCATAGTATGCCTCCAAATAAGTTACTCTTCAATGGTATCATAAACGCCAAATGCTTGATAATCTTTTGTCTCTAAGATTCTATCTAAGCGGGCCTTTGCAGCCCTCACTAATGCTTCTAAGTTTTTTGGGATTACTGGCTCTTCATCTTCTGTAAGAAACTCAAAAGCTAAATCTATAGCATGATTATACCTACTCATTATTCCACTCCTGCCATGCTAAAAGCTGTGGGTCATCATCCTCTCCCCAGCGTTGATTCAAACCCTGTTCGAGGAATAAGCCTTCCTGTTCTAAGGCCCACTCAATTGCACCTTCTTCTGTCGTGACATCATTATCATCAAGAAATTCAATAATATCTTTATCATCCCAACACTCATCCACAGACGTACATGAACCTGCGCCTACCTTTGGATGGTTACGAATTGCTGTTACTCTATTCATTTTGTCCTCCTATGTGTGCGTGTGTGCTTACTCGTTAGAGTCAACAGCCCAGCGTTCATCCTTAGAAAAAATCATAGACTTTTCCTTTGCAGTTTCCTTATCAAGAATCTCTCTTGACCTTTCACTTCCAGCGATAGCCTTATCCTTATGATGCCACCTGCGTTGAGCCTTTGCTTGGTCCTTCTCGCTGGCATATCGAAGTCGAGTAACCTCTCCTCCTCCATCAAGAAAAGCTTGGATTGCATCTTTCATTTCATTACGCTTCATTAGAAACTCCTATTGACAATTGATTAGAAGATAGAGATAGAAGGCTTTGAATCCTTCTTCTTTCTCGGAGAACTCTTTTCCACTTCGGGCTTTGGACTGCGGAACTCTTCTGGAGAAACACCGGAAGAAATAGCAATCTCAACCAACTCTCCCCAAATACACATCGGGGCATGACAGTTATTTCCGGGGTAGTAACTACTGCCCCAACCACCACCGAGAGAGCGCTTTGCCCCCACCCAATAATTGCCATTCTTACCTTTACAATAACGGTATGTATTGCCTTTGAAAATAGACTCAATCATAATAAACCTCCGGCTAATGTTGGGGGAACTGTGTCCTCTCATCAAATAATAGTTGATGCAAAATCCGTGCCATAAAATATCTAACGGACATAAAATGGCACTTGTTAAACTTTTGCCCAGTGTGGGTTATATCGGTATGTTAAACTTTTGCCCAGCGAAAATCCATTTCTGTTTCTGCACCAACTATTCAATTGTGCAAGGAGGATGGTCCTCCGAGCTAATCAAGAAAAGGAGTCTGCCATGCAGAACATTTTTTCCAATGAGCACAACGAGAGTCCTGCGGCGATTCTTCGTCAGACAATGAGCGTTAGCCTCGACGACGATGGGACTCCAGTGGTGTCCTTTGCCGTCAATCGAGGCAAGGGTAGCGGTTCCCAGACCATCCCCGTCGCGGAGTTCGCGGATTACATCGCAGCACTTGAAGAAGTGCGGGACGCTGGAATCCCCGAGATTTCCGAGGAAGAACTCTCTCCTGCTGAAATGGTCCGTAAGACCATAAAATCCGAGGATGGAGTTATCTCCTTCCGAGTTAGGGGAGGAAAGGGTGCAAAGCCCGCAAAGGTTGGTGTCGAGGACTTCTCCGAGGTCGTCAGCCTTCTCCGAGATACAGTCGATGCTGTGGAAGGTGCTGCAAAGAAGCTTTCCAAGTAGGCTCAAAAGGGGGGAGTGTCGGAAGTCAGAAATGACTTCCGGCACAACTTTATTCCAAATGTCAAACTTTTGCCTCGTTTAAGACAACGCACGTGCGCACGCAAAGTGTGTATAGCGGGCGGGGGGTTGTCAAACTTTTGCCCGGCTAGCCAGTTAGTATTTTAATAAAAATAAAATAATGTATTATGCTTACACATATATAGCTGGTCAAAAGAATGGCCATCCCAATTTGGGATACCCTTTTGTGCAGAAACTTATTTAGGATAAATATACTGGGCAAGGATAACGCTAACTTTGTAAAAATAAAGTTGGACATTGACTTTTCTATTGGGCCAGAAAGAATTGGATTCATTTCTGGTATATCAAAAAAGTAAAACCAAATTATTGTCGCAAGAAGATCAAGTAGCACCAGTATAAGAAGTAGTTTGGTGTGACGCTGCTTGAAGAATTTCGAATACAATAATTCAGTATCCATATAATAATCTTACCGATCATTATCCAATAAGTCAAATCCCCCTAATGTCTTTGTACATTTCTGCTAACTCAAGACCTACGATAAACCCCGCAGCTACCCAAAGGCTCGCCATAATCGGCGGTCCAACAATAATAAGCAATGATTCCATGAAACCTCCTTCTTTATTGGGAGGAAACTCCCTACGCCGAAGAATAGCTGGTGCAAAACCTGTGCCATAAATTGTCTAATTCCTGTCAAATATTATGTCAAACTTTTGCCCGGCAAACGCCATTAGTCTTTTCTATTTCTATTTCTGCAGCAGCTATAACATGGCGTAAGGAAAGGGAGATAAAAGGCAAGGCAAAATAGGCGAAATCAAAGGCCGTCACGAATCATAAAGAGATTTATTCAAACCCTCTGCTGATACTAGTTAACAGTACTTCGGGCAAAGATTAAAAGGAATATAGATTCAAGGAGCGAGCCTCTCGACTCGTCGCTACACAGCAAGCTGCGCTAAACTTCTTCAAGGCCTACACGGGTGTTTATTTGAGCGACAAAACTCCAGGGGGACCGTAATCCCTTCGGCAACAAATCGCTCGCTGTTACGGCAGAACCGGGGAGAACATGTTCTCCTCGGCGCCCTTTTACCCTGGGCAAAAGATTTACATTTCAATTGTAAATCTTTTGCCCGCGTGTGCGGGTTATGGAACATAGCGTTTGTCCTCTGGTTTATTGAGCGTGATAATCAATGTTCTTAACAGTAGATATCCAACACGCTCTACATGGCCCGCACTTGTTTCCGCGTGTAGGCGCTCCGCAACTAAATCCAGTATCAGACTGGACTGTCGAGGTAGGAAAGTTCTCCATACTTTGAGGAGGAGCCTGACCAACCATTGGGGCTGACAATCTAACGACAAGATTCTTAGGCCAGTCTGTAGTCTTAGCCCGAACATCCTTTGTCCATCGAACCTCTTTTGTAGGCATCCAAAACTTTACCCAGGGCAAGTTCCGTGCAACATTAATCCACATTACAAGATGCTCTTTGGACTGTATATCGCCACTATCATGGATTCTAAAATATGGGTCGGCCTCCTCTGTGTAATGACCGACGAGTAGGGTCATGGCTTCAACCCACTGGGGATGCTCTAAGGCCGCAAGCCTTGCTTGATGCGCAGACTTTACATTAGGATAGTTATAGTTGTTGCGGAATGCATAGCACTTGCTGCAGACGCTTCCCTCTATTTTGGCCAGCTTTGAACCCGTCTTGCAATCATAGGCGCTGAGGCTGGTTGAAAAGCCAGGCATTTTAGATGGTGCGCCTAAACCAGACTTATGTCCTGTTATATATTTTGCTTCTTTTAAGTTCATTTGACACTCCATGCTGACACTCAGTGATAGCTGGTGTAGAAACAGAAGTGTAAATGTATTTGTAAAACTTTTGCCCTGAAATAAAAAAAGGAGTCCCAGCGAACCGGGACTCCTTTTAGGAAGGGGGAAGGATTTAGCATGTCTATTCCTTCTGCCAGTGACCATCAAGTCTATTGACCTGTCCCTTTCGGTTAGATGTACACACACGGGTGAGTAACCACCCTGCACTGGCTTGCTCCCTGTTTTTGCCCTTTGGAGGCGTTAAACAGCAAACAATACGACTGCAATGACATTCTGTGCTCAAGTTGGTAAGCTGTACACTTCCCCCTCTTGTCACACGCTACCGTTCATCCCCTTGGTAGAGAATCCCAATAGCCCCTTTCGGGACAGCAGACCCGTTGCCAGTTCTGCTTGAGAGCCTTCTGTCATCAGAAGTTAAATTCTGCCAAATTTCTTCAGCTTACCAAGACTTTTAGTCTGGTTTGCCCTTATCCCGTTTCCACGATGAACCTACAAGTCCGCAGATACTTTCGGCAGCACTCCTACAGTGGTATGTAGGCTCATGCGTCCAGTTACTAAATGATTCTCAGGACTACCACGCCCCTTAACTCATTCCCCTTTCCAGTTAGGCGGCAGATGCGTGCAAACGCATCTCTCCTAAACAGGGTTCTCGCTATCCTCCGAAGAGGCCCCAAAGCCGGTAATTCCACTGGGGTTTTATGACCCGAGAGCAAGGGTCAAATTAAAATTTCAATGATCAATCTGCTTACACACATATATAGGTGGTGCAGAATTAGAAGTAGAAAACTACCTCAAGGTTGGGCAAAAGTTTCACAATCGCCCCTGTTGGATTATCATACCCATGCGAGCAGACAATTACAACCAAATAATTTATTTTTTAGAAGAGGCATCTGTAACCCCATGCCTCCCTGCGGGGAGCACCTACATTTTCGACCAACTCCAAGGCTCGCCATCTGCTTTGCGCTGCAAGCGAACTCTGAACCCCAAGGCTTTATGGCCGGACAGGGGTGCCAACAACTCAAGTGCGTATGCGATCTCTTCCGAGGTAGCCTTGCGCTTGAGTGCTTCTCTGGCAAATTGATATACAAACTTTCGATGCTCACTGCTGTCGTTATTCGACATAACTAACTCCTGCGTCACTTGATTGTAACATAGACACCCCCGATATGGATTTGAAAATACAAGAGTTAGAAAATTGAGACACCTTTTACCCTGTGCCTCCCCGTGGGGCCTCCGCGTGTGTTTGCACGCGGAGGCTATAACTTATTTACTCGCTATCTTCATCGGAAGCCGAAGGAGCCAACTGCTCACCGGCAGCACATACCGCATCCAAAGTACCTCGGAGAAGGTCAACGACCTCGGAGAAGTCAGAAGCAGGCAGCTTTGCAGGTTTCGCACCCTTTCCGCTACGAACTCGGAAGGAAATCACGCCATCTTCATTCTTAATTGTTCGGCGGACAGTTTCGGAAGCCGACAGCAATTCCTGTTCCGCTGTTTCGGGAATCCCGTTATCAGCATAGCCGCCAAGAGTTTCAACATACTCTCGGTATTCCTCGACAGGAAGAACCTGCGACCCGCTACCCTTTCCACGATTCATAGCAAAGCTAATAATTGGGGAGCCATCATCATCCAAAGACACTGCCATCGTTTGACGGATAACCTGTGCTGGACTCTCATTGTGCTCGTTAGCAAAAATATTGGTCTTGTCGCTCATCTAATCACCTCTATACGGCTGGTTTGGTTGACTATAAGTCGGTGCCGCTACCGAAACATAGTTGATGCAGAATTGAAAGTAGAAAGTTTCGACCCTCTTTTCTTTCCTGTTCCTCGCTTACACCACAGAATAGTTGGTGCAGAATTAGAAATAGAATCCGAATTTGTCAATCTTTTGCCCGGGTGGTGATTCTATTTCTATTTCTACACCAGCTATAACTTAGTGTAACCAAGGGAGATTCTAAAATGAATGTAACTCGCACCTCAATCCTAACCGGAACAACTCAAACCATCTTTATCGAAGGCCTAACACAAGCTATGCTGGACCGTTATTATGACGGAGAGCTTATTCAAGATGCTTTGGCTGGCATCCCCATTGAGTTTAGGGAGTTTGTAATGACAGGGATTTCTCCAGCGGAATGGAAGGAGAAGCTTCCTGAAGATGACGAGCCACACCCGGGCGAATGTATGCTGGATTGGGAGGAGAACTAAAATGGCAAGAGGAATCAATAGAAGTCGCCAGCGGCGAGCAGAGCTTCAAGAGCAGGCTCAAGCTATGGCAGAAGAACGAGCGAAGCGAAGTGCTGCACAGCAAATCGCAATTCTTGATCAGCGGCTCGGCAAAGGGGTCGGAGCCAAGAAGGAGCGAGAACGATTAGGGAAGGAAGCGGAAAAGTAAAACTTTTGCCTGGAGAGGGAGATAATGGAAAGGCTTGTAGGACATATTATTCGGGATATTCAACTTGAAGATAACGGGGAGCGTCTTGTTATCTCGACAGATGGGTATAAGTTTCATTACCTCACCGAAGGTGATTGTTGTGCCCACGCCTACCTTTTGGATCTTGATAAAAAGGATGTTGAATCCATCTTGAACCGAGAGGTTGTTGGCACCAACACCGGAAGTGTTTCTACCGAAACCTCTGATTGGGGACAGGTAGACACAGACTTCTACACAATCAAAACCCACGGTGGAGATTTGGAGCTTGAGCTGCGAACCGAGCACAACGGGTACTACTGCGGGTGGTTGAAGCATAGCCACACAGAAAAGGTTTGGCCCGTATTCGATGAAATTCGCGAAGAAGCCGAAAAGGATATGGGGTAAATCTTTTGCCCCAGGGAGGTTCTGTGAAAAAAGGAAAGGCTAAACTTTTTAAGTCAAGAAAAGATTTGGATGGACAATTCCATCGCGGCGGTGGGGGACGCAGTGCTCAAAAGGCACGCAAGCATAAGCGTTCAATCGAGAAGAGCCTTCGGCAAAAGTCAAAGGCTCTTTGTAAGAAAAAGAAGGAAGAACTTTAGCCGGAATGTCAAACTTTTGCCTGGCTAAATTAAATAAAAGAATAAAAACAATAAGGCAAGAGTTGTGCCAAGCAGGGTATTCCCTACTATAATTATCCACCTTGTAGCTTGATCTGCCGTCATGCCTACTTCCATTTCTTTGTTGCTGCCCGGCCCAGTTATAATTCGGGCCGGGCAATGTACTCGCGTGTGCAAATACGTCAACAATTTTCATGAAAGTTAAGTTTATTAGTAGATCAAGCCACCTCTTCTTCGTTTGGACGCATCTCGATTTCCCCGGACAGCAGGCCCAGACAAACTTCCAGCATATTATCAAGACCCAGATTCTGTGGATCTACAGGCGTCCCCCAGTTTGCGGACCTTCCCTCAATAGCTTGAACAAAAATTCCGCTATAGGGTACGTCCCCAAGGATAGTGAAGGTCTGCTCATGAAACTTGGGGACCGTCACGGAAACTCTCTCATCCCCATCCTTACTATAGGTAAGGCCGATCCGAGTCATTTGCATTCGGCTTTTGGAAAAGCCCAGCTTTTTCATCCTTGCAAAAAATTGTCTACGAGTCAACATTCTTCTTCTCCTTTTTTCTTTCTTTTTCTTTCCGAATTTTGATCTTCTCTACGAGTCGAGCAGTCCGGCTCCTATCGATTGTGTGAGTGATTTTTACGGTGAACATCTGCCTCCACGGGTTCGCTATCGTACCAAACCCAGCCTTTTCTTTTGTTGCAGAATCTGCAAACTATTGGATGGTCTAACTGATAATGGAACATACCGCAGGAGTGAATCCAACCATACTTCCTTTCCATATCAGCCTCCTTACGAAGAAGAATAGCTGATGCAGAAACAGAAGTGGAAATTAGTTGTAAAACTTTTGCCCGGTCATGGCGAAATAGAACGAACAATAATTCCTGCCTGACGCACCTTTTCTCTTATTCGCCACGCCTCCCGAGAAGACAGAGGAACTTGCGATTCAAAATCGGAAACGATTAAAAGTGTCTGGCCTGGTTTCATTCTATCTATAATATTCCAGTACGACCACCATATTTCGGTGCCTCCATGCGGACGCACGTCCGCCATGTACTTGCCGTTACGACACCCGTCTATTATAGAAAGGAACACTTTGCTGTTGGGCTTAACCGAAGCGTTGACCACATCGTTCCAATCTTCATAGCCATCCCACATTGAGCCAGATGCATCTATAAGATAAAAATCAGCAGGGATTTTCTCTATTGCAGTCGTAACGCGCCTCTGCGTATGCACAACCACATCAACTCTGCGCGCTTCATCTAAATGCCCATTGCTTTTTTCCCCACCAGAAATTCTTCCGATAGTATTCTCATTCAAGAAATTACTTGCAATAGAGAAAACCTCCTCCGCTCTTTGGGCCGATAAGTCTTTATTATATTCATATGAACCACACCCATCCGTGTATCCGATAATAGAGGCACTATTAGTCCCTCCTCTAAACTGGGCAAAAAATTGACTTATTCTATATAATTGATCTTTAGATAAAGAATATTTATCTTCCTCAAAAAAGACAGACATTGTTCTTTCTTCTATTTCCACCTTTACTTTTGCGGAGGGCTTCGGCCCAGAACGAACCTCACATAGACATTCGCGTATATAACATCTGTCAACTCCCGTTGCGGCCGGAGCTACATCGCTGGTGAAAATCCAGCTAAAGATAATAGAGTAAAGGAGTAATACATACATTTACCTCACATCATACTCTAAAGAGGCATATCTTATATCAAAAGATTTTCACCTTTGAAGAAGCTTCGTCTGTACGAGTGTCCGTAAACTCAATCTTCCCTCCGCACCCTCTATGCTTGTAGTCCGAATAGGCAGCGTGCTTTGGCATACGAGCCTTATGGTAGACAAATCCGCAACGACTACATTTGCAATGGATTTTCTTAACCTGCTTACGTCGGAGTCCCTCTGTATCGTAGTTATGACACCGATGATTCTTATACTCTCCGGTAATATCCGTCATCATCTGCTGAAACCGCCACTTGTGGCCGCGCTCATTGTACGTATGCACAAGAAACGCATGTACCATTTCGTGAATGAGCGTGCGCTTTACCTTGTCGATGTCAAACCCCAACTTTTCAAAAAGCTGATAAGACAAATCAATCTTAGTTACCGTAAGCTCTTGACGGTCTCCCATGAGAGCCAGCACTCTGCTTCTCTTGTATCGGCAATAACCAGCAGTAGTGGTCATTCGCTTATTCCAAACAACAGGAATGTCTGGGATTTTTCCGCCAAAATGTTCGTCATTCAACTCAACAAACATTGTTTTAATATCTGGGATTTCCACAACACCACCTGGGCAAAAGTTTTACTATATTTTATGGTGAGCCGGGCGGGACTTGAACCCACAACCACCGGATTAAAAGTCCGATGCTCTACCAGTTGAGCTACCGGCCCCCATCGCTTATACTCCGTGAGGCCAGTTGAAGTCTATTTCCAACTCCTTCTCAATCGCAGCCTCCTCCATTTGGAGCCGACCCCACTCTCTGTCAAGGTGGCCGGCAAGAGCGCTGGAGAGTTCTTCGTCCTCTTGGGACCGGAACTCTTTCGCCATCTTATCCATTTCGGCCACCTCATCATCAATCAGCTTCTGGAGTGTAGATGCAATATCATCAACATGAATCCGGTGGTCCTCCGGCCCCATTCGTTCCTTTACATCACGGCATACTTGAATGAGGTCAATGATTTTATCTGCGCTAATGAACATTGTTTCTCCCTTGGTTACACCACAGAATAGATGATGCAGAAACAGAAATAGAATTTTCTGCAAATCTTTTGCCCAGAGTATTACATTTCTAATTCTGCACCGACTATCCTGTTGCAGAGAGGGAGACTAACCAGCCCTCCAGGAGAGACAAAGAAATGTCCCAGACCCTAACTGACCTCGAAATGATCGCCCTTTCCAAGCTTATCAAGCTGTCGGATGTAAACGACGAATCAGTGCTGCCACCGAGTAGTGCTGCCTCTGTCAACTTCACCGTCAATGTAGAGGGAAGCGTAGAGCGTGGCCCGTCCAGCAATCGTGCTGGAACTAACCGTGCCCGCTCTGTCCCCACCATCTGCCTGTTGCTCCATGAGCTTGGCTGCACCAGAGAGTATGCCCCCAGTCATATTGTTGACTTGTGGAACCGACTGTCCGGCCTGTCAAAGCAGGCTGTCGAGGTCCATGTATCGGCCTTGACCGCAGATGAGCAAGCCAACTACCGGGCGATGCTCTCGCTATTCGACTCCGAGATTGTCGATAACATTCCGCGAATCCCGACGAAGGGCTATGTAAAGTTCCGGGGAACCGCAAAGAAGGTCTAAGAGCCTTGGCTCCCGGCATTGCGCCGGGAGCCTTTCTTCGGGGTTGGCGTCAATCTTTTGCCCACGAGCTGGGAGTACAATTTTAACTTCTATTTCTGCACCAACTATAACTGTATGTAACCGAGGGAGATAAGATGAGAAATGAACAAGTAGTAATGGCATGGCTAAATGGAAATGTGGCGCGGGCCGGAAACCTTTGGACTGATGGGGTAAAGTTGTTTTCGTACAATCTGCTCATCGGGGACCGATCCGATTGTCAGGTTAGAGTTTTTAATTATACTGCCTCTGGGGAGTATGTGTCTCAAACAACGTCCTGTCATGTCGGCTTGGCGGTTCGCGAAGCACCCCCCGCCCTTTTCCTCATGCAGCCCGAAGGGAGATAGAATGACAGAATGGCTTATTAGACACCGAATCCCAATGCTTATTGTTTTTGCGGGGGTTGATACTGCCGCATGGTGTGCCTTGGTATTTTACGCTTGGCACTATCACATCGGAGGATAATATGTCAAGCTTTTGCCCGAGTGGTGGAATTGGTAGACACAAGAGACTTAAAATCTCTCGACCATAGGTCATGCCGGTTCAAGTCCGGCCTCGGGTACCAAAATCTAATTCTAATTCTACATCAACTATAACATACTGCAAGGGAGAGTGTTGGACGGCAAAGCAACTAGGCGATAAGCCATCGCTAAATAGCGACACAGGCATCCGCCCCAAAAAATCTAGCTGCGCTACCAATGCCTCCCTTGCTTTTATAGTATAACCTTCTAAGGGGTTATAATGATTAGGAAAGTTATAAACTATATAAAAGGAGCGGGAGTCTTTAGCACAGGAGTTTTTATTGGAGTTATTTATGGCTCTATCGTATCAACACTTACCTGTGTAGCGGTGCTCGGACTCCCGTAATAGGGCAAAAGATTTACAAGCGTGTGTAAATCTTTTGCCCAGGGGCATTACTCCCCTGCCGACATAGCCCCATGTGCGTCTACATGCATAATCCACGCCAACTCTTTGGCCTTCACCAGAGAGTCCTCATAAAATAGCTTAGAAGTTGAGGAGGCTCCAGCCTCCTCTGCTATAAACTTATTTATAAAAGCTTGTCCAAATCGCTGATGGCGATAGAACCCTGCGTGCCACTCTACGACAAAAGCATTGTATTCGTCCGGAGTTATCATCGCACAGCCTTTGGACTGATTCGACGCTTTCTCTTTACAATCCAAGAACTTCCGTCCTCATCGTCAATGCATCTGGAGGTGTGCTCACGATACTTATCACCCTTCTTGATCCCACCGTCTTGATGGTCGCGTCTGCATGTACGCACCTTTATCGAAATCGTCTGCGACCATATTCCTCCATCCAGCTCATAGCCTGACTCTTCAAGCCAAGGTCGCTCGGCCTCTTCAAGCTGGCCTTCCTTACAGGAGCATCCGCCCTCGGACGCATGGCATCCGCATGAATAATAATAACTATTCCAATCGTCTGGTACATTCCAACTCATTATACATTCTCCTTGTTACGCTCTTTTATAGTCGATGTAGAAATAGAAGTGAAACTTTCACCACATATCTGCGTATAAGTGTAAGCTTCATCATATCACGCCATCCTGTCCCAATCGGGAACTACGTTATAAACCTTTTCTCCGCCCTCAATACGCTCTAACTCGGATTGAGTAACTTCTACTGGCACAGTTGGCCTCCCAGAGTATGTCTCTCCATCATCAAGCACATAAATAGTGTGCATGCGCTTATCAGATTTCCCACCCTTGATCAGTTCAAGCCATGCAGCTTCCGAGCCACCCCCGAAGGCACTGGGCAAAAGTTTTGCGTCCTTAGATTTATACATCATCAAACTCCCTGTCCGCGTCTACGAACTCATACTCGTTCGTTCGGGCCTTTGGCTCGCTACTGTTTTCTACGACAGTATAATAATACGAGCCTGCACGTCGATATCCTTGCGATTTCACCTCAAGAGCCTCTTCGTATGAGTCAAACGGGCCAGCTGCGGTTCGTTGGCTTTGGGTCCCATTTACAAACCCCATAATCGCATCATCACGCTTTTCAATAATCCAATAACTCATCTCATCCTCCCGTTAGGTCCCCAATTAGCATATAACCGAGGAATAGTCCAATCGCAATAAAAAAGGCGATTTCAACATAATCGTCCCAATCCATGTTTACCACCATGAAGTATAGATGATTTCCCATCCATCTTCCATCAAAACCTTCGCCTTATCAATAAAGGCTTGAGTATCTGAAACATCCTCTGGATAAGAAGTCCCCCAAAAGAATCCCATAGCCTGCTCCAAGTTGGAGTGCTCCGCCTCAAGTCGCGCCAAGTCTCCCTCAAACAGTTTCAACTCGACACAGTTGAACTCATGGTTAGCTTTCGATGGATTTCGAGCCTGATAAACTCCTGCCATCCAGCCTTCAAGGTCAGCGTGTTTACGCCAAGTAGCAATCTCAATCTGTTCTCCGTCCTTACGAGCAAACGCGTATTGGTCAAGTCCCATTCTATCCTCCAGTGTTTCTTCGCTTACACACAGTTATAGTCGGTGTAGAAATAGAAATGAAAAGCAAAAGATGTTAATCTTTTGCCCAAAGGGGATCATACATTTTGCATGATTTCACGAGTATTATTATGAAGCTCAAGCAATTTATCTATATAATGCAAGAGCATGCGCCTATCCTCCTGACACTTGGAAATGCTCCAGTAATCATTTGTGTTTGAATTTTGCTCGGATGCACGCGCTCGTATCTCCTCAAGCTGATCAGAAAATTTCATCCTATCCTCCTATATATTATCCAAGTACCGCGTCCCCATGCAGGCCGCAGCATGAAAAAGTAACTCCATCAATCATCCAAACTTTATTTATATGGTGATGGCCAAAATACCAATACGCGGGTGTATGGTCATTGTGCTTCAGGATATTCTGAAGGTTACGTGGGGTGGGCTGTGATTCTCGGCCTGGCCGATTCAACTCAATACAAAGTGGGGCCTCATGCGTAACAATAACCTCTGGCTGGTCTATTTCCATTCTTTCGAAGAATTTATTGAATTCTTCGACGGAAGGAGATTCTTCAGGCCACCAGTCAACGCCCTCTGTCCTGTAGCCTATATCAATAGATTCAGCTCCGCCAAAAAATAGATGCTTCACTCCATCCAGCTCAATAGAGGTTCCGCGTGGAACAAGGTGACAACCGGGAGCAAGCTCTACAAGCTGGGGGTTACCTTGAGCCTCGGCCATCTCGGACCATTTTGGCCAATTATCATGGTTTCCGCCACAAGTATACCAAGTTGGACCGGGGCGGTCCTGCCGTGCTCTTTTCTCAAAATACTTTACAATAGGGCAGCTTTTAACGAAGTGGCATCCAAAGTCTCCAACCTGAACAACAATGTCTATTCCATGCTCAATAGCTTTTCGGTCAATCTCCGCAACATATGCAGCAACGCCATGAATGTCTCCGGCGTAATATATTCCGTTTCTTTCCACAATTCGCCCCTTCGATATAAGATAGTTGATGTAGAAATAAAAGTAGATTATTAGTTGTCAATCTTTTGCCCGGTCTTATAGTAGATTATTCTACTTTTATTTCTACATCAACTATACTCTTTTGTAACAAGGAAGGTGAGAACATGGCTTTTATTATCAATGCATCTGGAAATGAAACAGAGGTAATTCCAAAGAATGGAACAAATTTCGAGTTGGACGAACTCCAAGAAGCTATAGGCGGCTACATTGAGCTGGTGTCATTGACGGGAGGCAAGCTGCTGATTGTGGACGAAGAAGGGTTGCTGAAAAGTCTGCCTATCAACACCAAGGCTTCAATGTTGGCCCGAAAACCAATCGTAGGAACCGCAATTGTCTGTAAGGACAATCAATTGAAATAAATCGATCTCTGGCATCAGCAGGCAAATGAAGTCTGTTTGATGAGCGAAAGGCGACCGTTGGCAGAGCGGGGGAACAATACTCTGCCTCTTTTTTATATGTAAATTTTTTGCCCAAATAAGGAGGGTATGTGTGAGTAAGCGTAAAGACTGGAAAGGAACCGAGCCTGTTGCCAGAACAAAAGAAGAACACGAACGCAGGCGTGAATATGAAAGTATGTCTCCCGAGGAAAAGAAGGCGGCAAATCGTAAGCGATTTGTCAGTTGGCTAAAGATGTTTATGGGTACGGAGCCAATTATGAATATAAACGGAAAAGAGCAAGAGCATAGCCCTATGTCTGTTGAAGAAGCAGATTTGCACCTTGCTCTTTTTGACGGAGAAGTGGTGGCGACCCCAGAAGTGAAGTTGCAGCTTGCACAATATGAGGCTATGCGGTGGCCCAAGTCTAAGAAAGTGCAGGCAAAATTGTGGGCGGCCATGGCTGAAGTCGAAAAAGAATAACCGGCTCCGCCGGGCAAAAGATTGACATTTTACAAACAGAAAAGGGGCCGAAGCCCCTCTCCTTCTTTTTAGCAACCGAATCGACGCTCCGCTGCAACCTCCGCCTGGTACTCTGCCTCGTATCGAGCATTCTCCTCAATTTCGTGCAACACCTCTCTTTGACGATCATTCAGCCGAATTTCGTCAACAACTGGCACAACTCGCTTCCCGCCACATCCATAGCAAGTTACGTCGTAACGACCAGAGGAATAATCCTCTGCAAAATCTGGATCGTCGTAAAAGTCCTCAGAGGTCAAGCCATTACAGTCAATCGATGGATTGACATGAGAGCCGCTACCCTCGCAGGTATCGCAAACCTCATACTTTACAGGCATATCCTCTACAATTTCGTTGCCATCCTCATCCTCTACAGAAACCTCTGCCGTCATGGTGGACGCATCAAAGGAGTCAAACCAGTCGTTTCTGCTTCCTGCGCGTACGCGTGAATCATTGTAGTAGTTATAATCGTCAAGTGACATTTGGCCTCCCAGCCTTTGTGGTTACACGACAGAATAGCTGATGTAGAAACGAAAATACAATATATATTTGTCAATCTTTTGCCCGGCCAAAAGTTTGACAAACTTTCCGCACGCACGCATATACACCCTGCGCGATTCACGCGCAGGGTGTATATTCTATCAGCCTCCGATTCGATTGCTATGGCAATCGAGAGCTGGACATTCGCCCGAAGCCACTCCGCCATGCTTTTCCAGCAGAGCCTTGACTACTGTGGCCGGAACCCATCCGTAGACAGTTTGCACAGACGCAGTGCCGTCGCACCCTTTCTCGATAGGTGCAGATGGATCTTCTGCAAACTTTTCCAGAGCTGGATCCTTTGAGCTTGGGAACCCAACTTCCACGGCAGTCCAAGGCCCAATGTCAGTTCTTGGCGAACAGTAGTGAAAGCTTGACGCCTGGATGCTCAACGAAAAGCCATCGGCACAAGTAATTTTGGCAAAATTTTTCACAGCAATCTCCTATTTGTTAGTCGTTCTGCCACCGAGTCCCACGGCAGGCGCGCTTGTTATCACGCTTCCTGCGGTCAGGCTCGGTGCATTGGGTACTCGCGTAGCGAAGGTGCATCATCAGCACCCCAATATCTCGGTGCTTCCGGCTGCCGCCTTCTCCCCGCATTTCTGCGGCAAGCTTACGCTGCTTACGACGAGCATTTCTTGCCCTGTTCTTTCGTGCAGTCTTAGCCATCTTCTTATCCTCCCTTTCACAGCAGAATAGATGGTGCAGAAATAGAAATGGAAATGTGTGTAAATCTTTTGCCCAGAATGGTTGGCACAGTTTTGCCTGCAAGAATCATGCCAACGCATATGTATGTATGTAAATCTTTTGCCCGGCTTGATGGTCGGATTTTTCGACCATCAAGCTATTGGCTGAGGCTTTGTGTGCTTGTATGAAGCATAGGCTGCCCACACTTGGCTGCGCCCTTCACAAGGTTTTTTGCCTTCCACGCACTACCTCTCCCACGGTGGGAGAGGATTGCCGCTCTTCCAATCAGCTTCCCAATTATCCCGCATACGCTCAATGCCTGCAAGTGGAACGCCATGGTCATTTCGTGCGGCCAATTCCTCATTGGAACAACCGCCATCATAGGTGCTGGCCACAGTCACCCGATAACCATGCTGCTCTGCCAAATCGAGATACGCCTGCATCTCCCACCTTTGAACAAAGGTATTGTGAATGACAACGCTGCGTCCAGCCACCATAGCCTCGGCAGCCTTTGCTTGACAATACGCATGTGCCTGCGGCAAAAGGCTTGGGTTGAAATGATACTCTCCGTCAGAGCCGATGAAGTAATCATCAGCAGCCAACGAGATGGCCCCTGTTCCAGCACAAAGCAGGTTTGCCAAAGTGGTCTTACCAGACCCAGAGATTCCTCTAATCATAATGATGTTTCGCATGTGTGTACTCCCTTGGTTACACCACAGAATAGTCGGTGTAGAAATAGAAGTGTAAACACGTCGGGGCAAAAGGTTTACATTTATTTGTAAATCTTTTGCCCAAGGGCGAAGGCCCCCGACCGGACACCACAACCGGTCGGGGGCGGTGCAGGGAGGCTACACCTTCGTCACTTCACCCTTGAACTTCACGCCACCCTTCGCAGGGATTCGGGGCAGGGCATCCACAATTTCTGACTGGAATAGGGCCATGCAGGATTCAAAGAGGTCTCGGTCCTCTTTGGAGAGGGCTGCGACACGGCTTTCCATAGCCTTCTTATCAAGGGTCCCGAACGTTTTCCAAGCCTCAATCAGCTTCGCTGGGCTGTGCTGCCGAGTCGCTCCGCTAACAACCAAGAGCATAATCATGGCTCCGGCGGTACGCGCCCGATTCGTTCCGGCCCGGCTTGAGCCTTCGCCTCGGACAACCTCTCCCGAAACATCTACGGTGAAGGACACCGATGCAGACGAGTTGGGAGGCAGGGCAATATCATCGTTGCAGCCGTTGAGCCGGACAGCCTGTGCGAGTGCAAGCATTTCAGTAGGGGTTAGGGTCTGGGACATTTGTCTCTCCGAGTAAGAGGGGAAAGGGTAAAGTTTGATTGTCCCTCTTACACTAAGTTATAGCTGGTGTAGAAACAGAAGTGTAAATGTATTTGTAAAACTTTTGCCCAATATACTTAACGCCATTGGCCCGTTTCTTGCAAATGCAAGAAGCGTGCCAGCCCTTCGGGCAAAAGCTTTACAAACAAATGTCAATCTTTTGCCCGGAAAATGAGGAGGGAGCGGCCCTAACCGCTCCCTTCCAGTACTTCCTTTGAAGCCTTAGGGGGCCTCTCCAGTTTTCCGCTGCCAGTCGATACGGCCCTTAGCGTACCCCCATCAAAGGGTTGGAGGTTCGAACTCCACGTCGGTCGGCTGCCTCAAAAAGTGTTCTAACCCTCCAGGGAGGCAATGAGGTCGGCCTTGCGAGCCTTGCTTGCCACCTTGATTCCCTGGTCGGCGCACCGCTGGCGCAGAGCCTTGCAGGTCAAGAGGCTCAAATCCTCCTTCGGCTTCGGAGCCGAACGCCCGAGGGAGTAGGCGATACCCATTCCGGAGCGATACTTACTGGCCTGACGGCGGGTAGGCTCGGTTCCCACACGCTCGCAAGCGGCGCGGAAAGCCTTATCAGTCTTGGCAAAATCGAAGTTGAACATGGTATCTCCCTTGGTTACACCACAGAATAGTCGGTGTAGAAATAGAAGTGTAAATGTATTTGTAAAACTTTTGCCCAATATATTTGATTGGCATACTTCTTGCAAACAATAAACGAGCCAGCCTTTATGTAAAGTTTTTGCCCAGAATCTGGGCACACTTGTGTGCTTCTGGGCAAAAGTTTGACATTCAAAACAAGAGAAGGCCGGAGGAGCGGGTTGCTCCTCCGGCCCGAAACCTCACCCGGTCATGCGGTCGGGCGGGACCCCTCACCCTTATTGATAAGGTAGCGCATAACCTGTCCGGCCTCGTTTGCGGCCCGCTGGATAACGGTCGGGTCATCCTTGAGGGCCTTCTTCCAACTGGTCAGGTAGGCCACATGATTGTCCATCAAACCCTCTCGCTTGATTCCCAAGTAGGCACAGGTGAAGGCTGCGCCAATCTCGGCTACAAGCTCCTCATACGCGTATGCCTCCGAACCAAACCCTGAAAAGTCAGTGATACCCTTTCGGTTGAGACGGCCCTTTGCTCCGGTCCAGTGACCGTGCTCATGGATAACCGTAGCCCAAAAGTCAGCGACAGTCAGGAAGGCTCCGGGAGCCGGGACCATCAAATAATCCTCACGCGGGGAGTAAAATGCTCTCGCTCCACCCGTGCGGAAGTCTGCCTCGATGCCTTCGACAAGTGCCGCCGCAGCCTCGTAACCCACATTCGGGTCAACCTCTTTCACGTCAACTGTCGGCAATGGATTCACCGTCTGCTGGTTGTTGAAAGTGTACGAACTGCCAAACCCGATGAACTTCGTGGCCCCTTTGGCCTTGAGGTTCGCGCCACAGGGCTTGCACTTCTTCGCGAAACCACAGGGCTTGCCACAGGTGCCGCAGGCCAGCTTCGGGAAGAAAATCGGAGTACCTGTCTCACCCTTTCGGACGAGGTTTCCGCTTTTCTTCCACTGTCCGAACCCTGCCCAACGCTGGTCGCCATACTGGATTCCTGCCATAGTCAGCATAAATCCGTTGAAGTTTCCTCCATAAGCCCGGCCAGTGATAATATTCATCGGCATACCGCCAGCGAGACTTTTATCCCATGGCATGACCCATCGGGTGCCATCTTCGGGCGGATTGTCAAGTGCCGTGATAATCTGAAGGGCGATAGTCTCGCAGGTTTCCTTAATTCGTTCTTTACTCATTTTGACCTCGGGGGTTAGAGTGAGGGGGCATCCCTCCTTACACTAAGATATAGTTGGTGCAGAAATGAAAGTGTAAATGCCCTTGTAAAACTTTTGCCCCAACTCCGCGCACGCGTATGCAAATCTTTTGCCCCAGCGCGAGGCTACGCGAAGAGGTTGGCACGAATCTTGCAAGCGCATGTTAATGCAAATCTTTTGCCCAATCTCAATCGAAAATCAGTTTTCTTATGCAAGAATCATGCCAATTGCTTTGGCACACTTATTGCAACACTGCAAGCCTCATGCCAATGCTCTTGTCAATCTTTTGCCCAAAAGAGGCAAACGCATATGCAAGAACCGTGCCAAAAGGTTTGTCAATCTTTTGCCCAAAGTTGGCACAAAACTTGCATACGCCTGCAAAAGCTATGCCAATATAATTGGCATGAAAATTGCAGTTGCGAAAACCAAAGCAGGTTTTTGCCGGGCAAAAGATTGACATTCTGCTGCAAAAGGTTTGTCAATCTTTTGCCCGGCATACACACGTATTCACTTGTGTATGACTAAAAAAAGAAACAAAGCAAACCCCCTCTCCCGGAAGGGAGAGGGGGTTTGGGTAGGGGGTTCGGCTTAGTAGGAGAGTGCTCGCTGGACCGCCTCCTTCACCGTGATGGTGGCGAAAGCCTCTGCGAAGGGGATGGCTTCAGCGTCCGTCCAGTATCGCTCTGGGACTGCTGACCAGACCACTCGCAAACGGGGGTACACGTACTTGCCAACTTTGTTGACTCGGACAAAGCAAGTCCGGCCTTCCCGTGGACCCATCTGCCAGTCGTCGTCGCCCATCATATCCCGAAGGAGAGGGGTGACGTTGATTCGACGGACCTTGATTTCGGCGGGAGCCTCCGTCAAGTGGAAGGGAACCCCCCTCTCGATTTCGGCTCCAGCATCAGGGCAATCGCCTTCCAGGGTCCAAACCCAGAGAGGAAGGCCAGCATCGACAATCCGTCGCGCCAACTCAACATCGGTGGTCAAGTCGCGGCTGTCGCCACCTTTCAGGCTGACGAAGGCAAGGTCCAGGAAAGTGTTTCCCTCGACCGGGGTGCTAACAATCGCATCCCCAAACCGCTCGCCACGGCCCAAACGATGCTCGGCACCGTCCGGCCCCACCACGAGATACTGGGCCTTGTTTCCAGTCTCGTTTGTCAGGTCCATTCCGACCGAACCGTAGACGGCTCCGACGAACTCGCGCCCGCGACCGGACTGACCAGCGGGAAAACCGCCTCTTTCGACTATCTCTTGAGTGGCGAACCACTCCAACAACTTTCCGTTCTTCAATCTATAACCCATCGTGACCTCTTGTGTTAGGGTTTCTTTCTCGCTTACACACAGTTATAGTTGGTGTAGAAACAGAAGTGTAAAAGTTTTGCCCGTTCCCTTCCCTGCAATAACCGTGCCAACAATAGGGCTTGACATAAAGTTGACACTTATATGACATCTGCGGGCATTTGCAAGTTGGCACGGTTTTTGCCACCGTTACCCCCACTTTTTTCCACTTAATTTCTTTATTTCTTTTATTTCCTGTGTATATAGGGGAAATAAAATTAAATTACTGTGTGGTATGTATAAAAACTATATAAGTGTGTTTATATGCCTGTGGGGTTTATCTATTTACTCTTAGGGGAAAAGTAGATTATATACCTTGAGTACTAACCGAAACTTTAATTTATTTAGATTCTTTTAGATCTTATCAGAAAACTATAACCGGTTTATTTATTCTTTATTTATGGGCCAAAAGAAAAGCCCCGGTTATTCCTATTAAGAATATGCCCGGGGCTATTATAAATATAAATTCTTTATACTGGAGAGGCAACCTCAATCACACAGTTCGCAATCTCATCTGCTTTTGCTGTAATTAATGTTTTTGCAATTGTCTGTGTTCCATAGGGAAAATACTCTGACAGCTCCTCGGCATTATTTCTGATAAATTCAGCTATGCTATTAGATACCGATCCCTTTGCATCTTCAATAATTCCTGCTGCTTTATAGTTTCTATCTGCTGCTATCTTTTTCATTTTAATTCCTTTATAATCTTTAGGCGAGGCGATTCACCAAGAGGGTCCTCTTCTGAGTCTTCAAGCTCAAGGCTCAATCCTCCCCTTATCTCAAGTGATCCAGCCCTTTTGATTAATGCATCCAAAAGGTCCGCTTCTTTCTTAAACCCCCTTTTGTCTAAATCATTTGCCAATTTAATTAATTTATTTATCATCTGTATTGTCCTATGCTGCTGCGGCTCTTAGGTGGGCCATAATTGTATTATTCCATATGTTAGTGAACTCTCTTGTTCCAGCCTTTCTGTCTAAAGCTGCTACGGCATAATTAATATTTGAATTCAGAGGAGCCAGCTTGCCCAACAAAAAGTGTGCCATATCCATTATCGAAATTGTTGCGGCTCCGACCTTCATAGATGTAAGGCCTTTCTTTATAGCGTTCAAAAGAACCTTTAGCCCCTTGCCTACAATGTCTCCTGCGGGGAGTGCAGATATTGCGCTGAGCACAGCCCCGGTTGGATTATTTCTTAATGTTGATATTGCTGTATTTGCAATATCAAAGAAGTTTCCTGCACCCGGAACAAGTCCGGCTGCATCTAGAATAACCTGAGTCCAATCCAGAGCTTCGCCAGCAAACGGCGCAGCTTCATCGGCAAACTCATCAAGACCACCGGCCACACCTCTCTCTTGCCACCAGGTGATTGGATTTACCAAAGCCTTTTTGCAAATCAAGTCTAAAGCATCAGCCTCATTTGTCAGACCTCTGCAATCTAGTTCATTCGCAATTTTAGATAATTCATTAATCATTTTATCTTTTCCAAAACAATGTTTAACATCGTTATTTGTTATCAGAATATTACTATATTAGAAGGACATTTCAACCCACATTATTACCACTTTAATCCACTGTGCTCCACTTTATACCACCATATAAAAATGAGAACTAAGTATTTCCTTGATTATCATAGAGAAATGCGCATATAACCAGAAAGGTGGCCAAGTTTGTTGATTTTTTTATAAAAGCTGTAGTTAAAAACCTAATGATTTTCATAATGAAAAATACGGGCTATATTTTGGTCTTTTAGAGTTTTGTAAAATTGCTGAAAGTTCATATAAATTATATATTTAAATTATGATATTTATTATCTCCCTCAATAATGGTTTAGTTATTAATTAATAACTGTATATTGTGGAACTATCAATGTTCAAAACACCAAAGATGTTACGAGCTTTTTTAATGGCAAAGCTTTTTGGGGCGAAGTTTAAAATAACAGATGATTTAAAATCAAGAGGGGCCTATTCAAATGGAATTATTTACTTAAGAAGAGATGCTGGGGCCATTACTGTTTTGCATGAGATAGGGCATCATTTGGCAGGGCGCGGTTGCTGCAGGGAGCATGAAGAATTTATGGCACATGGGGTATGTATAATGTTGGCGAAACTTCTCGGAATATACTATGGTGGGATAGACCGTAATATGACAAGTTATGTAACACTAAAAGATTGTGCTAGAATAAAAGATAAAAATGCCTGGAAAGAAACATCTTCCGCTATTAATAAAGTAATTTCGAAGAAAGAGGGATAAAATGATAAATCACAAATATAAATGTATTTTTATACACATCCCAAGAACAGCCGGAACGTCAATTGAGGTAGGGATTTCTGGAAAGCCCAATAATAGTTGCGGATTCAAACACAAACACCTCATTGCTTCTTGTGCTAAAGAAAAATATAGAGAACATTGGGATGACTATTTTAAATTTTCTTTCGTTAGAAATCCTTGGGCCCGAGTCGTCTCAATGAATAGATTTCCATTTTATGGAGTCAAAATACATGATGGCAAAATCAATATAAGAGAATATCTTGAAAAGTTCAATGAGTTTGAGCTTGATCCAAGAGGAGGTTTCGATTTAACAAAATTAGGCAGCCCTATTCCCAATTCCGTTTATCTCAATACATTAAACGAAGAACTTGATTTTATAGGAAAGTTTGAGAATAAAGAAAGAGATTATGCTTGGGTCTGCAGTCAGATAGGTTTGCAAAACACAAGCCTTCCCCTATGGAGGGCTAATGTGTCTGCTCTAAAGAAACACTACACTGAATATTATGATGATGAGACACGACAAATCATTGCGGAAAAATACGCAAAGGACATTGAGACATTCGGGTATGAATTTGGAGAATGAGAAATGATTATATCATATAAACATAAATTCATATATATAAAGTTGGCAAAAGTCGCAGGGACAAGTACGGAGTATTTTCTAGAGCCCTTTTGTGATGATAACGATGTTGTAACTAGATGCTTCCCCGTTGAATCAAAATCCCACCGACCTAGAAATTACCAAAATATTGGGAACAACGGGGCTCGTATAAGAGGCCATATGACTGCGGGCCAATTGTTTAAACTAATCCCTTATGAAAAATTTAAAAATTATAAATTTGTAGCAAACGAAAGAAACAGTTGGGACAGGGCTGTATCGTTCTATAATATGGCTATATATAGAAATGAAACTAAAAAGGAGTTTGCTAGTTGGTTACAAACCCATCCGGATAAAACCTTGTCCTCACGGGTTATATATAATGGTAAAAATATAATTACAGACTGGATTCGATTTCGCCACTTACATACTGATTTGATAAAATTTTGTAAGTCAATAAATATTGACTGTGATAATCACTCATTAGCACACGCAAAAAAATATCAAAAAAAACACTACACCGAATACTACGATGACGAAACTCGTCAAATCGTTGCGGAAAAGTACGCAAAAGACATTGAGTATTTCGGGTATGAATTTGGAGAATGAAAAATGATAAGTCATAAACATAAATTTATTTTTGTACACGTACCTAAAACTGCAGGCAATTCTATACAAAATTACCTTGTAGAATATTCTGAAGATAATATTGAAGCAAATGAAAAACAAGCGCAATATAATATAGATAGTAAATCTTATCTAGATAGATTTGCAATTAGATCATCTGATGAAAAATTTAAAATAAAAAAGCATACGACATTAAATCAATACTACGCGAAATGGAGAGAAGAGTATGGAGATATTGAAGACTATTTCAAGCTTGGAGCGACAAGGAATCCATGGGATCGTGCTATTTCATTTTATTTTTGGAAAGGGCCTAAATCTTTTAATAAAAGAAGATTTATGAATAATCTACCTCGAAGGTCATGTGCTGATTATTTCTATGTAGAAAAATATAAAAGTCATAAACTTGATTATGTAATTAGATTTGAAAATCTCCAAGAAGACTTCAACGCCGCCTGTAACAAGATTGGAATTCCACGGCAACAGCTTCCATGGGCGAACAAATCAAAACACAAACACTACACCGAATACTACGATGACGAAACTCGTCAAATCGTTGCGGAAAAGTATGCAAAAGACATTGAGTATTTCGGGTATGAATTTGGAAAATAAAAATTTATATATCACCATTGATTTACCTAGTGGCGGGAGACTAGGGCACCAGATGAAGACGTTAATCTCTTGCTTTATCTTGGCAGAAATGTTAAGCTGTAATATAGTTTATCATAATTCCTGGGGAATATCGGACAGACAGATTTTAAGCATTATTACTAAAGAAGATTTTTTAAAATTCAAAGTTTTACCTAAAGCAAATACTAAAAACAGTTGTAAAATCAATAAAGGCAAATATTACAAAGGGATGTCGAAAAATGCAGTCAATGATCTGGTTGATGAAATAAACAGAATATACAAAAGCAATAATAAAGAATCTACGTTAATTGAATTATCGGGAATTCCGAGAATATACCCCTATCAAATATGGGAGCGGAAACAATATAGTGTTTTTCAAAAGGCTCATGAGAGAATTCGGAATATATATTATTCTAACAATAAAAATAACCTAATTAAAAATAGGTTTTCTATACACGTCCGGAGAGGTGACGTGGCGTACCCGGGGCACAAGGCGCACAACCGGGCCTGGCCATGTGAGTACTACAAAAATTTAATAAATGTGATAAATAAGATTTGTAGTACTCATCGTATTGTTCCAGATATTAGAATTGTTGTAGAGAAAAAACGATGGGAAGACTTAAAAGAGTTGTTGACTATTAAAAATGTAAAAATCTCGGTCGGTGATACTAATGAGTTAAAGAGAGACCTCAATGACCTTGCGTGTAGTGAATATTTGTTTTTATCAAATAGTGGCCTTGCAACATTGGCGGCCCAGCTGGCCCAGGGCTCGGTATTCTGTCCGGTTGATCAACACCAGGTTAAACATTTTTTTACTAAAGAACCGGTGCCGGATAAATTATACCTATATAGTAATTTTAATAACTTATCAACGAAGTTGCATCGTATCATGAGAATATCACGCAATCTCAATCAGGGAGTCCAAAATGAAGTTAGTTAGATTACGTTATGCGCCAGAAGCAAAAATAAAACAACATGTTACAATTGCCGGATCACAAGTATGCGAAAATGATATAAGAGATAGGTACGGAGTCTCTCCTGTAGAGAAAAAGCCTGTAGATGAGTATTGGTTTGATCCAGGCGGATTCGCATTTGCAAATACAGAGCCAGTTCGCTTTGATGTACAAGGTATTAATATAGCTATTAAGCCCGAGCATCTTTATGCGATGGATGACTTTGAAACGCGATCATTTACAAATGATAAAGGCACAAGCTCATGGGCCAAAATATATACAGATTATGATATTTTGGTCGTTCCAACTGCCATTTGGGGCGAAATACTTGGTGTTATAAGAGCATTTTCTGAGATCCTACCCGATGGACGAGATGAGTTGTCAGAGCGCCTAAAGGATGTCCCAAATGTTCGAGTTAAAAAGTAAGATATTATAATCTACTATTAAAGGATAATCTTTCGTTATGAAGCTTTTAGACAGAACAATGGTAAACCTATCTTCTTTATCGGATCCTGATGTATTGGGACACATATCCCTTTACGAATTAAGCTCAGGAAATTATTATTATGTTTATTTTGTTGAATGTAAATTTTATTCAGCAAAAGAAGTTGATATAAAGACGGACAGGGTAATAAAGGAAGAGTCCTCTGACAATGATTATCATTATAGTATTGATATATTCTTTAATGATAAAGCCAGATACTTGGGGTGGAATAAAATGTTCGCTCTAGACTTTATGAAAGAAGATTATAAGCCAATCTTGTGTCCGTAAATTGAGGCTATTTAGCGTCATCCATATTTTGCTTAATTTTTTTCCATAGACCATTTAAATCTTCCCATCCAACATTAGAGACAACTATCGCTGCCATCGGTTCAGATAAACCATTGGACACTAAAGCATCAAAGATTTTCTTCTGAAGGTCCCAATGTGGATCTCCTTCGGCAGCTATTTTCGCCAATCTAAAAATCTTCTGTTTTCTATTCATGTTCTAATTTTTTATCTGCAAAATTTGTCATTGTTATTGACATTTAATCCTCACGAAGATTATGCCACAGCTTCTTCTGCCGGCTCAATAACCGGCAGTTCTGAGATAAGGGGCGGAGGATCCTCTTCGGACCCTACATCCTCAATGGCCTTCTCGGGAATCTCTTCAGATGCATCCCCTCTTGCTTCGCGCCAATTTTCCGAATCTATCTTAGAGGCGGCAAAGGCAAAGACTTTAATATATACAATAATATCATCAATTTGTCCGATTCCTAAAAGAAAATCTGGAATTATATCAATGGGCGATGCAAGATATCCCGTTCCAACTGCCGCTGTAATAGCGGCAATTAAGCCTTTCATCCATAATTTTGAAGGGCCTGCAAGATATTTTACTATAGCAACGATTTCTTTTATAGTGACTGCCAAAAAGTCAAATGCGCCGCCAGCTACTCCGGCCCGCTTATTAATGGCTTTAGAAAATTGCTGAGCCTCTTTTACCCCAATTGTAAGCTCCATTAACTTATCGGTTAAAGTTTTTAGATCAAAATTTGCAATAGCATTTTTTAAATTATCAATCGCCTGGTCGTCTAAGGTGAGGTTGTATTTTGTCAATACCTCCTGACCTCCGGGGCTAGATAATGCTTCTCTTACTTTTGAGCTTATATCTTCAGGCGCTGATGATCCCGCAGGGTAAGCGGACTGGTTCCACAGGGCCACCTGCTCAGGATTGCTCTCGGCAGCCTGCCATTCGGGCGATTGATGGGGGTTATCAATCAATTCGTCTAAAGTATCGGCTTCATTCATAAGCCCCCTTTTGTCTAATTCATTTGCTATTTTAATTAGTTCTTTGATCATTTTAAATCTCCTTCGGCCAAAGGCCCTTCTGTTCCAACGCCTTCCTCTACTCTGCCGAACCAATCTGCAGAGCCTTTCACGTTTATTTTGAAAAAATTAATTCTCTTTCCATCTACTTCATATGTACTTAGAGGAACGGCGATCTCTTTCCCCTCCGGATGAGACTCTTCCCCTACGACATATTTCTCCCAATCTTCATCATTATATGGATCCATAACAAAATAGCCCATCGCGGATCTTGAGTCTTGATCCAAAACCCTTTGCATTGCAGCCATATCCCTATCGGCCATCATGGGGCGGCCATTTTCATTAAGTGGAACAATTTCATTTTTACGACCCAAATTCATCTTAGTGCCCCACTCATCGTAATTGTCTATCCATGTTAAAGAAGAGGCTCCAGGCTGAGTTGTGTTCTGATCTGTATAAGCAGAATACTTCTTAATCATTATCTCAAGACAATCTGCTTCTTTATCCAAACTATACTCATCTAAGAGGTCTGCTAGTTTTATTAATTTATTTATCATAAGACACCTTTTCCGTTACAGTCGAACCCTTCAAATTATACCAACTTTCAAAGTAATAATAGAAGTCATATTTACCTATAATATTAGCAGCAAATTACTCTTTGCTGCTTTATGCACCATTTCTAGGCACAGGCTCTCTCTCTTACACAAATTATAACTATATTAATAAATAAAGAAAATGTGATATAGCTCTAATGGGCTATGAACAAAGGGGTAATAAAATGTTAGAATTATTAAAAGAATTACTTGATTTTGTTTTGCAACTGGGCACATCCGTCTGGGAACTATTGTTTTTGGTACTTGGCTTTGCAATGAATATGTTAATTTTGCTTCACACCGAAATGCCACGCCTTGAAGGTTTAGTTGCTGGCATATTGTTAGCCTGGCTGATGGCCCGTAGAGATCGCCACCCATTGCTTCGCGCCCTAAGTGCGCCACTAAAAATGATATTAGATATACTTGATCTACTGTGGGACCAATGCTTAGACATGGTTAAAGATGTTTGGGAAACATTAACTGGCTTAGTTAAAAAGACTTATGGTCTAGTTAAAAAATCTGTAACAGGTGTTTGGTCAACGATCACTGGTGGGCTGGGCAAATTGCGAGACAAATTAAAGAGAAAATCTGAATAATATTAATAATGATATTCAAATAAAAAGCAGGAGCATTGTAGCTCCTGCTTTTTTAATTCTTTATCATTTTATTATCTATTATAATCTATGTAACAGGCGGCCATGCATCTTCAATGTGCCTTGCGGACCGGTCGCTTCTGATATATTCTCTTGTCATTTCTTCAACCTCATCATCATTTAGCATAACGCCCTCGCCTCGCTGCTGGCCATGATCCGGAGCAAGCCATGGCTTTTCTCCAACTTTACCTAAAGTATCATCTATAATCCCCATCTCTAGAGAGCCACTCTTTGCTTCTTCGCGAAGCTCAAGAAGCCCGGCAATTAGTATCGCGACCTTTTCGCTGTCGGATGGCCGCGCCGCCTGCTCTTCTGGGTCACCATCTTTTGCGATCTTAATTATAGAGTCCAAATAATCCGCCTCTTTAATACGACCTTTTTGATCTAAGTGTGTTGCTAAATTTATAAGTTCTTTTATCATTTTAATATCCTTATCTATATTATTTATCTATATTAACAGATGTTATTTTTAATATTTCTATAAAAACTGGCGCGCTCTTTGCATCAATTTTTGATACAGCATTTTGTATAGAGTCCTTTATCATTCTCTCTATACCGTTAATTCTCTCATCATTTAAGTATGTAGATGTAATCTCAATATTTAAACTAATCTTTTCTTTATCCATTTTTAGCACCCCCTATAATTCTCATCAACCGTCTTGCCTCACTTGTATGATGATTCTTAATTAACCAGATTTTTAGATTAGCCAGCTTTCGATTATATCCAGAAATAACAAATTTATCTGGATCGTCTGGATCCCAATTCTCTTCGTATTCTGCATTGAAATAATCAGCTTCATCTATATCCTCTATCTCTTCGCCCATCGGAATTTCTCTATAATCTATAGGGGATTCTTCCGGCAACTCTGCATGCTCATTGTATCGGGCGCTTGCAGCTGCACTTGCAGCCCCTCTTAATTCTGGAAATTCAATATCATAATTTTTGTCAAAGAATAATTTAGGATTTTTCTCCGCTAAAGCATAAATTGCGCTCTCTTTTAACTCAGGATATATCTCATACAATTCTGCATCTAAATATAATTCCGGATATATCTCTGCGGTTGCCTTCAAAATACGCTCAACCTCTGGGGGCAAAACATCAATTTCACCATAAATATCAAGGGCATCTTTGACCGCATCCTTATCTAGATTATCTATATTTATCGGTCCCGATATCCTGTGAAATAACAAAGATTTTATTGCCAATTCTTTAAATTGAGGATATTTGAGCCCTAACTTCTCCTGAAAATATCCTTCTGGATATTTTACAGCCCATTGCTCGACTATCTTCGACCCATATTCGCGATATCTCTCACGATCTTTTTCGCTTATAAAAGCAGCATCCTCGCCCTTTTGAACCCAGGCTCCAGTGGAATCTCTTTCTATAGAGTTAGAGCGGTATCCTAATATATAATCATTAAAATATTCAAATGCTATTTTATGGTCGAGGTAAAACATGGCTTTTTTGCCACGCTCTGACAAGTCTCTCCCTTCGTCCTCTATCTTTCTCGGGTCTCCCCCGCCATCAAGCCTTATCCTGTTTGGATCAGCACGCTGCAGCAGAGCCTTTACGACCTCATCCCCATGGTCCCTCATATACTTTGCAGGCCATGTCCGGCCTTTTTGCACGGCCTCAAAAAAGAGGCCTTCGCTACCGGCTTCCATTAATCTTTTTACAGCAAAAGGCTCTAACTCATTGTAGTAATCAAGAAAAATATCTGGCCTCTCAGCCACTTTCCGCCCCGGCTCGAGGCCATCGTCCTCTTTGCTTTCGCTGCTTAAAAAATATCGCCCCGGCCGCTTGCTTAAAAGAGATTTCGCCGCATCTAGGGCAAGATGTTTATACTCTAACTTTTTATCAAAGTATTGATTAAAAAATATTTCTGGATTCAAAGAAGCAATCTTTGTAACAAGCTCGATATCCGCTAGGTCTGGATAAATATCAATAAGAGAACTTCGCTGAGGGTGATCGGGGTCGTCATAAGCGGGCTGGTACACGTTGGGGGCTGCAGTCAAAGCTTCAAAGGAGGCGGCCGGACGGTCGGCTACAATAACTTTTGCCAACTCCTTCCCTGCTTCAGCCGATCCTCTAATATGAAGATTTGATTTAAAAAACCTAAATCCAGACGAAACATCTCTATGATCACTGTGCGTCCCCAGACCTGGCCTGAGGGCTGCAGCCTCTCTCTCCAGGTGCTTGCTTATATCTATTGCCGCGCAAGCAAATGCGGCCTTCTCTTTTAGCTCGGGATACTTTTCTTCAAGGTTTTTTTCAAAGAACTCATAAGGCTTTGTGTCTATGAATGTTTCCGCTAATCTTTTGCCAAGGTCTGGATAAGCTTTGTCTAGTTTTGCATCATAAAACCGAGTCATTAATAAGGACCCTTTGTTATCCAGCCCGTTCTCCACTCCCGCACGGCCGAACTCTTTGTACTCTGGATACAAATGAAGCCCCAATGATAAAGCTCTATCAAGATCCTTTCGAAAAAGGGTGTCGACGGCCTCTTGCATCCAATCGCTTTTCCTATATGTCTTCCATACTTCATGCTCAAAATCTCGTTGTGAACGCCCCACAAAGATATGCTCCGGGTGGCCTTCAGCAATCAGTGATGGTCTCGCCCAATGCTTCACTACCGGCTCGGCAAGTTCCTTGTATTTTTTTGCAAAACCACTTCTAAATATCATTGAATCATTTTCAGATACAGCCTTTTCAATATCTTTATCTATTTCGCTTATGCCCTTTTTATACCAATGTACTATCCAGCCTTTTGTCCAAGGCTCTCGTCGCGAAAAGGGCAGGATGATACCCCTCCCCGCTGTCGGTTCTGCGGCCTTCTCGTAAGCTTTTTTTGCAGCCCCTATAGTAACTGGGGGAAATTTTCTGTAATCATAATTATTTTTATAATTAAGTTCGGTCTTATCGCCTGCATCGTTAAATGAATCGAACCACTCTTTGGCGCGGCGGGCCCCAGGGACTGCTGGGGACAAATTATTCTTCCCCTTCGCTTCCGCCAAAGAAAACCCTCCGTAGCCGCCCATATACGACGGACCTGATTTTTGAATTCTGATAGTTACTTTTGGCTCATTATTTGGGTTTCTAACTGAATATATTTTGCCACTTTCATTAGTTTGATACAACCCCTGCTTTTCACCGAGGCAAAGTCCACAGATATTACCCTCTACTGTACGATCATTCGACTTACTTTTATTTCCCTTATAATTAGGACCTTCTCCAACCGCAGGAACGTAAACGACAACCCATCCGTCCCCAAAGTCATGGACAACCTCGTGTGTTAAGTACTTATCTTCACCCGACTTTTCGCCTGCTTCTTTATGCCATTTCTCTTGAGCTTTATTCAGTTTTTCAAATTCTTCCGCTATACTGCTTGGGCTTGTTAAATCCACATTTATTATATTTAATAAATCACCGGGTTTTTTAAGATCCTTTTCGGCAATAAGATAATCTTTTATTTGCGACACGCTATTATTATGCCCCTTTAGCCAGCCGCCAAGCTCTAAGAATATTAATTCCTTTTTATTTAATCTTTTTACAAAATCTTCTTCCATACCAAAGTCATGTTCTGGTTCAAGATTATGAATTTCCTCTATATTTTCAATTGAAAATGCCGGTTCCGCCATCATTTGAGAGATAATATCATCCCTTGAGGGCTCCACCCCTGAATCAGATAATGCCCTTTCTGCAACGCTCCAGTTAATACCCTTGGCCGCCTTTGCCGTAGCCTTAGAAGCAAGCTTATCCAAGGCGTTAGCCTGCTCTGTAAGCCCGCGCTTATCTAATTCATTTGCGATTTTAATTAATTCTTTAAGCATGTTAAAAGTCTCTTACTACTTTAGCCTGCTGAATCCCCGCTGGATCCTCAATGATCGTAGGAGGATGCGTCGAACTGGCGGCGGCTGGATCTTGCAGCCTGAGTAAAACATCGGTTCCTGATGGGGTATATCCAGCCTCTGTGGTTATCATTTTACTTAATAAATCAGCTTTTGATTCGTTATCTGCCCTCCACATTGACAAGTTCAGCCTTCCATCCGCCGAACCTTCAAGCAAGTCCAATACTTTCTTTGGAGCACGCGGACCAGTATAGTCTGGATTAACATCTTCTTCTGAGGCATGATATTGCTCTTGACCCATTGTTTGTGCAGTATGCAGTAAAACTATATGAGAAAGTTCATGGGCCAAAACTGAGGCAAATTCATCTTCAGATTGCCAACAATATTTTTCATATATATCTGGTTCGCAAGTAATTCTGGCCCCAAGACTCCCCGCGCCACCGCCCAGCCCTGTTACTCCGGCGGCACAAATTGCTCCAGAGGGAGCGTTGCTTCCAATTTCCGTTACCTTGTCCAAAAACTTATATTTCCTATCTATTTTCATTGCAGCAATATCATCATCGGTTAAGTCAATTGTTGAGCCAATAACATTTGGATCCATACTATAGTATGTATCTTTAAGAGATACAAATATATCAAATGCAGCATTTGGCTCTGGAACCCATGAGCATATTTGCGAAACTTCATCAATTATTGAGGTATCAACAGGCTCTTCTGCCGCATAGGAATGGAGTATACGGTCTGCTCTATCGGCCTCTTTCGTCAAGCCCATACTGTCTAATTCATTTGCGATTTTAATTAATTCCTTAAGCATTATGTCTCCCCTCTACTCGATAGCTTCATTGCTAATCAGATCCCATACGCTCTTCCATTTTGGATTTCCATCTTTATCCACCTTTGGGACGACATCATAGATCTTAGACCCTGCCCAGATATCCTCTAATTCGTTTGCGGTTGTTATGACGACAAATGCTTCATCTGCATATGTTTCTCCGTCATCAAGAACTATCAAATACGCCCCAAGCTCTTCTCCTCTGGGGAAATTACTTCCTGTTCTTTTATTTCTTTTATTTCTTTCTTCTTCGAAATCAATCAACTCGCCATGCGATAGCTTTATAATCCTATTGACAACACCATCCAGATAGTCAGCCTCGACACTAAGCCCTCGGCCGTCTAATTCATTTGATATTTTGATTAATTCTTTAAGCATTATTAGGTCCCCTTTTTTTACACTGATGTTATTGGTCTGGCGGCAGTATCAAAGTTACGCAAAGCTAATGCGCGTTCCGAAGAACCCTCTTCCGCCTCTTGGACAGAGTCAGCGACCTCTAATAAGCTGCCCATAGGCCCTCGCAGGCTTTCTGGAAAATTTGGCAATAAGAAAATCTTATCAACTAGGTTGCTCCTAAGGGTGTTATAGATCATGATGCCATTCCGGCCCAACTCAAGTGTAGCCTTTATATCTTCGATCATTTTCTTCAGAACGAGGCCGGTAGAGGACGCTAACATCTGGTCAATAATATTCATTTGCCCCTGAGAGTCGACACTCTGAAGGTTGACTTCGTCTATATTATGAGCTATAATTCCACCGACAGAGTAGGAGCCATCGGATATGTCCATAGTCCCAATCTCATCTAGATGGCTACCACCTGAGTGAGGAGACGTGCTTGGAGCGTTTGGAGCTTTAAGCTGAAGAGCTCCTCCCTCAAAGAATAGGTGAAAATACTTCCCCTTAAAGGGGAAGTTCCCCCGCCACCCAGGGCGCTCGGCATTAGCTCCCGGCATAGACTTTGCTATATCGGCTAATACTCCGTCTCCCTGTGTGTATGTACGAGTAAATCTTTCGTCAGAAGAAATATCAGATTCAGTTGGATAGTGGCTTCTCGGCCAAGGCGTGCCATCTTTCTTTACCAAAGTGAATGCCCAAGCAGTATCATTTGCATTATCAAGGATCTTAACGAAAGGTCCATCGTATCCTTCGTATCGAGGATCCTCTCTGTTGTCAAAATCTTGCATCCAATCATTCCCAAGTCTTCTCCGCACATGATTCTTGCGCCTGACACTCTTTCCTACGGCATTACCTGCAATGCCGCCCGACATCATATTGCCCACATCTCTCGCCACCTGCTCTGTAGCTCTATCTACACGAACTTGACTAAGCAATCTTTGCCTGTATGCTGAGTGAACTCTCTTTAGTCCCTTTTTTACATCTTTAAGAGCAGCATGTGATCTAACATCCTGGTTGTACTTATCCTCGAAGGCATTCCATATATGCCGATAGACCGAAGACCACATTGTTTCGAAATCTCTTTCTGAGGTCAGAAACCACGGGCCCCCTCTGAGCAGCTCCCTTTGGCCGGCCTCATATGCAGCTAGGCCTCTAAGCATTTCTTCCGAAAGAGCCTCTCTGGCTCTGGCGTTATTTGCGTGCCGTAATCCTATCGATTTAACCTTGCCCTCGACCTCACTTCTTATTGACGAAACCACATCCCCCGGGATGCTCCGTATGTCACTCCAGCTTGGCATAGAAGGGACGCCTAAGGCCTGCTTTCTTAGCTCGAAAACAGCCTTCGCTTCCTTCGTATAGCTTGATGCTTTAAGCCAATCTTCTAATATTTTAAGTGTAATCTTCATTTTTAAACTCTTTGTAACTCATATTGCTTCGAATAACGCCTAAGAAATTCTTGCAAGAAATAACGCTGAACCCCGATCTATCTTTCCCAATACTTTTATATTGTACTTTTCTTCCCTTGCCTTATTAGGCATATTATCTTTCATTATTAATCGATATGTATCAGACAGAGCGTCAAAAGCCATGTAGCTATACCCCCCTTTCTTTACTTCAGCCAAAAGGCCAAAGATTAAATCATTAACCTTCATTCTATACGGCTTATCTATTAAGAAATTAGACACGTAAAATATCCCTCCATCTTTCGCAAGCTGTATCATCTCCTCCGCAAACGAATAAGGGTCTTGAGCACAGTCTTCATCAAAGCAATCGAAGTCTTCTCCATCTATATTTTCTCCATAAAATTCGTCCTCAAAGACTAACTCATATCCATAAAGATAACCGCCCATTTGACTTGTTTTATCATCAATATAGGCGACTCCTGCCGCGCCCGGCTGGGCCATATCATCAAGAATGTCTGCAGCATCTTGTGCATATCCTGGCGGAAAATATTGCTCCTCCAAAGCCTCCATTTGTTTTGCCTTTTCTTTATCTATTTCTTTTGACAAATCATTTATTAAAGCAGCATTTTTTATAATATTATATATATAATTCGCCTCTTGATAAAATCCGGATTTTTGCAGCCAGCCTCTTAGTGTGGCCAGCCGAGGCTCTTCTTTGGGGTCTATATCGCCTTCCTTATCCGCGTTTGAATCTAATAAGTCTTTTACTGTATCTCTCATATAAGAGTGCATTCCTCGGCCTTTGTCACTATCTCCCCGCTGGTGACCTCGCTCGCTTTTTGGGAACCTATCTTCTTCGTTTACGAACACCTCTCCTAAGCTCTCCTGCGCTTTATCTAGCATTGCAGAGTGAGTTGACGTGCCAGTTCCGGGCCTATAATCTACAAATGATATAAATCTTCTTCCTTCCGCTTTATTATTTAATATAAATCCGGCAATTACGTCTGACAGCTTGTTCAGGGCAACATCTTTTGCCTCAAGATCAAATGGCATCTCATGGGGCCTTCCGAACTGTGAGGCATCCCACTTGACTTTTGTTAGGCCAGAGCGCTGCGGAGTATCTTTAAATAACCCCGGGTTATCATAGGCTGGAAAATCATCCCACATGTCTTCCGGAACTACGCCCAAAGGTTCACTTAATGTTACAAAAAATAATGGACCAGGAATGCGCCCTTCTTCTACATCTTTTTTAACAGCATGATATGCCTTATAATAAGTACTTCTCCTGCAATGCTCTGCCCCCCAAGGCTTTGTAACTGCGCACGGAACTAGAATTACAGTTTTGTATTTTTCTGGAATTTTATATTTAAGCATTTTATCATGCCAATCTTTGACGACTGGATGATCGAGCAGGCCGACTGTCTCCCCTGGAGTATATGCTGTTAGCTCTCGGTTTAAAGAAAATTCTTCCGGGAATAACTTCTGCCTCCTATTTACAATGTCCTCTCTTAAAACTGGCCAATCTTCTTCTGAAATGTAATGCTTCGTAGGAGTCGCCTGCTGGCCTAGTTGGGCTTTTTCAAACTCGCTTAATTCAATATTTTGCTTCTTGGACATTATCTGAGCCCCTCCTCAAAGCAGCCTTTTAAATAAGCTATATCATATAAAGACGTAACGTCCTCTCTTAATCTCGCCTCCTTTTGAAGCCAAGCATCAAATGCTATTATATATTTTGTACGACCGATTGCTCTTTGTTTTCTTGCCGATGATATTACCTGCATTTGTGATGACAATTGATCTCGCGAGTCTTGTATAGACAATATTTCTTTAAACAAACCTGCACACTCCTCTTGTTGAGAGGCTTTGCTGCCTCCATCGCTACAAGATACGGCAAAAATAAGAGAAAATAATATTACTAGACTAAACACAGGCGGCCTCTTTCGGGCTAAAAACCTGATTATGAAATTGGCTTATTTTCTTAACTCTATCCTTCTTTCCTTTTGGAAGTTCTGGAACATCAAACTTTGGAGACAGTAGATTTATGCTGCCCGATGCCCTCCAATCTGTATATTTTTTTCTCCATGCGAAATCACGAGGATCATATGGCAGCCTTTTGCTGTCGTATGATCCTACCTCAATTTCAGAATATCCCTTTCCAGATAAAAAGTATTCTATATTAAAGTTTTCCTCAACTCTTTTCGCCAACATAGCATAAAGAGTTTCTTTAGAATAGCCAGTAATCTCTCTAGAGCTTCCTATATATGATCTATTAGTTTCAACATTATCTAAAATATACCCATTATCTTGAGGCACATAATGAAAGTAGCTCTGTGCGGCGAGGCCCCAAGACCCATTGATGTAGAACTCCAAAAGAACAACTCCCGCCAATGGGTTTACATAGGAGTCAATTGCGGCCCCTTCGCCCAAGCCGCCGAGGCGCTGACAACACTGTGTATCTACGCCGACCTTAAAGTGAGTTGGATCGTAAGTCTTTAAGACTCTGAATCTAAAGTTTTTACTTTTTACTTCCCAGTTAAGATCAAATAATTTTTTGTCTTTGGTAACGACATGCTCATTGTATTCTTCATATGCGGAATAATCTCTAACCGCAGTAAGCTCCACATCTACAGTCTCCATCAGCTTTCTGAGCTTTAATTGCTCTTGTAAAGAATCTTCAGATAACCCTTCTAAATTGGGCCTTATCCTAAGTCCTTCTCTGCAAATTCTATAGGCCTCTCTAACTCTTTTGTAAAAGCCGCGAGAAAGCATTTTTGATACAAGCAAGGAATCAATTATGGGCTGGTATCGCCTTCTTATGTTGGCAAGCCCACCTAGTTTGGCTAATTTTGTACACATATCAAAATATTTATTAACAGTATTATTTTTGCCAAAATCCTTGAAATTAGGATCATTCATCATTCTTGCGAAATAGCCTGTGCTCAAACCATGGCCCCTATTATGAGCAAATGATGATATTCTAAATATTTTTGCGAGCTTTCCCTTTAGTCCGTCCATATTTGTAAATATTAAGTTAAAAAACTGCTTAATCTCAAGATATCCGAAGTTTCTTTCGGATATTTTTGAATACTCTTCTTCTGCTATATTTAATATTTTTTCAAATTGTTGAGCATGAGAAAGCTCAAACTTATTGGCTATAAGGATTGATACAGAATAAGCAGGGTTGCTAATGTCGCTCAACCCACGGCTGGCCTGGGAATAAAATGACAAAGATTTATCGACAAATGGGCCATTCCCGGTACGACCATGATGATACCTGCCTCTTTCGAACAGGGAGGCCGTGACCAAACCTACCTCGTCAGACATTTGCTCTGTTAATTCTCTTTCCCAAATCTTTATTAATTTATTAAAAGGCATTTTTTTATTTCTCAACCTTTTGTTTAAGACAGAATAAGATTTAGCCATACCTCTGGGTCCGACCTCTTTCATAAAAGACATTCTCTGCTCAAAAATATTTTGAATTCTTCCTGCATAAACAATGCTTTGAAATTGGTCTTTTGCCTTAGGTATCTCCATTGCGATAGTAACAATATCATTTAGTTCTTCAGATAATTTTATATATTTTCTATAAAACTGTTTCACATCAATATCCCAAGCGGTCGCAGAACTGGCTTCACTCCCGGGCCGGCCGTTTCCAGGGGGATCGCGAAAGAAGGGCTGCGTATCGTTATATCTGTCTGCAAAAATACCTTCTTTTTTATATTTTTCAGCTATCTCCTTAAACATTTCTTCGGATACTATGTTGATAAATTCCATTTTATTTATTAAATTAATTAAATTTTCATCCAGAAACTTCCCCTCTTGAAGCTTTTGCGGCAATCCCCTATGATCAGTATCCATTTCTCCTTCCGGCAGAACATCTTGAAATAAATGATTAATTATAGGCCAAGTTGATGATGACTGGTAACCTTTGCTGGAGTTTATTATAAACCTCGGAATGCCCAATTCTGATAGAAAATTATCTTTATTTGCTATGAGTGTCTCTACCGACCGGGCGTCTGGTTCGTCGCCCGACTCGCCGGCTGGCCCATCGACGAGAGGGGAATGGAGCCCCCGGAAGCTAAGTCCATCATAATAGATCAGCTCATGCATCAGGCTCTTCGCAAGAAGTATATACCCTGGGAAGACAGAGATTACTGATCCTCTCAGGCCTTCTTTTAAAGACCTTAGCGTGTGTGCCTCTATAATCGAGCCATCATAACCAGGGTGGGTTGACATCCCTTCCAATGCGGACTCAACAGCCTCTCCAAACTCCTCTGCCCGCTGCCGGCCCTGCGAGGCTCTAACATCAGGTCCGAATCTACCTCCTGATGCAGTAACTCTTATAAGCTCTCCGTAAGAAGAGTAAAGGCCAGATTCTTTAGCGTAGGCGACCTCCTGGCCTTGACGGACATTTTTGGCCATGTTGCTCCTCCGGGCAAACGGAGAGGTTCTAGTCTCGGCCATGAGGCGTTTAACTTCAGCTTTTGAAATCTTCTCGGAATAAGACATTATTTTTTTATGAATATGCTCCATACCAGGGCCTTCTAGGTTTTTGAAAGAAATCTCCCCCTCATCTATCAGCCCCATCATAATTTGGACGACATGCCTCCGCCTGTCATCGGCCTTAGAGATGAAGCTGGTAAAAAGGTTTTCTGCAGCGCGGCGTTTTAATTGATCTATAACAAGAGGCTTGGTTTCCGGATTTTTTAACAAAAATTTAGGATAAACAAACATCCCTTTAAAGTTTACACCATGCCTATCTGCCTCCTCAGACCAGCCTCTGATTAAAATTTCTATTGATTCTTTATTTATTGCGAGAAATGGCTGCGTGCTTCGATCCGAATAGGATAGCTCCTCGGACAAATGAGACTCCATCGAGAACGTTGTCATTCCTCTCATCTCATCTTCGCTTATTCCAAATATATCATAAAATGTTTTCAAACAAATATCATCCGCAGCCTTTTTAAGCCCAGGGGCAATAATTGCAGCTTGGACCCTTTCTGAAGTTCTTTTTATTATCGTAAATATTAATGATGCAAAATGGTTTATGACCTCATACATTTTTATTTTATTATGAAATAATAAATTTATATCAAACAAACTTATATCTTTACTCGCGTGCTCACCGCTGGTGCCGTACTTAGTCGCGTTCCCCATCGCCCCGATTTGGTTATTATAATAATTATATCGACCAGTAGGCTCTATTTGATTTTCAAGCGTGTTTACAACATCCTGATAAACAATATCCAGTTCATCCCTAGCATATTGCTCCACGTACTGCATATGCCCGGACTTCTGCAAGCCTTCTATTCTGGACTCCAACTCTCTGTTTAAAGCCCTCTTCAGCCTCTTTATAAACCTCAGCCCCCTCCGGTAAGAGTCAATCGACGCTCTTAGGGCGGCATCATATGCTTCTAATTTCCTTGCCTTATCTTCATGCCATGACGTAATAGTGACCCGCCAATAGCTCCAGTTGTTCCGCCCCTGGTTCGCTTGGGAGGATACTAGCGAAGGTGTCTCTTCTAAAAAGTCTTTTAGACTTTCAGAGTCTATAAACCAATTGTTTTCATGATCATTAAAAAACTGTTCAATAAGAGGGGTTGGATACCTATATTTGTCCTCCCGCCCCGTTTTTGCTCCAAATATTGATTTTCCTGCAGAATTACTAAGAACTTCATACGAATAATAATAAATTCTGCTTTTTAAATCTTCTATATAATCACCGAAATCTCTAAACTCCTCTGGGTTTGGAGTCGTAGGCTCTGGGGGAAGCTGATCTTTTGCTTCGTTTATTATTTTCATAAATTCAGCCTTGGTGCCCTCAACCCTTTCGTAGAGGCTTCTGAGGTCTTGCTCCATAGATGAATATTTCTCTGGACTCAATAGATTCTTAAACTCTCCAACCCTTTTCTCTATTGCTTCAATGTCGCTCTTTTTCCCTGGGGTAAGATCCTGCGCTTGCCACGCACTAGGCTCTCTCCCATGGTCTTCGACAAACTGTTTTATCGCCTCTTCCTTTCTTTTCTCATATGCTTCGTCTTCAAGCCTAAGCTCAGCAAGGTCCTCCTCAACAATCCCTAACTCCGGCGTAAATCTTATAGCAGGTTCGACCCCACGCATTCTAACTTGTCTTGGGGGAATATACGAAGGGGCTTCGTAATTTAATTCCGGGTAAACATCTCTGTAATTTTGCGTTGCCTGCTCAAAATTGGCAGGCTCGTTTGGAAGCATCATTACTTCATCAATTATTTCCTGCTTATCTCTAGTTGGCATACCCCTAAGTAGCGCTAACATTATTGCTTTTCTTGGCCCAACTTGAGAATCGGGCATTGGCGTGCTCTCAAACTCTATTCCGCTTAAGTCATATCGATCTTCCTCTGAGTCTTCTGAATCCGATAGTGTATAGCCAGAGCTTTGATTCAAGTCTTCGTTGGAGTCAAACAAAGATAACTGTTCTTGTGCTAAAGACAATAATGCATTAGACTCAGGCTGTAAGCCTGATGCTTTTAAGTACCTTATTAACTCTGTCACCCTAAGCATTGTGTCTCCTATAAAGCTGCTGCTTTAGCGTAATCAAACCCAATGGCCATTGCATCGGCAGCAACTTTTGCCGCCTCTGTTTCTGCGGACGGAGTCATTATTGACGGCGCGATTGGAGGGCCTGGATGAAAGGTATACACTATGAGTCCATCTTCCCCAGGGCCTAACAAGATCGTTGTAAATTCGGATCTAGCAAGATCACTAGGAACATCTGCGTTATCAACCAACACTGTTACGAAAGGAGTCTCCCCTTTATGTCCCAACACCATTTTTATTGGAGTATCTGGTTCTAAATCTTCTAACTTAATAAGGCCAAAAGTTCCAGGAATATCTGCCTTATACCCCTGCGCATCACCAGCAATCTCAGGGTGAGGATAAGGGGTCCACACTGCAGCCTTTAAGCTTTCTATGTCTTGAGGCTCAAAAAAAGTTGAGCCTTCGGCCTCTCCTCCAGGGTTCCTCGTCAAAAAAGTATTTTTAAAATGTCGCATTTCGGCGCTTCTGTCTATCGCATCAGCAACTATGCTTGATGCTTCACTCTCAACAGCTTCATCTGCCTGAAGTGCTTCGAGGGCAACTCCGCTCTCGAACTCGTCGGCGTCATCCTCTGCAAATTTTAAAATAATATTATCCAACTGACCAGCAAGCCTAAGCAGCCCTCGGTCGTCTAATTCATTTGCGATTTTAATTAATTCTTTAAGCATATTTTTACTCTTTTATATTCCTTTATATATTACTAAATATAGATCTTCTTAATAAGATCATTAACCCCGCAAGCTTCCTTGGCAAAACCTAATTGCTCAAGATATCTTGTTAAATCTGCAAGCTTTTTAAGGCCCAAGTCTTTTACGAAGCCTTCTGTAATAATTTCTTCGTCCTCGTCGCCCGGGCCCTTCTTCCGTGAGGCGATCTCTCCTAACAATCTTTTTACAGCGCCCTTGAATCCTTCGAATTTTTGTTCATACATTTGAGTTTCATCAGGATCTTTGTTGCAAGAGTATCCCCATATATCATCATATTCCAAATCCTCTCCCTCAATCATAGCCATTAATTTGCTTAATGGCTCTTTCGCATGTCCCACTGGCCCCAGGTAACCTTCTCCTACCGGCGCAGCGCCAACCAAAAGTTTAGTAATAAACTCATCCAGCCCTAATCCGGGAGAGTTAGATAAAACGATTATTGCTTTAATCATTTTGTTAGAAATATCCGGGTTAGGCTCATCCCTCTTAATCCTTGCTTTGATGGCGGCAGTATTTCCCTCTATATCTTCTAAGCAATCTTCGAGTTCTTTTATAAATTTTTCCAATCCAAATATCGCAACCAAATGTGCATTAGACTTATACCCCTCAAGATGTTTCCCAAAGGAGCTTATGTCGGTGTGATACTTAAATACAGACTTGCCTCTTATGCCATTTATATATCTAAAGGTCCTATTATCCAGCCTTCTGTTACCAAGCGTTACGTAAAATTCATTATATAAATTCATCTCAGAAACTGTAAGCTGATCATCCTCCTTTTCTCTAAATGGCGTCATAAATTCCTTAATTTCATCCAAACTAATTTGGTCGCCTAAATCTTCTATTTTTCTCTTTAGCCTTGTTACATCTTCGTATTCAGCCTTTATCGCCACACTTGCATCACGCCCAATAAGAGACCTATCTTTAATTATAAAAATAGCCCGAAATGCCTCGGGACTAATAGCCTCCTTATTTTCAAATAAGGTTTTTGCCCAAGAATAAATTGCATACGCAGGAGAGTCATCTATTATAACCCCCATTACCCTTAAGATCTCATTAGATAGATCGCTGGCACTATCAAACTCTTTGTTTGATATAATATCCCATAGCTCAACGACATCTTCCTCCGTCATTCTTCTATATTCATTATTTGGCGCCTTGTGTCTAAAGGCACTAACGTATCTTGTGGGAAAACTTTGGAAAAATTTATTATATCCATTTGTAATAATTTCTATAATTTCGCTTATAGGCAAGCTTACATTAGGATCAGTAAGGCCATATCTTTTAACAGCCCTATTTAAGAGCCATCCCTCTTTGTCGATATTTATACTATCTTCTTTTAGGCTTTTTATTAAACTTTTAACTATAAATATATCATTAAAATTATCAACAGAATTATCTCCGAATAAACGTTTTTTTAATTCGTCATCAGAAAATCTTGTAAAAACATTATTATATGATGCTTCAGTAATTAGTGTAAATATTGTAGATGCAACCTTGTCCGGAATAGATTCCCAGATTGTATTCCAAAACGCCTCAACATTTGAATCATTATCATTAAAATCCGGTCTTTCACCAAACTCAGGAAAAATCCCCAAAGATATAGGGCGCTTTCTAATTCTTTTTTCTTTCTTTAATTTAACATCCAAATGTTTAATGCTTGGATCATATTCCAGGCCCATGATAGCCCTATAGCTATCTAGATCTGCCGAGGATATATCTAAAGAAAAGCCTACGGGCGTCCATGAATAAAAATTCAGAAACTGTTCTGACAAAACAGGGCTGCGAATATCTCTTTTCGCCTCCAAATATCTATCTACTTCTTCTTTTTCCCCGGCATGGTCGGGATGAGTAAGTTCAGCATAATTAATTCTCGGATAATTTGTTACAGAAATCGGCGGGGGAGGCGAATATGGCTTAAGTTTTTCGGACAAATCTTTTAATTGATCCAAAAAGGCAGAATAAATCGCAGTTATGTATTTATTGGCCAACGCATATGAGGCGCTTGTAGGCGAGAAGACCTCCTCGTTGTTGATGTCTTTTTTGGCAAAGTCTTCAACAGCTTTTTTAACAATTTCATTTAAAATCTCTACAATAACTCGGGCATGCTCTACTCCAAAGTCATATAAATCATATCCGAGATCGCTGCACATTAAAATCTCTTCTATCGCCTGCTCCAAGTCTGAGATAGGCACATATGCCTTATTGTCCTTATCTACCAACCAGTGGGGGTCTGGCAATCCTGCTTTTAATGCCTGATCGCAATTGGGGGCCATTATTGCTATAAAAGACGAAAGGGCTACTTGCTTCATTTTTGATTCAACCAATACAGTTCCCGCCTCTTGCTGAAGCTGGGTTCTCAACGAATGGTATCCTGCAGACAGCCTCTCGTCGTTAGTGCCTCGGGCACCCCTTCTGCCCCTGCCCCTTCTCTTACCGCCATCTTTAAAAGAGGGCATTATACTTATATCCCACGGAAAGAGGGCTCCTCTAGAGCCGCTTATCCTTAAGTTAAGACGATTTGACATGGA
>Ga0208299_1000122_pt1 | contig 75010 bp, 113 predicted proteins | sample 15_taG_FD_184089 | JGI IMG/M metagenome (GOLD analysis project Ga0208299, IMG submission 184089) | Marine viral communities from the Subarctic Pacific Ocean - 15_ETSP_OMZ_AT15312 metaG (SPAdes) (version 2) | ecosystem: Environmental > Aquatic > Marine > Oceanic | place: Pacific Ocean... | reverse complement strand
CTGAAGTAAGGCGGGCCGCCGACATAGCCAAAGAATCGATCATCACGGTGGAACTGCCGTAGTCGTGGGCATCACTTTCAAGGCTGTAAACAGTCCTACGAACGATCCTGAATCGTAATGGATGACAGGCCAAAGAATCGAGCATCACGGTGGAAGTGAGGTCTTTCTGCAATTCTGTAAAGAGTGAGAGATATTTATGCCCAGTACCATTATTCAATGTGAAATTCCAGACACGGGTACGTTCACTTTGAAATTGTATGCTGTCAATGGAGACACCCTGGTTAATGGTACTGGCGATGCGATCACTCGTCGGACAAACAACAAGTCTAGGGGTACGGCTACTGTCACGCAGGCACTTGTGGGCATTCATGAGTACCGAGTGACTGATGCATCTGATAACACGATTGTGACTGGTGTTACTGAAGTTTTGGTGGACGACACTGGCACATATTTGTGTCATGATACGCTACCTGGTACAGCGACCACCGATTCTTCTGGGGTGGGGGCTTTCGAGGTATCTTTGACAATTAAGTTGTCAGGTGGTTCTTTGGTTCCTGAGTGTGATGTGGTCTTGACTACTTCAGATGGGGATCCGGCAACAGATGTATACGCCTCAGTTCGGTCAAATTCATCTGCTGTTTGTGTTTTCAATCTGGACGCAGGTACATATTATCTCTGGCGACAAAAAGCAGGATTTAATTTTACCAATCCAGCTACGGTTACGGTCAGTTCGGCGGGATCGGCAACGATCACATAGGAGTTTACGATGGTAGATGTCACAGGCGGTTCGGAAGCTTCGTCGCTAATTGGACAGATCGTCACATTGGCGGATTTGTTGACGTACCTTGGGATCACGTCCCCATCATCTGCAGAGACAGAGATTGCTACTGCTTCTCTGAAGAAAGCGGAAGGGGCTGTGTTTCGGTTGCTTCAATACAATCCTGTGATGGCGGTCCAGACGGAGTACTATCCACAGATCGATTTTTCATCATCTGGGGACGCTAAGATCTGGGAGGTGGATTCTACACAAGCTCACATCCGGCGATTGGCTGGAACTGTTTCCGAAGAGTTGCAAGTGAAGCGACTGCCGATCAGAGAGTTTGACGAATTGGGAGCGAATGGTATTGATCTGAGGGTCGATTATGATGGTCGATCGGGAACACGATCGGGATCGTTTAGTACAGACACGCTGCAAGTGGTGGGCACAGACTTTTGGCCTAATTACGACATGGAGGATTCCAACGGCTATAAAGTGGCCGGGGATGGCATCATTCGCTCACAGGGCTCTTGGCCATCTATCGCAAATTCGGTTAAGATCGTTTATGTGGCAGGTTACACAGCCACTGAGTTTGCCGGTGAAGATTTATCGATAGACGCATCTCCTATCAGAGAATCTGTTATGGATGAAGCTGTTCGTAAATTCAAGTCGGCTTGGTCCAGACGCAAAGACAGGACGGGACACGGCACAGGAGCTCTGACTTCGGAGAATCTGGGAGATTATTCGTATTCTGCAGATGGGACCATCATAGGCTCATTGATGGGCTCTGGTGCGGATGTGTTGGCTTCCACCGCTGATCGTTTGGAGCCCTTTATCAACTTTGGCGGGATGATTGCTTTATGAGCATTCTCAATGATTTGCCACATAAGGTATCGATATCCAAACGGGAACGAGTTAAAGTTTCCGGTGGGGATGGTCTGCCAAGAGAAACCACCACAGTGATCTCTTCTGATGTGGAGTGCTGGGTGCAGCAGATGTCTGCTTCTGAAATTCATGAATTTCAGAAGCGGGGGATCAACGTGAACCGAAAAGTCTTCTTTTCGGATGACCCAGGTGTACACGAAGGCATGACGCTTCGGATGACAGAGCAGAACGGGACAGCCATTGCTTCAGCGGATCAACAAGTGTTTGATGTAATATCCAGTCCGAATCCAGACGCTTCAGCGGGGCTTGGGGTGGTGTGGCGAGTGGAGTGTAATGCTTCTTCCAGTTCTCGATTCAATTAGAGTGATTAACAAAAGGTGTGTGTGCAATGCTTTCCAAGAAAAAGAGAATAAAAGCACTGGCAAAAGTGATCGATGTGACAGCTGACGTTCTTTGGGCGAGCAAGCACGGATCACATGATCAGTCCACCCATGGAAGAGGTGGACCAAGTCGATCAGGAGCTGCTGGAGCTGCTGGAGGTGCGGGTAAAGAACCACCAAAAGCTGAAGGTGGGGAATCGGTTGATTCTGCGAGTTGGAAAGCGAAGACGAAGAAAGCCAGGCTTCCAGAATGGAAATTCAAATCATCTGAAGATCCGAAAGCTTACAAGCCGGTCAATCCGAAAGGGAAGGACAGCGAAGGGCAGCACTCCTCTCGGACTGGCGGCTACTCAAAAGCTCGACAAGCTTTGCACAAAGAGATCATTGATGCCCATTTCGAGGGGAAGACTCCAGTCAGTAAGCCGACAGGTTATCTGATGGGAGGGGGTCCAGCTTCGGGAAAATCTGGTATAATAAAGTCAGGACAGGTATCAGTCCCGAAAAACACAGTCACGATCGACAGCGATCATATCAAATCATTGCTGCCAGAATACCGAAAAGGGGTTGTGGGCAAAGACTCGACTGCTGCTGCTTTCGCTCATGAAGAATCCAGCTACCTATCCAAGCAGATTCATTCCAAAGCCACTAAGGGGTCTTTCAATTCGCTGCTGGATGGCACTGGGGATAGCGGTCTGGATTCTCTCGGGAAAAAGGTGAAGAAGATTCGTGACGGGGGCGGCACAGTTGTCGCTCATTATGTCTCGGTTCCCACAAAAGTGGCGATCAAGCGGAATCGAAAGAGAGCAGCCAAGACGGGCCGGTTGCCTCCAGAGACGATGCTGAAGAATACCCACAAAGCAGTTTCTGCGGTGGTTCCCAAAGCGATCAAAGCCGGTCTGTACGATAAGATCACCATTTGGGACACGAATGGGAAGCCGGTCAAAGTGGCGAGTGCGGAAGGGACGAAGCTCCAGATTCACGATTCAGTGAAGTTCAAGCGGTTCACGAAGAAAGGGAAAGAGGTGATTAGATGATATTCACAGACAGACAAGCAAAGCTGGCTCAAGAAGTCATTCTTGACAAGCCGGACACTGCAAAGAATGCGGAAGAAAAGTCATTCAAACGGGGGATCAAAAAAGACCATGCCGAAGCAAAGCGAAAGGGTTGGGTGCTTGATATCCCAGCAGAGTAGCCATGAGGATCCGATGCGAGTCTATCGATGATTACATAGCCAACTTGGTACACGCAAAAGGGACGGGACAGGAGCTGTTCGAGAACTGCGTTCGTGTGTCGATAAACTACGATGATTCAGAGGCTTCTGCTGTTGTCTACTTCCATTCCACGGCTATCATCCAAAATGCGAGCACTGAGTATCTGCTTTCATACGATGAACAGTGTGGCGTAGACTATCACGACAACGACGCAGGTCTTCGTGATGGCACAGCCAGAGCAGATTTTTTGAAACAGAAAATAGCTGATCTAGGTTGGACTGTCCTTCCTGGGATCATCGAGGTCTAGCATGTTTGGGTACATCAAAGAGCTGTTTGGTTTGGATCGAAAAATCAATTCTGTGGAAACTCGGGTGTTGTCATCAGAAGCTCACCTGAGTGATCTGCTCAAACGCTCAGGGCGTTCGAGAGCAAAGCTGACACAAAGCACAGGGCAAATGGAAGTACTTCAGAATCGATTTGGGGAGCTTCAGAAGCAAGCTCAGCAGGAGTTGAAGCAGAGTCGGATAGACATCGAACGGCTGGAAGAAGCTCTGGCTACGGCTAGGGACGAGCTAAGAACAGCAAAAGAGATCACGATTCCAGGGCTGATTGCCTCTCATGAAGTGCTGATCAGTCGCTGGGAAGCAGAAACGAAAATCGCTGTCATGCGGGGTGTTCTTGCTGATGCTCCAAGGAGTGAAGAATGAGAGAATCAACTCTGACCAAAGGTCTCAGCCGAAGCCGGTCCATCATTTCTGTTGCCAAGTCCGATGCTGCGGTCTTGGCTTCTAAAGGTTTTGGGGTCGACAACGTCACACCAGCGGCAGCGAATTCTCAGTTCGCTGGGTTTGGTGAGCGAGCAACCAATCGACGGAGGTATTCTCTGTTTCGAGGTTGGGTTCATGCTGCTGTGAATGCGATCGCTGAGTGTGCGGCTGGACAGCCTGTGAATCTTGGTCAGAGAAAGCAGTTGAAGAAAGGCAAGAAAGCCCCAGGCAACAGAAAGATCACATCGCTGCGAACCAAAGCAGCTAAAGATGAAATGGAGATCGTCACAGATCACGGCATTCTTGATTTGCTGGAGAAGCCGAACCCAATCCAGTATCGATGGCAGTACACCTACAGTTTCATTGCCAATCTCTGTTTGACGGGATACGGCTATTTGGTTGCCGGTGAATCTGAGGATGGGATGCCAGAGGTTTATTCTCTGCCCACTACTTGGGTGAAGCCTGTTCACAAAGATGGGCCATTCAGTCACTTCAAGATCGCGGATCCGAATAATTCACAATCGGAAGCTTCTGATGACGAGCTGTTGGATCAGAGCCAAGTTCGATTTGCGTACCTTCCGGATCCATCCAATCCATTGGCGGCGATCGCTCCAGCATCATCTCAATCAGCTGCCATTAAGATCGATGATCATATCCAGACCTCTCAGATGGCATTTTTCGAGAATGGTATTTTCCCTTCAGTGGTTGTGACGATCGGGAAGAATCCACATCCGGAATTGGCAGGCACAGCAATCAGACCCAGGTTGACGGGAAAGCAGCGGCGTCAGATCTACGCAGCGATCAAGAAGGTCCAGGCTGGTACATCCAACTATGGAAATCCAGCGATCGTGGATGGGCTGATCGAAAGCATCGATCGAGTTAGTGCCTCTCAGAATGAGATGGGATGGGAGAAGAGCGAAAAAACGGTTAGAGGGAGAATCTTGTCAGCGTTCGGAGTACATCCGTTCGTGCTGGGCGAAGAGATTCCTGGATCAGAAGCTCAGGCTCGGATCATCAAAGAGAAATTCTACGATAAGGTGAATACGTTTCTCGATCTGCTGTCGACCATCACCACCGATTTCGTGCCGGGGCTGTTCGAGAATGCTGAAGATGGGTACAAGATTTGGTACGAGCCCAAGGTGGCGATCAATCCGGTTGAAGAATCAGCCAAATGGAAAGCAGCTCGATCAGCTGGAGATGTTTCTCAGAATGAGTACCGTGAATATATGGGATTGCCTCCAGATGAAGATTCCAATCAGAGTCACATCGGCCAATCGATAGCTGCCCAAGCGGTAACGATCGCTGAAAAGGTGTCGGCTGGAGCTCTGCAACCTGAGCAGGGAGTTGCTTTGTTACAGGGGATGGGACTACCAAGTGATCTGGCCGATGCTGTAGCTGGGGAAGGTCCACCAGAAGGCGAAGAAGCTCCCCCAGGTGTTCCAGGAGAGCCCCAAGTCGATGAAGAGGGGAATCCTATTCAGAATGAACTTGAGGCACCAGCGGCCCCAGAAGAGCTTTCAGATGAAGACGTAGAAGGGCAGCTTGCGGAAGCTGTTAAATTGCTGAGGGTCACAGTGGGAGCGTAGCCTGTGTCTGATAAGGTTTTCATGATCGTAGGACCTTGTACCACATACGGATCTTTTCACGACAAAGCCGATTCTGAAGAATACGCCAAAGCGATCAGAGCCCAAAGTAGAGGACTTATCTGCTGGGTGGAGGAACGAAATGACTCTGACCGTTGAAAAGAAGCTCAGCATTCTAAAAGCCACGAATGCGATCAATGGGATTTCCAAGAAGATCCAGGATCGCAGGCGGAAGCAGAGCCAGTATCTGCAGAAGTCTTTTTCTGCTGCCCGTCGAAGGAATGAAAAACAACGGAGAGCTGCTGAGAACTCCATAGTGGCAGCTCTGACTCCGTTCTTCAACAAACAGATCACATCTGTCGCGGATGATCTGCGGGCTCTCTCAGACGCAACGGAGAAGCGTGGGACTGTCTCTATTTTCGCTGAGAAGCACGGATCACATGATCAGTTGACCCATGGACGGGGAAGATCTGCTGGTTCTGTGGCTGCTTTTAGTAAATCGGCAGCAGAGGTAGAAAAAACATCAAATGCTGCCTACTTGAATGAATCGGCAGATTCGATGAACGCATGGATGAAGACAGATGCTGGTGAGAAGACGAAAGAAGGCGTATTTGCTTCAGCTGCTGCGGCAGGAGCTCCTGATGTTGGGAAGCTTGCTGATTTCCCAGAGTTTGAGACTTCGCATGGAAGGTGGGTCTTTGCGAGCAAACCAGCAAACAAGAACCAAGGTTGGGTTGCGTCTAAATCGATGCAGAGAGAAACAGCCATAGATATAGCGAACCGGGTAGGGGACAAGTTGTCAGATAGCGATGCAGAAGAGTTCACGAACAGTAGGGGGAGGAAGATGGGGCTGAAGACTCCAACTGATGCAATAGATACTGTGATTGAAAGTTGGAATTCAGATTCCAATTCGATCATGGGGATGTCGTTACAGGTGGTTGCTGAGAAGAAGTATGGAATTGAAGGGGCTCGTCCAATCAATGCTGAGAGAGCTAACAAGTGGATGGAGTTGGGATCAAACAGGAAAGTGATCGAAGCTGCAACAGAGGGGATTTATGAGAACACGCAAGCACATCTAAAAGAGAACGGGGTGGAGTCGCTGGTCGTCTATCGGGGCATTCCTCGCAGAGAGCAGTCGGCCAAAAAGGGATATGGAAAGTCAACAGTTGACGCTGTGTCTCAGAATAGATTATCGTCATACACTACTTCAGTGTCTCAAGCAGAAATCTTCTCTGGCGGAACAGGCGATGAAACGCATGGCGACATAATTGGGGGAGTGGTGAAAGCTAAAGACATCTTTTCAGTAGGAAGATCAGGGATTGGCACACTTGTGGAAGCTGAAGTCGTAGTGATGCACAATTCAAGTAGAAAGATGAAGGCTCGCACTTTTAAGCATGATCGGGAATATGATCTGGACGTGGGTTTTGATGGTGGGTACGTAGTGCAGCGGCAGCATGAATTCTCTTCTTCCTTCTGGAGCGATGAATGATTACTTTGGACGAGACTCCAGAAGAAGCGGCTTGGCTCAGTGAAGTCAACATAGGTCGTCATGAATTCGTCTATGAAGAAGACGATGCTGTTGCTGTCGTCGGTGGAAAATCTCATGGCACAAAATCACTCGACGGATCTGTCGTTTTTGAATCGTCGGATTGGCACCGACAGCTCATTGATACGATCGCCCCTCCTCTGGCTAAAGCCTATGCCAAAGCGATGTTCGAAGAGGTAGGGGCTTACGTCAAGGGTCGGGGGATCGAGAAAGAAGAGAAGCACGGCAGCCACAACCAGCTGAGTCATGGCCGGGGGAGAGGGAGCGGAGCTGGTGGAGCTCTTAACGTGACTGAGCATGGCAAAGGAGGCAAGCAGTTTCTGAAAGGATTGGGGGGCAGCTCCCAGGATCTTGCTGCTCTTGCTGGCGGTGCTCCTGGTGACGATATCCAGATTTCGTATTCTAAGAATTCTGACGGAGACCATGAAGCTATCATCGAGCTCACTGGTAAAGACGACACCCACGACGCCACCAGAATCGTGACGATCGATTCTGACACTGGCGAAAAGTCGATGATGAATTCAACATTTTATGTGCATCGTGTCGCCAACAGGGGCAAGGGCATCGGCACGAAGTTGCTCCATCGCCAAGTCAAGAAAGCTGCAGAACTAGGTATTGAGTCTATTGAAACTGAAGCGATGGGAGCAAAGCAGACTCCCTCTTTCAATGGCTACTATACTTGGGCTCGGTTAGGTTATGATGGGAGGATTGGATCAGCTCACACAACTGATAGCAAGAAGCTGAAGTCTGAATTTCCCGAGGCAGTTCGTATTTCTGATTTGATGAAAAGCAAAGAAGGGAGAACTGCGTGGAAAGAGAACGGTGGCACTTTCTTCGGGTCTTTTGACACTCGCCCAGGCTCACAATCAAGAAAGGTATTAGACAGTTATGTCAAGCAAAGATTCGGGGAAGAAAGTGGAAAATCCACCAGAGATGGAGAAAAAGGACGAAGACATCCTGGACTCGATCTGGGACAACATCGACAGCGAGAAAAGCACGGATCACACAACCAGTTAGCTTATGAAAAAGAAGGCAGAAAAACGATTCCGGCAATAGAGATCAGTTCAGCTTGGAATGCGGTAGAATCCAAATCTGTTGAAAAAGCCTCAACAGCCTCAGAGTACATAGCGACGTTTGACGATAGCCCACTCGAAGAGCTCAGCTTCACCACACCGTTTGGTGAGCACTCGATGGCATTCGTTTCTGAGTACCCAGAGTGGATGAAGAAGTCAATCCAAGAGTACCTGACAGAGACCTTTTCACAGGACTATTGGACAGAGGTCAACATGACCACTCTCGGAGATATCACGAAATTTCTACGAGTGGGAGCAGTCGAAGGTTTGAGCATCGAGCAGATGGCGATCAATATGATGAGCCAATTCGTTGGTGACAGTCGATATGCCAAGATGAGAGGTCGACGGATCGCAAGAACTGAAATTGGGCACGCATTGAATGGAGCTCGATCGGAAGCGATGCAGCACCTCAAAGATGAAGTGGGTGATCAGTTGCCGATGCGTCGGGGTTGGTTGTCGGTGTTGGGCAGCACAACACGGGACACTCATGCAAATCTGGATGGAGTGCCAGAGGACTCAAATGGAGAATGGGTTCTTGGTGGAGTGAAGTGCCGCTGGCCAAGTGATTCCAGGTTGAGTGCTGGTGAGAGGATCAACTGCCAATGCACTGTGATCATGATGTACGGTCTGCAGGATGATTCTGCGGATGATCTGATCAGTGACTATGCCAAGCGTATGCTGAAAAAAGACGCTGTGCTCAGAGTGAAGCACGGATCACATGATCAGTTGACCCACGGAAGGGGAGGCAGTTCCTCGGGAGGCCCGCTTGCCCTGACTGCTGTCTCAGAATACGGGGTAGAGTTTGAAACTGGCAAGCCAGTCAAAGTTAATTTTGTTCGCAACACAGTTTCTTCTCAATCGGTAGGTGGGGACTCTTTTCAGCAGAGCATAGAGCCTGCTGGTCGTTATATGTCGCACGATTACGATCCTAAACGAGATCCGATGCCTGGGTGGGAAAAGGGTTCTGTTAAATTCAAATCACCGATTGTCATGGAGCTCTCAACAGGCGATCGAATCTATGGCGAAGGTAGTTGGAAGAAGCGGCTGCAAGCTAAGTACAACAAGACAGGGAAGAGCTTGTCTAAGGCAATAGTCGCTGATGGTTACGATGCGATTGTGACTGTGAATAAGCGGGGCACTTCCGAGATCGTAGATCTTACTTCTTTCACCAAAGTAACCGACACACAACTGAAGCACGGATCACATGATCAGTTGACCCATGGAAGAGGTCGGGGAGCTGGAGGAGGAGGTGCTTCAATCGATGCTGTATGGGAGTCAGAATTGGCTCAGCAATCTGGAGGTGGGTTGTCAGAGTCTAGGCTTGGAGTGAAAGAGCCAGAGTCTCTAGATGGATTCAAGAAGCAGTTTGATACAGTAGTGAATGAAGTCACCGATCGCATGCGAAAGGCTGGGGTTACTGACGAAGAAGCAGATTCAGTATTGTCGAAGTTGGGTGTAGAGCCTCATGATATGACTCCAGAATCAGTGGGTTCTACTGGAGTCCATCATCTAGCGAACCAAGCCAGTGCCCAGTGGATGAAAGACAACAGTACAGCACTGCCACGAGCTATGAATCAATCAGTAGAGAGGACGCTTGCTCCAGATTCAGGTCGTTCTTCCAAGGGCGATTCTTTGGGGTTGACGGAAGAGCACCATGCCACGATCGACAAGCTCACGAAGGCGATTTATGAGAACACGCAAGAGAAATTAGCTGCTGCCGGAGTCACAGAAGTTTCTGCGTTTAGGGGTTTGAGTTATAAGGGATCTGGATCTTCTGGGGATGGACGTGGGGATCATTTTCCAGACACACCACCTCCAAAGTTTGTTAAAGATTTGGTAGCGGCAGCAGATACTGTGGGGGCGTATGCGGAAGGAAAGCCCTATGGGTCACGGGTTGGTCGGGTAGATGCTGTCATTGAAAGCAGAGCGATCACGAGCCACTCGTTGTCTTCAGTAGTCGCTGGTGAGTTCACAGCTAAGCATGTGAGCAGTCCAGAGAATTCGCTCATGGTGAAAACTAAGGTGCCTGCTAAAGATGTGTTTTCTACTGCGATCACAGGGATCGGACAAGTGGGAGAGGCTGAAGTGGTGTTGTTGGGTCGTCGCCAGAAAGCGAAAGTGTTGGTTGGCTCTAGAATGACACTTGACGGACGTTCCAGGGCAGCTTCTAGGGATAACGTAGAAGAGTGGTTAAAAGCAACCAAGCCGGAGAAGACATTACTTCCGGTTAAAGTAGATGATGGCATCCATCAAGGATGGTTGCACGAACTAAGAGAGCAAAGCGATGATGAAGGTCGGCTCATATTGAAGCACGCAGATCACGATCAGTCTACCCATGGAAGGGGAGCAGCGAGAAAGCAAGCGGTGGCAGCGGCTGCTCATATTACACAAAAGTTGATCAGAAAGGATGTGGAAGATGCGTACACAGTGGCGATTGAAAATGGGGATCCATTGCCCAAGACTGTGTCTGTAAACAAGATGAGAGCTTTGGGGATGTATCGCCAAAGTAATGATCAATTGTATGTTGCTCGGAAAATGAACGGAGCGGGTACTCGTAAAGCAGCAGCAGCTTCTGTAGATAGCAAGTGGAGTGCTCAATCGAATCCAGTGCTGCATGAATTGGGACACAAGTGGCATTCATCAAAAAAAGGCAGCATGTATTCTAGTGTAAAAAATCACAAATTCAGCAAAGAGCAATTGGCTGTGATAGAAACCAAAGTTTCAAGGTATGCGACAAAGAATGCTTTGGAATTTGTGGCTGAAGTGTATGCCGGTACTCGATCAGGAAAGAAATACGGAGATGATGTGATGGGCTTGTTTTCAATTGTGAGTGGAGGCGAGCTGTGATTTTTTTAGAAGAAGATTTCACACAAGCAGAATACGATCGATTGGCCGCTCAGGGAAAGCCAGACGCAGAGCTTTCTGAAGAGAAGCACATGCCAGGACATCACGATCAGATGTCCCATTCATCTGGTAAGGGCTCAGGCAAAGGTGGTGGGTACTCAGCGGCTCAGTACGATGCTGATGGGCACATTGTGCCGGGATCTGTGGGAGGGCTCTCTGGAGTCGATTTCAGCAAGCACACAGCAGGCACTCCCAAGACCAAAGCTTGGTTGAATAACTGGCTCAAGAAAGTTGACAAGCTGGAGAAGCTCGCAGAAGAAGGCGATTGGGACGCTTTCGAAAAGAACATGAGCAAGAACAAGAATCCGAAGGGGATCAACAAGAAGATTGCCAAAGTCCAGCAGAATCTTCTTGACATGAAAGCCAAGGGGCTGTTCGGACTACCAGACGGAGCGATCGCTTCAGATCCACCAGAGATCGCAGATGGTCAGAACTGGAAGAAGATCGGAGGCAAGCTCGGAACGGAAAAAGGTGGCACCTATATGATGGGTGGCAAAAAGTATTATGTGAAGATTCCGGATGATCCAGAGCGAGCCAGGAACGAAGTGCTCACAGCCAAGCTCTATGAGTTGGCCGGAGGCGGCACCAAGAAGATGCATCTGGTTGATATCGATGGAAAGGTGGGTGTCGCGGGCGAGTGGTTGGATGATTCAGCGAAGCCAAACTGGAATTCGGTACATGCTCAATCGATCGCAGGAAAGGACTTTGCTGTCCATGCTTGGCTGAATAACAGGGATGCAGTTGGTGCTGGATCTGAAAATCCAATGGACAATATCCACTGGAAGGACAAGTCCAAGACTGGGATGGTCGCTATCGATGTTGGAGGGGGACTCGACTGGAAAGGTGGGGGTGGTGCTGGCAAAAAGAACTTTGATGCGGTGGCTTCAGAGTTCGAGTCGTTGCGGGATCCAAGCAAAAACGAGACGATGGCCAAAGTGTTTGGTGAGATGTCTCATAAGGAGATACAGCACACAGCTTCGAAGCTAAAGAACGTCAAAGACAAAGACATCGATAAGCTCGTGGATCAGTTCGGAAGCTCTGACGACGCTCACAGGGCCTCTATCAAAGCCCTCTTGAAATCACGAAGAGACTCGATCATCAAGAAAGCGGGTGTGGAAGATGAGAAACCAGTAGCTCCGAAGACTCACACAGCGATGCCACCAGAGCCTGTTTTTCAAGGTACTGAAGTGGGGCTAACGACAGCAAAAATGAAGTTGAAAGTGATCAAGCAGTACATCAATGAAGGTTCTTTGGATAAGCTCCAAACGGTAGCAACAGGCGGCTTGACGACGAAGGCAGGTCAAGCTGTGCATGCTTACAAAGAAGCTGCAAAGGCAGCGATGAAGAGCAACCAATCTCCAACAGTGAAGCCTTCTAACGTCAAGCCAAAAGCCGAGCCCAAACCGATCAAAATTGATCCAAACAAGTTTCCGGAACAGCCAGAATTCCATTCTGATCAGAACGCAACTCATGCTGCTATCAACAAAGGGCAATTACAAAAGGCTGGTATATTTGCTCTGAAAGGTAATATCTCCCAGCTCCAGAGTATGATTGCTACTGGAGAAGTCAAATCACCAAAGGTAAAAAATCACATCAATGCCTTGATCAATAACGTAGAGAGTCAATTGAATCCACCAGCTCCACCAAAGCCGATGTCAGAGACATCAGCGAATTTGGTGAATTCAATACAATCAGCAAAAGGACAGAAAGGACTTAGTAAGGTTGGCAAGTGGGATGTGTTGGGATCGATCGCAGAAGAAGAAGGCAAGGGGGCTCATACGCCAATTAACATTTTGGATTGGAGCAACGCTGATGCTTTACATGAGGCTGGATCTAAAGCTTTCAAGAAGGCAGTTGGGCATAAGACTGCAATCAAATCATATACGGGATCTGGGTACGGTCCTATGAATCGTGTGCTTCGCCAAGAAGAAACCGGATCGGCGGATACTAGCAAACGAGCACATAGTGTTGCCATTGGAGTCCACAAATACAGCATCCCAATCGATCCAGGTGTGACGGTAACTCGCAAGCACTCAGGAGACATGAGTGGCATGAAGCCGGGGTTGGTGGTGTCAGATAAAGGTGTGATGTCTACTACTTCAGATCCGTACGGAAAGATGTCGGGCAATAATCTTTGGAAGATCACGGCAGGGGAAGGCGTCAAGGGCTTGCCGGTAGATAAGCATTCTGCGAACGGTGGTGAGAAAGAAGTTTTGCTGCCATCCAATCAACGGCTTCTGGTGACAAGGGTACAAAAGAAGAGCGACAAAGGCATGGGCAAGTTCGATGCCCCTGGTACGATAGATACAATCATATTTGCTACGGCACTACCCACACTTGAAGGGCAATGCTGCCCTCCATAGAAATTAAATGATGACAGAAGAGAGCACATTCAGAGACGTTGGTTTAGATAAACCTTTTCGCAGTGCATTAAAGGAGTCGAAAGACCCTGTGTACCTGGGGGATGTCCACACAGTAAAGAATCTGCTTCGATATTACGTATCGCAGTTTATAGACACTCCAGATGATTATAAAAAGCTCTGCAAGCGATTGGCTAAAATTCTCCTCGGAGAGCATAAAGATTATCGAGCTGCTTATAGGTGGAATCAGCCGGGCGTCATTGATGACTACTGTGCCAAGTTCCTGGGATCATCAGAAACAGATTCAACCAAGATCATGGAGCACTGCTGTTTGATGCTGTTTGATGCTGTCGCAAAGGTCGCTGAAATTGCGGGAGAGGACGATGTTAAAGATGAAGAATGGGAATGGATGATGGAGGCTGTGTTTGAGACCTATACAAATGCGTTTATAGGTTTGTCACCAGCTACGGTTGGGGCTATGCTTCCTGATGTTGTGGTCCACAATGAAGAACAGGGAGAAGAAACAGATGGAACTGCATAAGAATGTCCTTTACCCATCCAGTCAAGATACCATTGGATTGAGTGAGGCAGTTCAGGATCGTTTTCTGGATGTCGCCGGTCTACATGAAAGGGTTCGGCACACAGAGATTCCAATACCAGTAGAGTTGGACAGTGCGATGATCTTGTGGCGAACCATGGTGGTGCGTCATCGAACAGGGGATCTTCGAAGCTCGCAGGAAGAAGAACAGGCATTGAAAGAGTTCGCAGAATGGACGCTTGAAATCAATGCGGAGCTTCGGAATCAAAAGAAACCTAAAATAGAATGGCAGTCATGAACAGAGCCGTGCCGTTACTCTCAGACATAGAATCGACACAGACAAAGTATTATCCAGGGGACCGAATGGTGGCCAGGGTGTCAGTCGATTTGAAAGCAGATCAGAGAAAGAAAGTGTTGAGAGGTGTTGATGATTACACCAGAGAGCACGTCAATACTTTGATTGTCAATTGTGCTGAAGTGGAGATCATCAAAAGAAGCAGAACGAAGCCGCCGATGCTGGTAGCTGGTATTGATTTTCTTGTGCTGTCAGCTCATCCTAACGAAGTGAAATTGAGTTGTTCCAGAGTCCCTTTGTGCTCCACTGATCTGCTGGAAGTGGCATTGAAAACAGACGATCCGACAGAGATCCGAACGATCCTGGATGGAATTCAACGGTGGGCTGGGGAAGATGTGATGGTTCTCCGAGTGCCTTGGAGAGTTTCATGAACCAACAAATAAACACGTTGCAGAAGGTGTTGGAAAATGATGATGAGTCTTTAGGGCAGATGCTAACAGGACTCAGGAAATTCCAAGATCGGTTTTGCGAGAACATGACAGCTGGTAGGGATTTTACTGTGAGGCTCGAAGTACACGGAAACAATCGTCGAGTGCTTCATGTTCGCTGCTATTTGGATGAGATTGAAAAACCGAAAAATCCAAATAAAAACAGGTAATGCTCTTGTCTGTTTTGGTAGCACCCAATACCGTTCTTCGATAGTCACAATTTGAATCGTCTAAGCTCACAAGCCTCGACTCCTGATCTGTAACCATTTCAGCCGTCAGAGGCTTTTTCTGTTAAGAAAGTGTGAGTCATGAAACGAGTCAATTTTTACCTGGGGCCTGTTTCCGGATTGGCATCGCGAACACTGGTCATTACGCGGTTTCATCGAGCTGGCGATGATTCAGCTCCTTCTGCTCAGCACAATGCAGATGCTGGTGCGAACGAAAACGTGTCAGTCAATCTCCCAAGCTCTACGATTTGGCAGGCTACTCTTGCTGATGTGCTGAGTTCTGGTGAGACGCCACCTCTCAAGGTTTTGAATTTCCACACAGGGGAATTGCAGTACAACGGACCTGTAGCTGACGACGGACTCTTCCGAGTTCTGTCGATGGAAGACCTGTCAAGCTCAAGCTCAAGCAGCTCTAGCTCCTCAAGTTCACAGTCCAGCTCAAGCAGTTCTTCATAGTCGTCCAGCAGCTCGTAAGCTCTTGGTCCTTTAGACAGAAATCGGAATTATGGCGACAAGAAAGAGACCAGTCACAGCACCGAGCGAGGATCCAGCTTCACAAGAGTTGGGATCTCCTCGGACTGTGCATGTGAACCAAGACGCTCTCAATTGTCTTTGTTTCAATGGCGGTCAGGATAAGATCCAGCCGCTGTATCGACTCATTAGAGAAGTGGCTCAGAGAGTCAAGGGCAAGGCCAAAGGGGCTCTGAAGGTACCTTCTGACGCCGCACAGACGCTTCCACACATTCATGATATCCAGCTCTGGTTGGATTCGATTGAAGATGGTGGGCATGAAGATGCCAACTATGTGAAGCAGCTGTTGGCGGTTCTGGAGGGGCGAGTTTCTGATAAGTTCCGGAAGCAAGTAATTCGGGAAGCTGACTGATGCCATACCTTCTGTACGAACAAGAAGCCATATCCACTGTAGTCAAGACTGTATCTGATTTGGCTCCCCCTGCGAATGCTACTCATTGCGAGTTGCAGGCAGACACGCAGAACATCCGGTACACGATGGATGGAACAGCTCCAACTGTCACAGCGGGCATGGTTCTGCTCACTACCTCTGAACCAAAATCGTTTTTGATCGCAGATCTGAAAGCCATCAAGTTCATTCGATCTGGTGGTGCGGATGCGGTCTTGAACGTACATTACTTTGCAGGGAGAGACATATAATGCCGCAGACTTCAAATGACGAGCTGCTCGGATCGATCCGAACTCGTCAAGAAAAGAAAACGGAATTCAATTACGGCATTTCTACAGGCGATGCTTACGCAAAGAACCTGCAACAGTGCGTAGGCTCGGATTTGTGCAATCGATACGCTTCGGTGAAGAATGTATCGTTCCATGATGCCGTGAAGCGAGCCAGCGGTGTCCTCACTTATTCCAATCCTGAAATGGAAGTTCAGGACAAGTATGGGGAATGCAAGAATCGGACGCTCCATAATTCAATGGGAGACACTTCGATCGAGTTGCCGAAGAACACTTTGATGGTGTTTCGGAATCGATTGACGACTCCTCGAAAAGACAGAGATGGAGATATCCTCAGAACACAGGGGGCTCGACCTGACCCCAAAATGCTTCTGCTTTGGCAGCACGTTCACACACTGCCGATCGGTAAAGCGTTAGGTGTTGCTGAGCACACCAGCAAATACCTCGACATGTACACAGCGATCATCGACCTCAATGAGTTGTCGCATGATGCGGCAGTGATGGTTGACAATGACATGCTTCGATTTTCGCATGGATTCAAAGCTCTTGAATTCGAAGCGATCAAACAGGACGAAGGCAAGACTACCAAGCCTGGTGGTTTCGATATCAAGTCATTTGAAATCATGGAAGAATCAGGGGTCAGTGTTCCTGCCAATCCTGATTCAGAAGTTGTTGAAGTCTACCTGGATCTCATCGAATCCGACAAGTTGTCGAGTTCGATGATGAAGTCCTTTGGTAAGAAGTTGAGAGCCGATCGGAAGTCTACTGTCTCAGCGGGTGGGCTGGACCTCAACATCACACTCAATGTGAAAGAGACAGAAGATGAAACCAAGTCAAGCTCAACAAAATGCCCTCTTGGAAAAACTCCAGGAACCTGTCCCTGTGCATCAGAAAAAACCGATGACGATGCCGACAAAGGCGTCGGAGACGGACACGGAGAAGAAGACGATGCCAAAGAATCGGAAATGATTTGTCCGAAGTGTAAAGGCAAAGTGGTTGATGGGGTCTGCACCAAGTGTGGTGAAAAGATGCCAAAAGAAAAGCCACAGGGCAACGACGATGGCAAGGATGACAAAAAAGAAGACAAGAGCTTTGATGGAGAGAAAGCCGGTCGAGTCCTCAGCAAATCAAATTACAACAAGCTGCTGGATGTGACCAAGGACATGGAGGAGTTGCACAAAGATCACGTCAGCACTCGATCTGGCAAAGCTTTGTGTGACAAGTGCTTCAAGACTGTTCAATCAGTAGTGAAGTCTGCCGGTTATGAAGATGATGGCAAAGGTACTGAAGTTGAAATTTCTGAGCCAGAGCTTATTGCAAAGGCTGCTGAGACTTTCTTGACGAAAGCCGATGCTGCTGATCTGGATCAGATGCTGACAGTGCTGGAGGCAATGAAGAACATTCGAGACATGAAGAAGACAACTGCTCTTTACAAAAAAGCAGTCACTTCTATCATCGAGTAGAAACACACCACTGCAAGCGGCGGTCGCGAGCGTGGTTTTTAGGGTGTTGAGAACGAAAGTGATACGATGAATCTCACACGCAATTTTAAGTCTTGGCTGGTCAAAGAATGTGATGTCGATGTCGACGCCACTGATGACGAGTTCAAGGCAGCCGCCGCGAAAGCGTTGGTGGCTGGTGACCTGACTCCAGACAAGCTGAAGAGCCTGTCCGAAGAAGACGAAGACGAAGAAGCTTCTGCTTTCAAAGACCTTCTGGTCGATCTGAAAGACGCTGTCGTTGATCTGAAGAACGCATCTGAAGAAGATGCCTCTGAAGAAGACGAAGAAGCTGACGATGAAACTGATGCTGACGACAGCACAGAAGAAGCCGATGTGGAAGAAGGCAAATCCACTGAGCCTTCTGGAGATAAATCAATGAAACCCTCTCGACTGCAGAAGATGATCGTTTCTGTTGGTGCTCACATTTCCGAAGACGAAGACGGCGAAAAGAGTTTCACTGTTCGAGTCAAGGAAGCTGCCGACTCTTACGACTCCACGAAGTCAGCTCTTCACTATCCTGAAATGACGGAAAAAGGTTTTGCTCATCCTCAGGCCGGTCGTCGAGTGCGTGACGAAGCCACGGGTCGGGCTCTTGATGACTCTTCCGATCGCGACAAGGCTGTTGCCGGTGCGTTCGCTCAGTTTGAGATCAATCGATCTCGAATGAAAAGTCGTCGACTGGCATTCGACCAGCTGACACAGCACAGCAAAGAACTCCTTTGTTATGCCATGGAAAACGAGAAGTGGGGCGGTGCTTCTGATGGTGGCGACTCAGCCGACATCAAAGATCGCAAGTTGTCTCCTTCAGAGCAGAAGGCTCTGATCGACGACGCTACTTCTGGTGGACTGGAAGCCGCACCGATCGTATTCGACGATCAGGTGATTCAGACTCCTCTGCTCCATGGTGAGCTGTACCCGCTCGTCAGCACCCAGCCGCTTGATCGTGGTCGACGTGTTGAAGGTGTGGCCACTGGTACTGTGTCAGCGAGCTGGGGTGGTGTCGATGACTCTGCCATCAGTCTGTTCAACACAGCATCGTATGTGTCAGCGTTCGATACCACCATCTTCCGCTGGGAAGGTGCCATTCGCATTGGTTTGGACTTCTTGTCTGATACACCGATCGATTTCGGCCAGCACATCACCTCTCAGTATGGTGAACGTCTGATGGAAGATCTGGATGATGTGATCGCTGTCGGTAACGGCACGACTCAGCCAGAAGGTGTGATGAACAAGACCGGAGCAACTTCTGTTGCTTGGGGTGGAGCTACTTCTCTCGGTAACTACGAATCTACTCGATTCGGTGTTGCCAAGGCAGAGCATCGTGCTTCTGTCAAGAGTAGTGCTGTGTGGATTGGTACAGAGACCAGCTACCAGCGTGCTCGTGCTATCCCCGTGGGAGCCTCTGACGCTCGTCGTTTGGGTGGAATGACCTATGACGACTACAGTTGGATGCAGCGGCCTTACAAGATCAATGAGAGTCTGACGAATGCTCAGATCGCTTATGTGATCCTGGCTCGATACCGCATGTACAGACGACGTGGTCTGACCATGCGGACCTCCACTGAAGGTGATACGCTCATCCGGGCAAATGAGATGCTTATCGTTGCAATGGCTCGCTATGGCGGTCAGCTGGAACGTGGGGCAGTTTGTGCTCGAACTACTACAGCCCCTGTATAGGGGACGTGCGGTTAAGTATCGCGGTACTCGCCCGTTCCGGTTTTCTGTTCGCCGGAACGGGCATCTTTTCAGAACAGAACGAACAGCAACTATTTCACAAGAACAGGAATTGAAACAATGGCAGAAACAGCAGAACACACAATGATTTCCTCTTTCACGATGGAAGCAGACCATCCGCGAAATTGCGATTTGCTCATTCAGAACATCCCAGGTCTTCGGCTGAGAAGTGCGATCGAAGGCACTCGTCCTGTGATCGACCAGGGTTCTGGCGATGCGTTGGTCCCAGCAGATCAGTCTCGATCCTTGGCTTCACTGCCACGAGTTCCTGGCATGCTGATCAAAGTGTTGCCGGAAGAATGTCTTGTGATCGTCGAAGACCAGTTGGACAAAGATGAGCGGCTGAAAAGTCGGTTGCTTTCGTTCCTCAAACAGAACACTGGTTTTCAATCAGAATCAATCAAAGGGGTGGACACGCAGAAGCTGTCTCTTGATGAGCATTCAATGAAGACACTGTGCCGGGAGCTTCATGGGATCATGGAAGCCGGTGAAGGCACTCTCATCAGAGGGGCTATGCCAAAGATCAAAGATATTGATAACATGCCTGGTCGGTATCTCTTGAATCCAGGGAGTACCATTCAGAATTCTCAGCCACGGTATGAAGATGAGTACGAAGAGTGGAAAGATCATCTGAGTCGTCTTGGGGGTTAATATGTCAGCAGCAACCGAAGCAGCTCAAGCCAGGAGGTCAGCAAGTGCTCCAGAAGCTTCAGCTCGGGATGAGTGGTTCATCCAGCGGGTTGTTGACAATGCCAATATGTCGATGTATCGCCGGATGCTGATCGCCACTCATTGGTTCAAGGATAAAGTTGTACAGAACATCAGTGTTCCGGTGGCCAAGGTTCAAGGGGCCAGAGGCACGATCGTCACAGAGCGATCCAAGCCGGGAGAGTTCCCACGAGCTGATACCACACTGCTGATGAAGACGATCAACCAAGGTGTGGATACAATTTCCGACAATATAATCGACGGTTGGATTGGGACTCCATTGGAGTATGGGGTTCGTCTGGAGCTGAGTGCCAAATTGAATCGTTCGTACCTTAGACGGACGTTTCATGAAGAACGGCAGAAGCTCACTAGGATCATTGCCGGAGGGGCGTCTCAGTGATCGGACTCAGAGACATTCACAGATCCATCGTTGCCGTTTGGGATTTCTACGAAGTTGGAGATTTCTTCATGGACCGTTGGGCACCTGGTGACCGGGATGAGTATCTGACATTGACAGACACAGAAGCTGATGCAAATCAACCATGGCCTTATTGTGTTTTTGATTGTGCCAGTTTCCCAGTGGTGTCCAGATCGTCTGGAAAAGCAGCTTACCAGATCAGAGAGTACGGGGAAATTCCCCTTGCTTTCAATATCCATGCAAAAGACACGGACACAGAGACTGGAAAAGCGATTGCTTCTGACCTTGCTGAAGAGATCATGAGAAAGTATGGCGGGCATCCTGAAGAGAGACCTGCCAAGTTGAAACTTACCCATGGGGGTGTTACTAATTTGCAATTCCAAAACTCTAAAGGGATTCGAACTGGTGACACTGAATATCAATGGGTCGTCGAATATACAATCAGAACTGACATCCCAGCAATGGTGCCATAATGACACGATCACTTGAAAATATCACCACTCGGTTTGAAGTCTCGGCAACGATCAAAAATATCTTGTCCTCGAATACGACAATTGCGGCAACTGCTGCACTTAGTTTTTCGTTGGATCCGGATCTGTCTGATGGGGTCAGCGAAGATCAAGCCAATCGAGGTATCGACTACTCGGCTACGATCGTGTCTGCCGGTACGTTGACGCTCGATCTGTACGATTTCGGGGGCATCGATGCGGGAGCTGGAGCAGGTAATGATGCTGTGGGTCAGGCGATCGTCATCGAAGAGATCATGACGATTTTGATCTACAATGTTTCAGCTGAAACTGGAGGCAAGTTAGAGATTGAACCTGACGCTTCCAATGGTTGGGCTCCAATGGGTTCCCATACGGTGGCTCTGGGCGGGGCTTTGGATCCAGGTGGAATCTTGATCAAGATGAATTCTGACACAGTTGGGTTTGATGTCACAGATGCCTCTTCTCATCGGATCAAGCTCACAGCGAATGGCGGGGATGTTGATCTGAGGATCGTTGTACTCGGAAGGCACGATGATGATGAAAGTTCAAGTTCATCATCCAGTTCTCAGTCCAGTTCGTCTTCATCGTCCAGTTCGTCGCAATCGAGTTCAAGCTCGTCTTCAAGTTCTCAGTCCAGTTCGTCTTCAAGTTCTCAGTCTAGCTCTAGCTCTAGTTCATCAAGTTAAGGGAAATAAATCATGGCCGCAACAACAACCGCAGTCACCGGAGTTCTGGGTGTGTTTGCTGTCGGCACTACTCGTGTCGCCAGAGCCACACAGCATGCTGTTTCTTCCAAGCTCGCATCGAAAAGCGAATGGGGCGATTCAGACACTGCTGGATACACAGCTCGCATGCCGGGTAGAAAAGATGGAACCTTTACCGCAGAAGGTAAATTCGATTCCGGAGATGAGCAGTATGACCTGTTCCAGCCAGGTGACAAAGTCATCGCTACTCTGTGGATGAATGCTTCGCTGTACTGGGACTTCCCGTGTGCAATGAATGAAGACTTTTCTATGACAGTCAACATTGACAGTCAGGAAGTGATTGGTTGGAATACCAACTGGGGTGCAGATGGTATCTTCCACTATCCGGGCCAGGCTGGGGCAGCTGCCAGAACTGTACCTACCTAAGCAGTGGAATGCTTTAAGGTGTCTCTCAGTAAGTAGACTATGCCCGTTTCGAGAGAGACGGGCATTTTTATTGTTTGAACAGAATTTAGGACTTTAGAACAGAAAGAAAAACAGATGTCTGATGACGTGGCCAGGGCTCTGGGAGCAAACTCTGCCGTTCCGTTTATGGTTGCCGGAAAGGAGGTTGTGCCAAAGCCGTTGAATTTGAAACAGATCACGGAACTGCAGCGGGACTGTGTCAGTCAGTACCGATTGGGCTACCTCGCTCGCATGAAAGAGTCTTTGGAGTTCATGGATCTGGATGATCCACGAGCTTACATGATCAATCTGGTGGAGTCTTCCGCTCGTTGGGATGTGGATGATTTACCGAGTAGGGCTGTGTACGACACAGCAAAAACGAACATAACTCCAGAGTTGGAATCATGGGCCAAGAACAACATCCCAGGATACACAGCTAATAAATCCGATACAGTGAAAAGGAAGTATGTGGCGTTCGCTCTTGATTCAGAACTTTTGTCGGAAGCAGAGTATGAGAAACGAGTGGGCTCTTCTATCACAAAACTGAATACAGGATACATCAATTGGTGGATAACGGGCACACCGGAAGGGATGTTGGCAATGGTTCACCAAGCGGTGAAGGACTCGGGAATAACCAAAGACGAGCTGTTCAATACTTTGGTCAAAGACCAGGGTGTGTTTACTGAGATGTCTAGAGAAATCGAATCCATTTCAGCTCCTTCTGTGTCGGGAAATGGAGAGGACTCGACGAACGCGGCGGCGAAGAGTCCGGAGTAGTTGACGATACGCCGAATGATCTGCTGTATGGAATCGGCCCAAAGCACATCAGAATACTTTGCGACAATCCATTCGATGGGGGATGTGGCTACACACCACAGCAGGTTGCTCAGTTTACGATAGACCAAGTGTTCTTCCGGTTGTGCGATAAAGAAGTCTTGCGTGGGGGAAAGCGACGTAGAAGCCAATCTCTGAGCTCACAAGAGACATCTTCGTTGATGAAAACTGATGCTGATGGGTTTGTCGCTGGTCGGGACATAAACGGAAAGCCGATGCGGGCCAAGATTCTTGGTGAATCGAAGGCTCGTCGGTTGAATCGGGAGCTGGAAGAAGCGGCAAAGATTGAAGCTGATCGGATCCAAGCTGAAAAACGAAGTGGCTCAAGGCGAAGTCGAAGACGCCGGAGGAAAAAATGAAGAAGCAGCACGAGAAAAAAAGAGCGTTTGGTCGACTGGAAGAATCGGTTGATGTGCTGATCGGCAAGTGTGGGGGTCGGGGTGGAAAGCCGGGTCCGTGTCCTGGTAATGCCTCAGGAGGGAAGCCGAAGAAGCCAGCAAAAAAGAAGGTTGCTAAGAAGAAGACCTCGAAGAAGAAGGTGGGCAAGAAGAAGGTTGCAAAAAAGAAGCCCCCCAAGTACACAATCCAAACAGCAAACCAAGCACTACAAGCTCATGGCATGAGTATCCAAGGAGTGGTCCAGCCTACTGCATCAAATGGATTTCGTGCTAGCTACTTGGTCCGCGATCGCAGTGGAAAAACTAATACGATGAGTGCTTCAGAGATCTTAGCACTCGCCAGTAAGCCGCCCAAGAAAGTTGCCAAGAAGAAAGTTGCCAAGAAGAAAGTTGCCAAGAAGAAAGTTGCCAAGAAGAAAGTTGCCAAGAAGAAGGTCGCAAAAAAGAAGGTCGCAAAAAAGAAGACTTCGAAGAAGAAGGTGGGCAAGAAGAAGCCCCCAAAAGATCCAGAAGTCTTTGACGAAGCAGCAGAGGCTCAGCGAGTCAGGGAAGACAAGAAGCCACCAAAGCGTCCCACTATCACCAGCCAGGCAGTTCGAACGGCTGCTCTCGATGCTGCCAAGAAGAGCTACGGATTTAAGCCTACTAGCAAGGACAAGTGGGTCAATGAGCAGCAAGCCATTGAACTCATGCAACACAAGAACGCTCAGAAGACTGCCAAAGCAGCGAAGGGCAAGAAGCCGAAAAGCAGCTCTGATCCTCTCCACGAAGCTCAGACGATCGCTCATCTGGGCAAGTTGAAGTCTGGGCTGGCCAAATCACCGGAGATGACAAAAGCTGTTCAGAGCGTAGCTAAAGCTGCCCCTAAAAGTAAGATGAAAATGGCTCTGAAGTATGCGGCGAACATGAGCATCGCTTCCGGCTTTGCTGATTTCAAATCCATCTCCAGAAAAGCCTACGATCATTCAGTCAAGAAGTTCGTGAAAGAGCCCAAAGAAAAAGTGATCAAGTCGACAGGGGCCACTCTCAAGAAGTACATGCCGACTGAATCACTTGCGGCCAGAATGATCTCAGCGGCTTACAAAGAAGTGTACAAGTAAAGGATTGCCATGGGCATCGAACTAGCACGAGCTTACATCCGAACCAGAGCTGACAATTCGCAGCTCCCTAGCGACCTCGACAATACGAAGAGTCTTGTCAAGTCTGCGATGACAGATATCCGATCTTACGCAGTTGCTGTGATGGGATCGTTTAGTATGTTCGGTCAGCGGTTCTTGGATGCGGGCATGGCTGCAGCGACTATGCGAGAGAATTCTGAAGTTGCATTCAAAGCAATGATTGGCAATGCTGAAGACACTGAAAAGACACTGAATTCGATCACAGATTTCGCGGCGGCTACTCCGTTTGAAATGCCTCAATTGTTGCAAGTGTCGCAGGAACTAGTCACCTTTGGTGAACGGGGTGACGGTTTGATGGACACTTTGAAAATACTCGGTGACGCTTCTGGAGGAACGGCACCAAAATTCCAAGCGTTGGGGCTCGTGTTCAACCAAGTTCGTGGGGTTGGCAAGTTACTGACAGAAGATTTTCGACAGTTGTCGACTCGTGGTATTATTAACTTGAAAGATTTTGTTGAGTCAGGAATAGCCCCCTCAACAGCCGCTGCTCAGGAAATGATGACTTCGGGCAAGATCAGTTTCGATCTGTTCAGGAAAGCTTTAGAGTTCACTACGACAGAAGGTCATCGAAATTTTAATCGGATGGCGGAAGCTGCTTTAACGATGGAAGGTAGGACTTCTACCTTGAATGATGCTATAGGCATTCTAGGTCAACATGTGGCCGAAGCTTCCGTTCCTTTCACCAAGTTTTCTATCGATCTGAAAATCAAGGCCGTTGCAGCGATGGATGCGTTTGTGCAGTCCACAAATGGAGTAGCCGGAGCTGCGTTTACTGGAGCAGTCTCTTCTGCGAAATTGGGAACAACTTTGTTGGGGGTCAGCTTAGCAGCAAAGCTTGCCAGTGTGGCGATGAAGGGGCTCGGGGTCACAATGCGAGCAGCGATTATAGGCACGGGGGTCGGTGCTGCTATTATTGCGATTGGTGCGGCTGTGGGGGGCCTTGTTTCTTGGTTCATGAAGACGGAAGAGGTGATAGATGCCACAGCTTATTTTTCTGAGACGCTGACTTCTGCGTGGGGGGATCTTGCAGAAGCGGGAGGGGAACTTATGTCTTCTCTGTCTGATTTGATAGAAAGCGTGTTGGGGTCGACATTAGAAGAGGCTTTGTCCGGAGCGACTGAAAGCATTGCGGGCTGGATCAAATGGTTTGCTGATAAAATCAAAGAAGGATCTGAGTGGCTTAAATGGTTTTCCAAAGAAATTGGTTATTGGATGCGAAACGGTGTTGATGAGGGCAAGATCGCATTGATCGATCTTAACTTGAAAATCATCGATGTGTTTGGGGGGAAAGAAGTAGAAGCTTGGGCTGGTGGTCTGATTGGTGTGTTTGAAGGCGTAAAAGCTTTTTTTAATGCTTGGAAAGATGACATTCTAGGGGGGTTTACTGAAATACTGAATTTGCTCAAAGCCGCAAAAGCTTCTTTAACAGCATCCACACAAGCGATGATAGAAGGCAAGGGGTTGGGAGCTCAAGCATCGGCTGGGTACGATGCTTTTATGCAAGAATTCATAACACAAGAAGAACCAGAAGCATTCAAAAATCCATTGGAAGCTTTCACAAAAGCTAGAGATAAAGCCATCACGGATGTGATGGAAGGGTTCCAAGAAAAAGGATTACAACAAACACTGGAAGATGAAAAGAAGGCACTAGAAGAAGCGATTGCCCTGCGAGAAGCTCAGCCGGAGGGTGGAGTAGAGCCTCCTGATGATCCGGATGAGTCTGACGGCCCAGAAGAAAAAGAAAAAGAAAAAGAAAAAGCAGAGGCAGAAGCCACATTGAAAGCAGGCAAGTTTGGATTCGCTCAGTTTGGCGATAAGATCCAGGATAGTATCCTGAAAAAAGATGAAGGCATCGGTAAGCTTGTCGACATCGCTGGGCTTCAGCACGCAACTCAGCAACAAATTCTGACAGCTACGCAAGAGAATAATCCTGGATTGGGACCATAACCGATGGCAGACGCTTCCGATTATACCAGTTGGCGACAAGCAACCGCCGGAGGGATCAAATATAGATTTCTTGGGACGGCTGGTAATTTTGTAGCTGAGGAAGGTGAGATCTCTTGGCGAGCTATTTTTAGGGGCCAGGATCTGATTCCATTGTTGGAAGAATTATTTCCTGCTCCAACAATCCACCTTGGTTATATTGTCATCCCCCAAGCAAGCACGATGCCTGGATTGAATTCGTTTGTTGCTCGGAAGATGACTTATAAATCATTGGATGGAAACGATCTGCCGATCGATCCGTTTGAGCAGGATGCGTCAGCAGACGAGAATACATACGGCAGTTTGATCAGTGTGGATGTGACGTATGGGCCATCGAACAAGCCTGATGGCAACCCTAACGATCCAAGGACCTTCTTGGAAATCACGTCAAACGAAGGTGGGCATTTCATCTATGCCCCATCGACTGGAACATCAAACGTCGATGATACGAATTCAGAAGGCGAAGATGATCAAACTCAAGGCGGTCCAGTCACGCCCGTCAAGATGCAACCACGGGGCACAGTGACTCCTGGAGAACCAGAGCCCAATCGGCACCCACAAGTTCCTAGTTTGGTTTTGGTTCCAACTACAGAATGGTCAATCACATGGAAACAGATTCCATTCGATCTGTTCAAGTCAACTATTATCTGGAGGATGCGGCTGCTTGCCGGTCGAGTGAATAGTGATGTTTTACCATGGTTGTTGGATGCAGCTCCAGACACTGTACTGTTTAACGGCTTCACTTATAAAGAATCATACACATGGCGGAATGGGTTGGTGAACTCCCCTCCGATCGATGTGACAATGAAGCTGTCAGAGAAGCGGGTATATTGGAAAGGTATCGTTTGCGGCCATCAGCATGACTGGTATCCAGGTAAAGGTTGGCGACGGGTAATCTTGGAAGACGGCTCTCCAAAGTACCGACGATTCGCTTTCTCTGACATGTTCGTGTAGATATAACATGACACTACCACTCCCTGAAGACAAAAAAGAACGAGATCGACTAGGAGCGGGACATCTAAACGAGATGTCCCGGTTGATCAATATACTAGGTGCGGGGCATGTAGGATCGTATGGGTTCGGAGACGAGAAAGGAGCAATAGCTGGATCACCTCCGTTTGAAATGCGACGGGTAGAGATCACAAATGAAGATGATTTCGAGGGAGACACAAATCTTCGCGAAATCAAATTGATGTACTACGACACTATTTCGCTGACGTGGGAGATCGCAGAAGAGCAGGGACCATGGCCTTTCGATCCGTTAGGGGAGTCCCCCTTACTGGAAGACACTTTCATTGCCTACTTCGATATCCAGAGAGGTGCGTATGTTCCCACTGGAGGCGACGGTGGAGCTGGTGGGCAACTGATCGCTTTCACGATCGTTACCGCTAATTGTGAAAAGGGGTATGTCACCACATTGGATGCCAACATCCATCGCTATACGGGATGCGGCACTCCACCGATTGGGGCAGAACTTACGACTGTTCGGGATCCAGATGATTCTGAAAGCTCGGGGAGTTCTGCCAGTTCAGATAGTTCGGAAGGTGATGATGCGGTTTATCGAATCTATGACTATTTTGGATTCATTGCCTCTCTTGAAAATAATTCACTGATTGGTATGAGAGCACTTGCTATTTGGTGGAACCAACATCCCGGCTGCACTAAGCGTTGGGATCTCTTGATGGTCGAGTACACAGGAGATTGTCCTTAAATGCCGATGAACAGATTTACAGTGATCGGCTTGGGTACTCGAAAATTCCAGGCAGATAAAGAGCCAGTTTTGGAGTGTGAGGAAAATCTGACTCCTGGCTGTGGTTGTTGTAAGATCAATCCTTGCACGATCTGTTTGGAATGGGAACCTACAGACGGAGCGATCCAATACGGCATTGCTGTCTACAACGAAACCACTGGCGAGTGGACCGGCTCAGCAGGGGGTATCGATTTTGTGGCTTCTTGGAACGAAGAGACTTGTGAGTTCTGCGTGTCTCTCGACGAAGAAGAGGTCCACTGTGCTGAGTTGTGTGAAGAAGACAGTGAGAGCAGTGGAAGCAACAGCAGTGCCTCAAGTGAGAGCAGTAGCGACAGCGATAGCGAGAGTAGTGCCTCAAGTGAGAGCAGTAGCGACAGCGATAGCGATAGTGCCTCAAGTGAATCAAGTGAATCAAGTGAATCAAGTGAATCAAGTGAGAGCAGTAGCGACAGCGATAGCGATAGTGCCTCAAGTGAATCAAGTGAATCAAGTGAATCAAGTGAATCAAGTGAATCAAGTGAATCAAGTGAATCAAGTGAATCAAGTGAATCAAGTGAATCAAGTGAATCAAGTGAATCAAGTGAATCAAGTGAATCAAGTGCCGAGAGCAGCGAGAGCCCCAGCGATGAAAGTTTCGGAGGTAGTGAAGATTCCAGCGATGAAAGTTTCGGAGGTAGTGAAGATTCCAGCGATGAAAGTTTCGGAGGTAGTGAAGATTCCAGCGATGAAAGTTCCGGCTTATTTAGCGGTGCCTGATTATTGCACCTCCAGACAGAAATTGAGATCATGGCAGACACAACTAATATCATAACCTGTAGGAATTGGGACAACGAAGTCGACTACACAAAAAACGCAGGAGAAGACGGGGAACAAGAAGGCGTTTTTCGGTGGAGCAAGCGGACCCTGATCGAGCTGCAGAAGAGAAAAGGTGCCCCTCCTGGCGATCCGTGCCAAGTAGATGTGATGCTGGTGGTCGATTCGCAGATAGCAAATACTGCTGCTGTTGAGGATCTTCAGTCTGGTGCTCTTCAACCATTGGTCGATTGGCTCGAAGAGAACACAGAAACCTACCAGCTGGGACTCATAACCTTTCGATTAGATGACGGTACTGTTGAAACAGACCTTCCATTTTCTCTTGATAATGGAACAGCTTTTCTGGCAGCGATGGACGCAATTTCAATCACAGAAAATGCGGGAGGTTCGCCCAGCAACGACAGACCCACTGAGATCGCTATGGTTGCTGCCAGGGATGCCGTCTGGAGACCTACGGCGAATAAGGTGTGCATTCTGTTGAATCAAGGAGAGACCGGCCTCACAGCGAAAGTGTCGCAGTATCAGATAGCGTACACGATGGCCAATGCTGGCATCGAAGTCAACGCAATCACGACTCCCTATTGGCCTGCAGGCACGTTCAATGCCGACTCCAGCGAGATCAATGGAAAGACAGCATTGAGTGGTGGGGGATCTCATTCAGAGATTTTGTCAGATGGCACTGCTGACAACAATGGAGGCACTGTACTTCTTCCTGATCATATATTGTCGCTCATCAGCGGTCTGTGTCCACCACCGGACGATTTGTACAGATGTGCTCGTCCTTTCTGTGGTGATTGTACTTGTACGTGCGAAGAAATATGCGTATCCGTCACGAACATGACCACAGATGAATGGTGTGAAGGCATCGCCTCATTCGACGGGGAGTTGTGCAATGACAAGTCTGCTGCTCCTCACTGGTCTGGGACACTTGATTGCGATCCTAGCGGTTCGATGGATGTGGAGTTCTCGCTTCAACGGAATGCGGAAACAGACGCTTGTGAGTTGATCGGGACGATCGTGGGCAGTGTGGGAGCATCGGCTGCTGTCGACGTAGATCTGGAACCTGTTTCGGTATCTACGTGTTACGATATACGAACCTCTTTTGAATTCGAAGTGGGATTGGAAACATACTCCGTTGCCATTCGTTGTTTGGAATGCGGCAATTGCGATCCTGAGATTTGTATTGAATGCTGTGATTCGGTTCCTCCGTATCCACCAGCCACGTTGATCTGTCGAATCACACTTGCGACTGTTACACAACCGGAACCTCCTGAACCTCCATTCTCCACTGCTTGTTGGGAGGATTTAGAATTTCCCATTTCGTTTTTGTACGACATCGATGAAGACACAGAGGATGTTTGCATAGGAGCTGGCAGCACTCGCCGCGTCGATTGTATTGGGAATTTGCTGAATAATGAATTCAACACGGATTGCTGTACTGGAGGTCAATGGATAGGAGGCAGCGGCAATGGATGCGGTGATATCGATGTCTGCTTCGTTCCTTGCGGTACTCTCACCTGTGATCCACCACCTCCTGGCGAAACGCTAACTTCATGGGACTTGTACATTGCAGTAGGGGGAAGCCACTGCAGTGAGGGCAAACTTTGTTTGATCTGCCACGATGAGATAGCATGGGGAGTGGAAGGCTACCATGATTGCGGGGCTATTTTGTTCACTGTCGGAACAGGTAGTGTGTCACTTCAGGTTGATATATCCGAGACATAAAATGCACGAGATCACAAGACAGCGGTTGGTTGAGATGAAAGCCAGGAGAGAAAAAACGACGTTCAAGGTCAGTCGTTCCTCATCTGGATCAGAAACCGCTCGTCGTTTCAATAAGCTGCTCAACAAGAGCAAAGTGGGGACGTTTTTGGCTGTCGACATCAAGTGGTTGACTGGTATCAAAGGTGGGGAGGGTTGTGGTTGTAAAAATTTAGCTGACGAGATGAACAGAAAAGGTCCTGATTGGTGCGAGAAAAACATCAAATACATTCAGGATAAAATGGTAAAAAATCGGAATGCGTTGGCAAAAGTGACTGGTGTTCCTGAATCAATACTGGGTACAAAGCCGGGGTTGGTCGCGTTGAAAGCTGGGGCATACATACTCGTCACAAACGCGATTCGAAAGGATCGCATTCGTCACGCAAAACAAGAAGAAGAACTGAAAAGCAGTTGACAGCAGATCCAAGATCAGAACAGAAACAGAGACAATGCTTGCGTTCACGGATTCGGACTACCAAGAAACGGATTTCTCAAGGCTCTTAATCAACACACCGGGGGCATTTCTTGTGTGTGGCGGTCCATCTGCCAACAATATGGATCTGAAATCTCTGAACAACAGAGGCATCTTTTCACTAGCAGTCAACAATGTAGCAGGGCACTCGGAATTCAAACCGAGTGCCTTTGTTTGTTCTGACCCTCCGGAGAAATTCCACCTGGGGATATGGAAAGATCCATCCATTATGAAGTTCGTGCCCCATCCCAAGCTGAGAAAAGGAAGATCAGTGCTTGTGGAGAGACGTGGGGCTGGAGACTTCCGTAAGATCAAGCTCTCAGCTCGTGACTGCCCCAATACGTGGAGTTTCTTACGCCGGGCATGGTTTACCCCAGACGATTCGTTCTTCACAGAGGGAGCATCCTGGGGCAATCTGGATGCAGGTGTGAAAAGGACAGGTCTACCAAAAACTGCTTGTACGATGCTGCTGGGTATTCGTTTATTGTACGAGTTCGGCGTTCGGAAGATTTACCTTCTAGGTGTCGATTTTGATATGACTCCTGGCTATTCGTTTCCACAGCACAGGGATGATGGATCCATCAAATCGAATAACAATCAGTTTCGAATCGTCAATGAGTGGTTGACGAAGATGGAAACAGACGGGGTATTCGATCGAGCGGGGCTTCAGATCTTTAATTGTAATTTATCGTCCAAGTTGGAAGCGTTCACGAAGATCGGGTTCGGTTCAGCCATGGCAGATATTCTTTGTGACTTTCCAGCCGAACCTTTTGATTTAGAAGGCTGGTACGAAAAGCAGGCAGTACAATGAAAGCAGGACTTGAAACAGAACCTTCAGAACAGGACGACGAATGAGCAACTATCAATGGGAAGATAAATGTTGGGGCAGAACGAAGCAGTTGTGGATCACTGCCGGTCCTCCGATGACAAAGCACATTTTGGAAATGAAAGCAAATACGTTTTGTTCCTTTCATTATCACAGAAACCGAGCTAATGTTTTTCATGTACTGAGTGGTCACGTTCGGCTCATACTCTTGAATGGTTTGACACTCAGTCCTGTGGATCTGAAAGAGAACCTGGTGTTCATAGTTCCGGCACGGGTGTGCCATCAGTTTCAGGTAGTCGAAGACAGTACGATGGTCGAAGACTACTTCTGCGAATCAGGAGCCGTCCCCAATCCAGACGACATAGAACGGCTTTGGCCGGGAGGTGTGACCTCAGAGAAGTTGATGTCGATCAGTCCTCGTCTTTTGCTGCCCAATGGACAGTTGTGGGTGCCTTCAGCTCCAGGAGCTTTATTGGAGTTGCCAAATGCAGTTTGATATCGTGCTTGGCGTCGATCTGGAACACATGCCCCATCTTAGGCGGGTGTGGCCGAATTGGCAGCAGTACAAGCCTTCACTGTTCGAGCATCAAATCATAATCTTCTACGACAGCTCAGTCGATCCGGAGACATTGCGAGTGGTCGTTGGGCCAGATCCAAAGCTGGTCTCATGGAGACCGATGGCTCATTACTCTGACGATGGTACGAAGTGGACCAAGCCCCAGAGGCAAAAGATGCTGGCCGGGTTTGTGTACACAGCGGCACTGAACGTGAAGTCTCCTTACTGGTTGAAGTTAGATCTGGATGTGATCGCCTCTGGTGTAGATGACTGGATCGATCCGGATTGGTTCGAAGGTGATCCAGCCATCATATCACATCCATGGGGGTACACAAAGCCAGCTGATCAGATGATGGAATTGGATCGTTGGCTGATTGACAGTCGCAAAAGCATGTATCCTGAGTTCATGGAAAAGTGCAGCTGCCTCAACCTTGCTCCCATTCCGGGGCACGGGATGTTATCCCACAAGCGAATCATTTCCTGGTGTGGGTTTTTCCAATCGGAGTTTACTCGGATCTGTTCGATGGCGGCTTCTGTTTCTTGTGGGCATGGGAAGCTCCCAGTTCCATCACAGGACGGGTATATGTGGTGGATGGCACAAAGCCAAGGGCTTCCAATCCATCGAGTAGGAATGAAGCGGAGAGGCTGGATCCATCGATCCTCACTGAAGAATATGGACGCAGAACTGGAGAAATTGAATGTGGATGGAGCTTCTGGTTAAGTTGCTGCTACGAGTGATGCAGTCCCTTTTCGTTATCTGCATCGGCTGGTCAGTATTGGAAATTTACGAATGTGCTTATTACGCAAAGAAGGAACGACAGAGCGATGACTAAGCGAGTTTTTTATCTGATGTCAGGTTCGGCTCATTGTCCGTATTTGGTGACCAGCCTGCACAGTCTTCGGAACACGGCTCATTTCACTGGAGAGGTCGAGGTGTACGCTTGGCCGGATTCGATCGAGTTAGTGTCTCGGATCGCGGAAGATCTGGAGTTGGGAATTCGTGTCATTGAGCGAGAGCCTGAGTATCGCGGCAAGAATTCGCAGTTCCTTGACAAGATTCGATTGGCTCAGTCCATGGAAGATGGTGTGAATCTGTATCTGGATGCGGACACGATGCCGGTGCAGGAGTTAGATGTGTTATTCGCTGAGGCAGAGAACAGCTTCGTTGCTACACAGTTTGGAAACTGGGTGTCCAATGAAGGCATGCCGCGAAAGAGAGTCAATCGGCTTACTGAGTATTTTGAATCCGATTGGTTGGATGCGGCTTTGATGCACCCTTTCCCAAGCCCGAACGGAGGGGTGTTTGCATTTACTGAGCAAGCGGGGGATTTGTTGGCTTACTGGGAACAGTGGACGAATCGAGTCAAGAAGAACATTTTCATTGCTGATGAGGCTTGCTTGCATGTGATGGTTGCTGCTTTCCTCGGCAAGGGTCTCTGGTGCTCTCCAGGCTGCTGGAACTCTTCCCCGAAGCACAAAGTATGTTCTGATGAAGAAGTGAAGATCTGGCACTTCCATGGGGACTCAAACGTACGCAGGAAAGACGGCAAGTTCAAAAGTCAGAAGGGGTACGATGTGTGGTGGCCGGTTTTTCAGGAGTGCTTGGATCAGAATGTGGGTGGAGTTGCTGAGTGGTGTAAGTCAGCTGGAAATTCTGACATAAATTATCTTTTAGGAGGAAAGCAATGAAATACCGACGACTCGCAAAAAATGAGATCATCGTGTACGGGGATGAAGTTGATCGGTGTTCAGATGCTTGGACTTATGTTCCGGTATGGGAACCTGTGCATGATGATGACATAGGAAAACTTGCTCCAGATCCACAGTATCCTTCCCATCGACAGTACCGGCGGGCGATCGCAGCTGGTGTTCGGAACTACACAGATCGTCGCAAACTGGCTCTGGAGGAAGAGCATCGGGTAGCGTTCGAGCCGCTTGAAAATCAGGTGTCCATTGGGATCCAGGATCGTAGCAATTTCAGCTTCACTCGCAATTGGTTTCGGCAAAGAAACCAGAGCACATGGAGCACGTTCTTCCCAGGTAGGTTCAAGTCGACTGAGCCGCACAAGATGCTTCAGATTGGAGTCTTTGAGGGCCAAGATCTCGTGTGGTGTTTGCAGAACATTTTAAGCCATCCGAGAAGTAGAGTGATCACGATCGATCCATGGGAGTCTACTCGGAAAATTGACACAGAGCACATGGATGCTGTGATGCAAAGGGCTCGTGTGAATTTGGCTCAGTTTGGAAATCAAGTTGATGTCAATCGTGGATATTCTCAGCAGTTCCTCAAATCAAAGCATCCAGCACTGATCAAAAAGACCTTTGATCTGGCGATCATCGATGGTGATCATACAGCAGATGCAGTGTACCAGGATGCGATCTTGACGCTGCCTCTGATGAAGAAGGGCAGCTGGATGGTGTTCGATGATGTTCGAAATCGAGTTCGGAAAAAAGATCATGTACAGCAGGGGCTCGATCGTTTCATTCGATTGAATCCCGGAGCTACTCAATTGGCTTGGCGGCACCGATACTGTGATTGTCTGGAGGTTCTGTGATGGCTGAGCAGCACCAATTCGATTGCCATGAGGATTATGTCAAAGCTCAGACGAAGTTGACTTCATTCAAAATAAATAGAAAGAAGACCACTCGCTGCTTCTGCGTTGATGCTGTTGTTGCTGTCATTGAAGAGCATTTTGATCCTCGATTGACAGACCCTAGAGGGCTGTTTGGTTTATGCCATGGGGTTCGGACGGGACAAGAGCTTGACATGTTCGAAAATGCGTTCGGAGGTGGTTGGGTAGGCACTGAGATTTTTCCTGAAATCTGCGACGGCAAACGGATTTTGAATCAGTCTTTTGATGAGTTGCCTGCTTCGTGGTGCGGAGCTTTCGATATTGTGTACTCGAATTCATTCGATCACTCCCGATACCCAAGAGGCACGGCATCGACATGGGTGGAAGCATTAGCCCCTGGCGGTCGACTGTTCGTCGAATGGACGGAGTGGCATGAAAAGCTCGGTAGCAGAGGAAACAGAGCTGATTGCTACGCGGCTTCTTTGGATGAATACATTGAAGTGTTCAATCGAGCGGGGGAAGTTGAAACAGTCCTAGATGCCTTTGAGCAGTGTGAAAGAAAGATCGTGGTGGTAAAATGCAAGCAGAACTGATCAGACTCATTCAAAAGCACTGCGGCCCTCATCCAACCATGGGGGCTGAGATTGGCGTCTGCAAAGGGGAGACTTCAGTTCAGTTGCTGTTGGCTTTCCCACAGACTCATCTGGTGTTTGTTGATCCTTGGATTGAATGGCCAGCAGGATCGACATACCACGACGCTCACAAACGAACGGGCCGGTGGGATCAGAATGCTTGGAAAAACGTAGAGCAAGCAGCTCGGGCCAGGATCGATTCCTACGCTTTACCAGAGCGGTATGAAATCCAAAAAGAGCTGTCCACAGTGGCGGCTGAAAGGTACGCAGACGACGCTTTCGATTTCGTTTTCATTGATGCCAATCATACGGAAGAGTCTGTATCTGCAGACATCAAGGCTTGGTTGCCAAAGACAAAAAAGCTTCTGTGCGGGCACGACTACGGCAGATCTTACAAAGGAGTCAAGCGAGCTGTAGACAACTGGTTTGATGAATGCGTAGAGGCTCCAGGGGCTCGTCTCTGGGCTGTGGATCTTGAGAGGTGGAGGCTATGATTCGCTACGAAAGGTTTTCGTTTGCGGCGGCTCCACGGACTGCGTCAACGTGGTTCATTCAAGCTTGTGATGCTGCTGGGTTCGTCTCCAAAGAAGGCAATGTCTTTTCCAAGCATGCCCCAGATACAGATCCAGGCATTTACAAGGTGTCGATGGTACGCAGGCCGGTCGATTGGCTCCAGTCCATCTACTATTCACTCAGTGGGGGTTTGATTGGAGAGTTGCAATTTGATGCCATCAGCATGTTCGCTCGCAATGCGATCAACGTAGAAGACTTTTTTGAAAAGTACCTACAATCAGAGCACAGGGTTGCAGATGCTTTCAATGTGTATCAGCCGAATTCTGTGGTACGGGTGGAAGATCTACCATGGGCTGCTGTCGAGCTGTTCGAGAGTTTCGGGGCATCAGAAGAAGAAGGCAAAGCGGTGGCTGAGTTGCCCAAGGTCAATTCTACCAAGTTGGCTGGATTCCCAGAAAACAAGTTCCCGCCATTGGATCGTAAATTGAGAAGGCGAGTGTTTGAGAAAGAGCGAGATTTCTGTGAACGGTGCGAGTATTTCTAATGACAGATGATGAGCTGCCCCTCTCGTGGGATGACAAGGGTTACGCCAACAAGAAGTGCCAGCTGATCGATGCTCAGATGGAAATGCACATCGATCCGTTTGAGCCTTGTCAGTTCCCACCGGGTTCTCCCCAAAAAGTGGCAGCAATGGCGGCACGGTTCTCAGTCGGGATGTCGTTGTGGAATTTTGGAGACGCAGATCATTCCAGTATTTTGAGGATCGTGGTCGATGAAGAGCATTGAAATCGTATCGCACTGTTGGGCTGGAGAGCTCAAGATCTATGCTCAGCTGTTGCGGCTGCAGATCAGTTCTTTGATCCTCAGAAGCAAGCACGAGTGCCAGGTGACGCTGTCAGTGGTGTATTCTCCTGGGGATGAGCACACTACGAAAGTGGTGGACTGGGCAGAGAAGGCTTTGAGTTTCAGAGACGTAGTGCTGAATCGGATACCAGTACCTCGCAAGTTGCTATTCCAGAGAGCGGCGGGCCGGAATATCGCGGCACTCAGAACAGAAGCTGATGTGGTGTTTTTTACTGATTGTGATTATCTATTCACTGGTACGTCACTAGATGACGCTCTAACGGCCTGCCTGACAAGTCCGACAGCTATTACGTTTCCAACAGAAGTCAACGCCAGTCGGACACACAGCCACGGAGACAGCACGATACTGACAGCGGACATGAGCCCATCCATGTTGTGTGATATCAATCTGGATGACTTTGCTATGACTCGATATGGCAAAGCGATCGGGGGTATCCAGATCGTGGCGGGCGATCGTTGTCGATCTCTTGGATACCTTCCCAATTCGAAGTGGACTCGACCACTAGCTGACATCAGCCGGGGCTTTTTGCCTTGTCGTTGTGATGTTCGCTTCCGTAAATCAGTTGGTGAAAAAAATGAAGCTGACATAAATGGAGTATGCAGAGTAAGGCATTCGCAAAGAGGGAGGGATTGTTCCCGATGATCACACAAGACACAGTGGAAAAATTATTAAGGTACAATGCAGTTACAGGTGAGTTCCATTGGAAGAAGAGTTCAGGATCGAAGTCTGCTGGATCGGTTGCTTCTCATGTTGGAAAGTTGGGGTATGTTCAAATTAGAATAGATGGGGTTCTGTACTATGCTCATCGGTTGGCTTGGCTGGTGTCTCATGGGTGCTTTCCAACAGCACAAATTGATCACATCAATCACAACAGATCTGATAACCGATTGTGCAATCTGAGAGAAGTGTCCCATGCGGAGAATCAACGCAATAAGGGGATGAATTCTCGAAATAAATCAGGGGTTACTGGGGTATTTTGGGATTTTGTAAATAATAAATGGAAAGCACAGATTAAATTTGAAGGCAAAGTAGTGAATCTGGGAAGGTTTTCCGCCAAAACCGATGCTATCGCTGCTCGCACTGCCGCTGAAGCAAAAGCAAACTACCACCCCAATCATGGAATTGGGGAGCGGGGTCGAGATTGCTGAAGGGTTATTTTCCGTAATCTTTCAGATATTTCCCCTTTGGCTGCTCTTCTCCCTCAAAAATGTCGTACAATACTTGTGTGACGTGACTTTTGAGGTTTCTTAGAGAGGAGATGTGCCGTGCGTGTTCCAACTGTAATTCACCTGAATCGATTCCGTGAGTTGATCATGGAAGACATCGGGGTGGAAGTTCCAGACGTGCTGACGTTCAAAGTGAACGATCTGGTGGAGTTGATGAACGTACCACTCAACCGCCGGTTCTTTGGTCCCTTGAGTCCTCTGGTAGAGAATGCCATTGTGAACATCCAGTACGGGCTAGCATTGGGGACCGAAGCGATTATTGTAAAGTACAGCTATCTGATTGATTTTGCTGATAAGCATGGGGATGACGAGCGTGTAGTGACCAAGATTGTTTACCCTGGCGGGGAGGTACAAGTAGCATGACGTGTATTTGCAGTTCATTTAATGTGCAGTTGGAAGGAGATGTGAAATTTTACGATCCGGATGACAAATGCTTGCGGCGGGATGACGGAACCAAATATCGATTCTATTGGCTCGGCTGTCCAGCTCATAAAGGTCGTTCTTTCAGAAAGACCCCTTCATTGGTTGTGGGGTTGAAGATAGCCAACGAACTAGAAAGGTAAGCTGATGGAGTGCCCACACTGCAACAAGCAATCAGTTTTTGAGGCTGTGGAGATGATGAAGTTCAGACCTACCATTGAGAACTGGAATCTGGACAATCCACTGCATCAGCTGCCTGCTGCTTTGTACACTTGCGTCGAGTGTGATGGGACAGTCAAGATCGATCTCAAGTGTCATTATTTGCAAGCCATCGAAACTCCGTTGATCTTCGACGACACAGCGAAGCAGATTCTTGCAGCGGCCAGGAAAGATCGATCGAAGCCAGTCCCCAGAAGCATCATCGTGGCTCTGCGTCAGCGGAATTTCAAGAGAGTGCCTGACGATATGACCGGCTTGGATGTGGTTCGTTTGATTCTGGGCCAGACATGATTCCCCTTTATTTTCACAATCTTTGTGATTTCAAGGGGATTAGAGTGGTCTTTTCCCCTTCGAATGCCGTATAATAAAGATGTGACGTGAGTGGTGTTCTTGAGAGGAGAAAAGTGAGATGGGCAAACTGATTTATTCTGGATGCATCGGCAATGGAAAGCTGAAAGAACTGGAAGTGATTCAGCTGAAGAGCGGTCGAGTTCGAATGATGCTGGCGGCTGGTGGCTGCTATGGTCAGATCTTTGAAGGGTCGATTGAAGAAGCCCGAGCGGAGTACAAACGACTGAAAAAGGAGAACTGAGATGAGTGACAATACTGTTGAACCTAGAACCTATTTCATTCCAATTTGCTGTTTGGAAGAGCTGACGGCCAAGATCGAGAAGCTGAATAAACGGGCCAAAAAACTGGGAGCCACTCCAATCGGGATGGAAGTTGGGGACAAATCTGTTCGGTACGGTATCCACGAAATGGATACCATCGCATGGGTGGAAGTGGTTGAGCCCCATCACAAGCCCACTGGGCAGGTCATAGAAGTCCGAGAAGTGACTGTCACAGGGGAATCCCCCAAATATGACGGGTGGACGTTCCTGGCGACTCTGGAGCCTGTGGGCGAAAAGAACATAATCCGATCGCTGGATGATGAGTGTGACTTGTCAGAGTACCGGGATCGAGTTGGGGAGTGTGATCACTGCCGGAAAGATCGTCGGAGAAAAGACACTTATGTCGTTCGCCACGATGATGGCAGAATGATGATGGTTGGCAAAACTTGCCTGAAGGACTTTCTGGGGCACAGCAATCCCAATTCATTGGCAGCGTGGGCATCCGCCATGTTCGGACTGGATGATCTGTTTTCCGGGTATGCTGATTCTGATGGATTCGGGGAGCGGTCGGTCGGCAGCTGGTCACTGGAACTCTTCCTGGGATACGTGGCTGGCTACATCCGAGCCTATGGTTGGGTTTCTGGAAAAGAAGCTCATGAGAGTTTGGGTGCCAAGTTCTCCACTGCCCATGAAGTGGTCGATCACCTGGCCACTCCAGATGCTTACAGAAACGAAGCTTGGAATCGTGTTGAAGAGAAGATCTTCCCCACTGCAACTTCAGTCTGTAATAAAGCAGCAGCGGCCATCGAATGGGCCAAAGCCATTGAAACCGGCAACGGCAACGACTACCTGGACAATCTGCAGTTGATCGCAGAAGCGGGGTACGTCACCCAGCGGCTGGCCGGATACGCGGCTTCCATGCTGATCGCTCATGATCGATTCTTAGATCGGGAGCTGGAGCGGCTGAAGAAAGCTAATCGTCCTGATTCTCACCATGTGGGAAACATCAAGGAACGAATGACGATGACTGTCACTTGTGAGCGGATTTTCACGAGTGAAGGAATGTGGGGAGTGACTGGGATCCACAAGATGGTTGATGCGGATGGAAATGACATTACCTGGTTCGCTTCCGGCTCTGCGGAATGGTTGGACATCGGTAACACTTACGTTGTCAAAGCCACCGTCAAAGAGCACAGCGAGTACCGGGATCGGGCTCAGACCATCGTCAATCGAGTGAAGATCATGGAAGAAGTGGCGGAAGAAGTTGCGAGTGTTGGCTGATTCAGTTACATTAGTCAATTGCAGAAATTTGGACTTAACCTGAGGAGAAACAGGATGCAGGCTTTGATGGAAGTGGACCCAGAACGGGAGACGTACGAAGACGTGGAGCAGCTGATCAACAAGATCTGCAATCGATTCGTGAAAACGTATGGCGGGGAATTTGATGAGCTGAAAGGTATTGCCAATTTGGCCTATGTTCCAGCCAGCCGAAGCTATGAACCGGGACACGGCACCAAGTTCACATCTTACATATCCACATGCGTCTGGAGGCGTCTCAAGTACCACTGTGACATCCAGCGAAGAAACGTGACGGCTCAGTCGCTGACGACAAAAGAAGGCGAACAGCGAGACGTGGAAGCCCCTGGTGCTTCTGATTTCAGAATTAGCAGCATGCTGAAACAGCTGTCAGAAGACGCGAAACAGATCGTACAGGTTGTGGTTGGCAGTCCGGAAGATTTGGCCGAGACGCTACTGCCGCCTGGGACGCACACCTTCTATGCAAGAGCTGCAGTCAATAAGTACATGAAGTCGTTGGGCTGGAAACCAGCTCGGATCAAAAAGTGCTTGGCTGATATCAAGGGGGTGCTGTAGTGCCAAGCAGTCCAATGCCTCACCAGAAAGATGGCATCAAGTTCATCGAGAAGCATCACGGAAGGGTGCTTCTCGCTGACGATATGGGGTTGGGAAAGTCGTTCACTTCGTTGGGGGTTCTGTATCGAAATCCTGACATGTTCCCGGCTGTGGTGGTTTGTCCAGCTGGGGTGAAGTTCAATTGGGAGCACGAAGCTCAGCATCACTTCGGATATCGAGCTTCGATCTGTGAAGGTGAAGCAGCTCCAAATCTGACGGATCGGGCCGGGATTCCCCAGCTGACGATTATCAATTACGACATCTTGGCTCCACGGAGAAAAGATGATCGAGTGGTGAAGATCAAGCCGTGGACAGATTACCTTCGGCAGCTGAAGCCGAAGACTCTGATTCTCGATGAATGTCAGATGTTGGGAGGTCGGGCAACGAAACGGACCAAAGCAATCACCAAGCTCAGCAAGGAGTTCAAGCACATCATTGCGATGTCTGGGACTCCGATTGTGAATCGACCGATCGAGCTGTTTCCAATTCTTCGGATCCTTTGGCCAAGGGAGTTCCGTTCGTTCTGGGAGTATGCACAGCGTTACTGCAATCCGAAGCTCAAGCCGTGGGGTTGGGAGTACAAAGGTGCTACCAATTTGGACGAGCTCCACAATCGATTGAGGCGGTTGGGGATGCTGCGACGAACTGAAGGTATTCTGAATCTGCCAAATAAGAAGACTTCAATCACAGTGATGCCGATGAAAGATTCCAGCCAGTATCACATGGCTGAGAATGATTTCCTGGCATGGGCTCGAAAGCACAAAGCAGACCGAGTGCATTCGATCAAGAAAGCCGAAGCTGTCAGCAAGGTGGGCTACCTTTTGCGGTTGGCGGCTGAGCTGAAGATGGATTCTTGTGTGGATTGGGCCAACAAATTCTTGGATGAGAATCCAAAGGAGAAGCTGGTGCTGTTCGCTTTCCACAAGCCAGTGATCAAACGACTGACCAAAGAAATTCCTGTGAAGTCGATCGTGATCGATGGGACCGTGACGGGCAGAGTTCGACAAGAAGCCGTCTGGCAGTTCCAGAAAGATCCACAGACTCGTCTCTGCGTGGCTCAGTTGAAGGCAGCGGGGGTTGGGATCAATCTCACAGCAGCGGCCACCCTGGCTCATGTGGAGCTGTGGCACAATCCAGCGACTCACAATCAGGCTTCCAAACGGATCCATCGCATTGGCCAGAAGTCAGACACAAACATCCACTACTTGATCGCTCAAGGTTCGATCGAAGAACGTCTCTGCAAGCTGTTGCAGAAGAGACAGGAGATCATCGCGGCGATCATCGATGGAGGCGATTCGCCAAAAGACTTCAACATTTACCAGGAGCTGGTTTCAGCTTTGGGCAAAGGAGCTTTTTCATGACGGACGAAAACAAGATTCGCGATATCGACAGGGCCAGGGAAACCATCCGGAGACCAATCCGGATCGATCCAAAAACCGTGGCAGCGATCAATTTGCGGAATATCACACACAAGATCCGACAGGACTTCAAAGCGGCTTGTGCGAAGTCCGGAATTAGTGTTCACCATGCACTGAGAGAGTACGTTGAGATGTGTATCCAAAAAGGTGAAGTGCTGACCATGTTGTACTACGACATGATCATGGAGATCAAAACACTGAAAGCCCAGATCGAAGAATTGCAGCAGCAGATAGATGACGACAGCATTCCAGATCTTTGATTATTCCCCTTAATCTTTAGGATTCCAAGGGGATTAGAGTGGTCTTTTGAGGGGAAAGTGACGTATAATAAAGATGTGACGTGAGTGATGTCTTTTGTTTGAGGAGAATTGAGATGGCCAGGTCAGTAGTGATCAAAGCGTTTGGCAAAGAGCTGGAAGTTTACTTGGTGAAACACAAGTACCCCAATGGTAGAATCGCCATCGCTGCCATCGATTTAGACGATGATGAACCCTGGGGAACACTCTCTGTCAATGTTCCAGACGCTCCTCTGTACGAAGATGAAATCATCATCAAAAACTACTCAGAGAATCACGTTTGGGCCATGAAGGTTGTGGAAGCTTTCCCCGAAATGTTCGAAGAGACTGGCCTGACTGCTCGGGTTGGCTATCGATCTTGCCCCGTGTACAAGTTCAAAGGAGGACTTTAGAGTGACTACTAAAGAGAAGAAGAGAACGAAGATCTACGAATGGGAAAAGCCGGTGGAGTTCACCGAGACATTCAAATGGGACGATCTGGATGCCACATTCAAGGCTGAGAGTTACAATGCCTGGATGCTTGATGCTTTGCCCATGATTGGAGAAATGACCATACTGGAGCACACAGAAGCTCGTGAGAAGGGCATCAAGATCGGAGATCGCATATTCTACAAGCGGCGACTGCCATTGTATTCTTTGCGGAGCCGCTGGTTGTTTTGCACTCCGACGATGAGCAGGACAGAGCTTTCTGTCTACAAAGGTCGAACTGAGCGAATGGTTCGCTTTGATGCGGAGATCGGAATCCCGGTCTTGGCCGATCAGACTTTGAGCCCGTGGATGTCGCTGACTCCAAATGAAGTCTTTACCCTTCGGGGGCAGATCAGACGAGCTAAAGGCAAAGTGGCCATGGCTGGGCTGGGACTGGGTTGGGCAGCTCGGAAAGTTCTGGAGAGGAAGAAGGTTGAGCATCTGACTGTGTACGAGAAAGATCAGGATGTGATCGATTACTTCGGCAAGAGCCTTGTGGAAGATTTTGGTGATCGAGTGACTCTGGCCTGTGGCTCAGCCTATGAAGCAGACTGGATGAGGTACGACGTTGCTCTCTGGGACATCTGGATGGGCATCGGAGACGCTGCGTGGGACAATCGGTATAATAGGATCAAAGACGAGATGATTGCCGCTGGGAAGGTCTGTGTGGGATGGGCTGACGGCAATGTGCATCGGTCTTGAGGAGAGTGTGATGATAATGATTGTGAGAAAGAGACGGGGGTACATTTCAGTGGCTCCAGCCAGGCGGATACCACCAAAAGCGTATTTGCCACCGAAGCCCAAAGTCTTCAAGAAAAAGAAACAGGCTGAAGCAGCGGCAGCTAAAATGTTGGATGATCGGTACAAAACGCATGTGTACCGAATGGGAGGCGGCTGGGTTGCTACGGTTGCCGATTATGGTGAGATCGTCCACTACGTGATCAAGGACCATTGAGTGATCTCAGACTATCTTCAAAACAGGGGAATCCAGACAGCAAATTCTTCCCACCACCATGTGAGATCTGGGTGGGTTGGATTTGACTGTCCCGGCTGCTCTCCTGGTTGGGGGAAGTTCCGAGCGGGCATTGAGCTATCGACTGGCAGAACGAATTGCTGGCATTGCGGGCTGTTGCAAGGTCGGAAGGTGTTGGTTGATCTGCTGGGGATACCATACTCCGAAGCTTGTCGGGTGTGGGCTCAGGAGTTCAAAAATCAGCACCTCTTTGTGCCTGATGCCGAAGATGAAAAACTCGGTACTCTGGAGCTGCCGAAAGGCATCGTCGATCTGATGACGATCCACAAGCAGTATCTGAAGAAGCGGGGATTCGATCCAGGGATTCTGTCAAAACTTTGGGGGATCCGGGGGATCGGCATGGCGGTCAAGCTTTCATGGAGGATCTTCATCCCGATCCATGATGATCGTGGTCGAGTTGTTTCCTGGACTACCAGAGCACTCCACAACGACGGCACTCGATACCAATCAGCATCGAACGATCAGGAAGAGAAGAACCTGAAGACGCTGTTGTATGGCGAGCACTTGGCGAGAAACACAATCGTGATCGTGGAAGGTCCGATGGATGCGTGGGCGATCGGCCCCGGTGGAGTGGCCACTCTGGGTATCGCTTACACTCAGACGCAGCTGTGCAGGCTCTCACAGTACACTCAGCGGATAGTTTGCTTCGACGCGACAGAAGATGCACAAGATCGAGCTGACGCTCTCTGTGCTCAACTGGCGGCTTTTCCTGGACTCACTGAGAATGTGATGTTGGAGACCGGAGATGATCCAGCTGATGCTGATCCAGCTGAGATCGCAGAGCTACGAGCCCGTTATCTCGAATTCTGATTATTCCCCTTAATCTTTAGGATTCCAAGGGGATTAGAGTGGTCTTCAGAGGGGTTTATGTCGTATAATATAAATGTGAGGTGTGAGTGATTGCTCTTCTCTGCGGAGGAAAGGCCCCGCAGAAGAGAGCTTTGTTTGTCGCTGATTTGAGGAGAGAAGTGATGGCTGAGAATCGAGTGTCTCTGAAAGGGATCAAGACTTTATCAACTGGAGCATTCGTCGCTTCATTCTACTGGGACGGTAAGAAGATCGGAACAGTAGAAGACGGCGGGCGGGGGGCTTGTTATCGATACTGTTTTGGGTACGAAAAGCTGCGGGAGTGTGAAGCTTGGGCGAAGGAATTTCTTGGGGATGAGGCTTCTTCAGTTGAGAATCTGGATCACGTCGTCGCGAAACTAATCGACGAGCATTTAGCAAAAAAGAAGCTGAAGTCGTGGTGCAAGAAAGGGATCGTTCTCAAAATGAAAGATGGATCTTACTTGACCTACAAAGTTGGGTACACTGTGGCTCTGGCGGATAGACTTCGAGAAAAACATCGTGACGATCTTGAGTGTGTTGTGAATGAAACTATTTGAGAGGAGAACTGAGATGAACGGATATGTTTGCTTCTGGAATGGGAAGCGGTGTGAAGTCTACGCTGAAACGATGTACGCAGCGAAGCTGAAAGCGGTAGCTAAGTTCAAGGGGATGGCCGGACGAAAGCGGGTTCATTCTCATTTGGTTGCTGTTTGTTTGGCGGAAAAGAACGGCGAAGAAGTGATTCACAATCCTATTGATTGAGGGGATATGAGATGAGAGATGAAACAGAAGGAATCCGTCGACAGATGGTCGATGAGATCAATGGGGCTGCTGCTGAGCGGAAAGAGATGGAGCAGCGGCATGGGCAGGTTTGGAACACGAAAGAGCTTCAGGAAGATTTCCAGGTGACTGGGTTCCTGGCTCCATGTGTGGTAGTCGTCAGAAGGTCTGACGGTGTGGCAGGATCGTTACTCTTTCAGGGGAGTCCTCGATTGTACTTTAACTGGGAAGAAGCGGAAAAATGACAAACGAACTGGAGCACTTAACTGTTGAAGAGAAAGCGGCTGTGTTTGCTGCTTTGAAGTTGCTGGGATTCAAGAGCCACTGTGGCGAATGGATTGAAATCACAGAAGCGGGAGCTGTTTACGTGGGATTGGTTGAGATTTTACCGGCTGGAAGTATTTCCTTTAATTCTTTGGAATTGAAGGGGAAAGAGTAGTCTTCTGAGGGGTGTCTTGCGTATAATAAAGATGTGACGTGAGTGGTGTTCTTGAGAGGAGAAAAGTGATGAGTTTTGATGTGAGTGCGGAAAAAGCGGCAGAGCTGTTTGGTGAGCTGGCCCCTTTGGTTGTGTCTCGTAACCGAGAGGTTGGCTTTGCTGTTCGCAGTGGTGCCAGTCGTCACGATGTGGTTGCTGCTGAGTTCATGCTGATGGAAGCCAATGAGACTCGTGCTCATTTCAAACATCGGGACACTCGGAACTATGTTGTTCTGTTCCGAAGCTGGCCTGATGAAGCTTGGAAGCTGCATGTTCCCAGCACCGGCAAGGCGTTTATGAAAGGTTTCTTTGACAAAGCGTGAAGAGGAGAACTGAGTGATGAAGAACGAAGTGACGGAGAAGCGGGTGTTGGATGCTGTGAGACGGCGGAACTTTGGGATGGAGAATCCTGGGTTCTGTCTGACCTGCGGCGAAGATGCCGATGGTTGCGAACCGGATGCTTGCAATTACAAGTGTGAAGCTTGCGGGGCGTTCGCTGTGTTTGGAGCAGAAGAGGTTCTGCTCATGGGTCGTTACAAATCTTGAGAGGAGAACTGAAGAATGTATGTGATCAAACGAACGGATCAGGGAGGCGGTTACTTGGCGAAAGATGGAACTGCTGGGGCGTACACTGCCGATTTTGCGAAAGCAAAAGTGTTCTCAACTCGTGTCAGTGCTGAAGCTGACCGTTGCATTGAGAACGAGATTGTGGTGTCTGTGGAATCTGTATTTAACAGCAATTGAGAGGAGAACTGAAGAATGTGTGTGAAGCAAAAAATCATGGGCCTGCTGAATATCAGCAAAGACGACGCTGCCTCTGAAGCCGAGATCGAAACGGCTCTGCGGCTGGCGAACAAACTGATGGACAGGCACCATCTGAGTGAAGGCGACCTTGATGATGCAGAGAATTCTGCCTTGGATCGAGCGGTTTCTTCTGAGAAAAAGCAGGGTCACTCCGTTGTCGGCAAAAAGATGTACATGTGGGAAAAGGTCTTGACACACTTCGTGTCTGATCTTGTGGGAGTTCCACATTATCTGAGTCGAGGGGTGATGGACAAAAAGACAGCCAGCGGTTTGGTCTTTCGAGACATAAACGGCAAAGCTGTCCGGGGTCGCTCTGTGGTCTTCTACGGAGTTGCTGAAGATGTTGATATCGCAGTTTCTCTTTACGATGAGCTGCGGCTGGTGATTATCGCTCTGGCTCGTCTTCGCTACGGTTCAGTTTTCCAGGGTGAAGGTGGGGTCTACTCTGAAGGCTTCGTCAGTGGACTGCGGTCCAATCTGAAGAAAGACAAAGCTGAGCAGAAACGGTTGGCTCAAGGCTCTTCCGATGAGAGAGCCCTGGTGCTGATCGATCGCCGGAATGATCTGATTCGGATCAAAAGCAATCTGGCCAGCAAGTGGTTGAAGAAGGAGAAGGGGATCAATCTGGTCACCAAATCCACTCGGGGAGGTGCTTCTGGAAGTAGTGACGCTCGAAACGCTGGACGTGCTGACGGTCGTGGTTATAATGTCAGTGCAGCACGAAGAAGAAAGCTCTCTTGAGCGATGAAATAGCTGGGGTGGATTTCTCCTCTCCCCCATGCTCGGCCCGATCGATGTACGTCACTCCATCGATCGGGCTTTTTTCGTGTCAAAATTTCCCCTTTATTTCCACAATCTTTAGGATTCCAAGGGGATTAGAGTGGTCTTTTGAGGGGAAAGTGACGTATAATAAAGATGTGACGTGAGTGATGTTCTTGAGAGGAGAAAAGTGATGTTGATGACTGCCGCAAGAGAAGCTGAGTCCCAACGACGGAACGATTCTGAAGACATGAGCGTTGTTGAGTCTGTTGAGATGGCAGTGATTACTGCCGGGGCTTTGTCTGCTTTTGGTTTGGTTTGTCAGTTAGCTGACTGGATAGTGGGGGCGATATGAGAGTCATAGATGCGTTCAAGGAAGTCTTTGCCGCTGCCGATGAGCAGTGCGGTCACGGTCCTGATTCGGCTGTGATCGAGTGGGTCGACAGCATGCTCCTGATCACACAGGATCCTACTGAAGATCCTGAAGTCGATGTGTTCAATGTGGGAGTTTACTCCAAAGCGGTTTGGAACGATGGGGGATGTCCTTATCTGACCAGAGAATTCAAGCAGCTGAATGATGCTGTCAATTATGTAGATGGGTTCACTGATGCGTAAATCTTGGTTTGAAAAACTGATGGGATTCAATGAGTACGATCACGATCATGACATGGTCAAAAGTCTGCTCAGGGTTTCGAGTAACGGGTTTCTGCAGTCTCGGGCGAACAGAAAGAAGTACCGCTGTGGGGTTCTGGATACTCCATCTGTGGAAGGTCTTCGCAGAGTGGCCAGCACTCACTATGGACCACCAGGAGACCGATTGAAATTTGAGCAAATTGCTGCCGATGTCACAAATCTGCATCGGGATCCAGCCAATGCCGGGGCTCTGTTCCAGGTGGCGTCTCAGTTCAATCTGCTGGAAATGGTGTCTCCTGACATGACTCCAGAGTGTGGGCTGGCGATCTATGAGAACGATCACACTCAAGGGCCAGCATGTGCCATTGCCTGCGGAGCTGGCACGATCTATCGAAACTACCTGGCCGAAGTAAACGGACAGGTGGGGCAGGACAAGAGAAATCAGATCGACTGTTCTGATGACATCGGGCACTTGCTGGGGAATGCGAGAGAAGAGCTGTGGAAGATGGCGAATGGATATCTGTTGCCGACTGTTGAAGGACTGCGAGAGATCGCCGGATGGGTCGTTGACGAGCCTGGCAGTTTACGCAACAAAGCCATCAACCTTCTGAAGATCGGGATCCAGTGGGACACTGAGGTCACTCTGGAAGACTGCGGGCATTGTGTGACTCAGGCGTATTGCTCAGCGGTCCCGGTTTCTTACTCTCGGATTTTCTCCGATGAGTGGAAAGAGTTGGGGATCTTGATTCTGGAAGGTGCCTATGAAGCCACTCTCTGTGCTGGCATCATTAACGCAGTGGCCACCGGAAATAACACGGTGTTTCTGACTTCACTGGGTGGGGGAGCGTTCGGCAATCCTGAAGAGTGGATCACCGGAGCGATCGACAAAATACTCAAAAAGTACGCAGCTTTCGATCTGGATGTCAAACTTGTCCACTATCCCAAGAGCATCAAATGATCATGGAGATTCCCCCCAAGTACCTGAAAGCAATGAAGCAGGGAACGCAAGCCCCGCCTGGTAGCATCGAAAAGATCAACATAATGTGTGATCGTCACTCGCTGGGCATGCCTTTACATGCAAAAGGCGATGCTCATCTTTTCGCTGATCTGTCAGCTAGTGAAGCAAGTAAGAGAATCCATGCAGACCGTTCGTGTGGTTTGCATTTGAGCCACAGGGGGCAGCTGCCGAAGTTCAAGAGTGAAAAACCAGGAGAGCAGGCATGATTCCCCTTAATCTTTCACAATCTTTGTGGTTTTAAGGGGAAAAGAGTGGTCTTCAGAGGGGAATCTAGCGTATAATAAAGATGTGACGTGAGTGATGTCTTTTGTTTGAGGAGAGAAGTGATGGCTGCTGCAAGAAACGAAGCGGAGTTGCCCTGGGCTGGGGGCTGGGTGTTCTTGGCCGGTTTGGTGGTCGCTGTTGTTGGTGGCATGTTTGCTTGACTTTTGTGTGAGGAGAAGACTGATGGGGATCGCGGAAATCACTTTGAAACAGTTGGGTGGGGCCGGTCGCTTGAAAGCGTTTGCTGGCGGCAGAGACTTCATGAGTGATGGAGTCAACGGTGAGATCTTGATGTTCAAGTTCAAGGGCAAGGTTGCCAACTACGTCGAAATCGCTTTGGACGCTGCCAGTGATACTTATGTTTTGAAGTTCAAGAAAGTCGGACGGATGAGTCGCAAGACTTTCAAGGCTCCCAAGGTCGTCTTGGTCGAAGAAGTCGCTGGTGTTTACTGTGACAATTTGGTCGAAGTGTTTGAGCGTGTTTCTGGTTTGTATTTGAGTTTGTGAAATATTGTGCTCGCAGAGGTCGAAGGACCTAACTGGCACATCGGGGTGCTATTTTCAAGTCTAACGGCGAAGTAGCAACGTCAAAGGCATGAAACCTGATGGGGAGTTCGAGTCTCCCAGCGAGCAGCTTTTTGAGTTTGTTGTAATCTGTTGCAATTCTTTGCAACAACCGAGAGGAGAGTTCTGATGGCCAGGTCTACGTTTCGATGCAATTTGGCAAAGTACACTGGATCTCGGGGGGTGGAAGCTCATGCCTTTCGGGCTGGAGTAGACGAAGCCTTTCGCCAGACGATGACGACAGCCGATGATTGCCATTGGACTGCGTTGAAGCTTCGAGAGGACGAGAACGGGGCTGTTTCGTGGTATGTCGATTTGCATTCTTGTCCACCACACTGGCCAGAAGCCTATACGGAAGGAGATGACTGATGCGGAGAGAATGGGCTGTGTTCCGGGGGAACTCTTTGGTGAGTCGCCACTGGCACGAAGCCGATGCAAGAGACAAATTGAGAGCCGGTTGTCATGTACGGCACTGGCGATACGGATGGGGAAATAAAGGAGGATGGTGCTGTGAGCTGCCTTACTAAAATGACAGGTGAACAATTTCGGTCTGCGAAGCTGACGATTGCAAATGAGTTGCAGCAGAGCAAAGAACGCGGCGATCGCTGCTGGCACAGGGCCTGGGCGATGGTGACGATGGTGGAGCACACCTTTTGTCACGATGATTACATCTTGTGTGGTCAGTACGTTTGGGATTATATCAACGAACTCGATCGATTTAAGCTGGAGAGTGACTGATGCCTACGAAACCACCACCACCTTTCAATCTGGATGCCAGGCCGGGGCTGGGTCCAGCTGTGTCGGCGGCGTACGATGCGTATTGTGGACTGCCAACAACAGACCAGAGCCCTGGACCGAGTGAGTACCGAGCGGCAGAGTATCGACGAATCCATGATCGCTTCGTCACTTCGGGAAAATATCCCACCTATCGTGAACTTTGGAACAAGAAGGAGAACTGAAATGAGCGGAATCAAAAAACATGGCAGTGTTTACATTGAGCTGGCGGGGAACTTTGCCCCAGAATGGCGACAACTCGTGGATGCTGTCAAAGCGTTTGAAGGCAATGATGCCAGTGTCGCAGATGCTGCTAAAGAACTGGTTGAATGTGTTTTGTATGTGACTGATGAGAAGGAGAACTGAGATGGATCCACAAGCCACCATTTGCGATCTACTGGACGCAATGCAAAGAAACGACAGAGAAGCCGTGGATGAATTGCTGGACGCTCTGAAGGGCTGGAACAAAGCAGGGGGCTTCATGCCGATCATTCGGAAGAGTTTGCAAGCAAATCAGTATAGTGTCTACCGATACGACAGAACTGATGCGTATCGTCCTGGATATGCAGAGACAAACAATTCCCCTTAATCTTTCAGAATTGAGGGGTTTAGAGTGGTCTTTTCCCCTTCAAGTGACGTATAATAAAGATGTGACGTGAGTGATGACCTTTGTTTGAGGAGAGAGAAATGAGATACTCGTTTGCTAATGCTTCAGCGGCTGAGCTGGTTGAGCTGTCCGAAGCGGGCAAAGTTGAAGTGGCTGGGAACTTGAAGATCTATCGCTTCGATGCGAACGATGGCCCATCTTTGAAGATCTGGCGGGGACGGGCAAAGAAGCCTTATGCCCACTATCGCTTCGCCAATGAAGAGCGGCGGGAAGAGTACATCAGAAAGCAGATTGCCAATGATGCCGAGAAGACCGAGCTGAAACTGAAGCACAAAGCTGAAAGCAAAGCTCGGAAAGCCGAGACGCGAAAGCGGTTCAAAGTCGGAACGATTCTGCATTACTCTTGGGGCTATGGTCAGACTCAGTGTGAGTATTACGAAGTGATCGAAGTCAAAGGAGCCTATGCGATCATTCGAGAGATTGCCGCCAAGACGGTTCCTGGCTCTGAAGGCTTCATGTGTGACAAGCGGGTTGCTTGTCCTGGTGTCTTCATCGGTCCCAAGATGCGGAAGCTGATCGGTGAGTATGGGTGCCGGATGGCATCACACTCAGCTGCAGCGAGTCCCTGTGATCCTCTGGAAGAGAATTATTGCTCTTGGTATCACTAATCAAACGGGGGGCAGTGGTTGCCCCCATATTTTTCTGAGTTTCATCTGAGAGGAGAATTGAGATGGATTTGATGACATTCCTCAGAGTCAAACCGATCGGCAGAAAGATCACTGTCAATGTCAGTCGAAACGGGGAGCCGTTTGGGCAGCTGTGGACTTGGTCCAACACTCGAACAGAACGACATCCTTGGCACAGCAAGCCTCTGGATGGAGAACACAAGACCCACAAGACGCAAAAAGCTGCCCGCAAACGTATGCTGGAAGAAGCCAAATAAACCGCAACGGCACAGGCAAATCAAGCAGATTGATCAGCTGCCTCTGCTTGCCGCAATACGGAGGAGGTGTTCGTGAAAAATCGATTTGTGTGATTACTCCCAGCTGGTTGGCCTAACCATTTCTCAGATGACGGTCTGGGGAAGATGCCGGAAGATCTCAAGCCCGTTCAGGACCAGCGAGCGGCCCAAGCGAATCTGCCGGGTGAAATTCCCGGCTTACTGTTTCCCCTTTATTTCCACAATCTTTGTGATTTCAAGGGGATTGGAGTGGTCTTTTGAGGGGTGATATGCGTATAATATAGATGTGCGGCGGGGGTCGTCGCTGTTGGTTTGTTTGAGGAGTTGAGTGATGCGAAATCGAAAAGCCAAGATGATGCTCCCTGATCGTGACGTTCGGGAGCTTCGTCTGTTGCGAGCGTGGGAGGACGCTGCTGTTGACGCTGGTTGGACTTGGTCCGATCGTCATGATGTTCTTTCTGACGCCAAGTCTGCTGATCGGAAGCACATGCTGCGTGTTCTTGCTGCCAACACTGTTGGAGACGATACGCTTGCCATGCTTGCCATGGCTCTTGCCGATCCTATGGCTCTGTCTGTTTGATGCTGAAGGCCAGTGATCCGATGACTGCTGATGACAAGTCGCTCTTGTCATCCGGGGCACCATCCGCTGGCTTTCTCTTTCCCGGCTGCTGTAGAGGAGAATTCTGATGAGTGACAAAGAAAAACGGGCTACAGAAGATTCATCACTGATGAAAGTTTGTGAAGCAATCGGAAAAATGAGCCAGAAGGAACTCGACCGATTGTGATTTGAGATCGATCTTCGATCCAACCGATTGAAAGGATTACTGCCATGAGTGACGTTCAACTGCAAAACAAGCACAAGAGTTTGCATCTGCCAGACGGCGGGATCCTGCTCTACCGATACGAAGAAGGTGATTGTGATACGATCGCCTGGCCGCTGCGGAAAAAGCAGCACAGCCAGCTTGCCGGGGCTCTGTACGCTGAGATGATGTGCGGAGAGATCGACGAGTACGCGAATGTGATCTTGCCGAATGGCGAGACGTTCGATGTGATCGGAAATTTGAAGTGATTTTGGAAGTGGAATTTCCAGAAATATCCCGAATCCGAACGGCTTAGTGTGGACTTTTCCCCTTCAAGTGACGTATAATAAAGATGTGACGTGAGTGATGTCTTTTGTTTGAGGAGAGAAGCGATGGCTGGTCGAAGTGTTGATTCTGCGTTCGGTGCTGTTGAGATGGCTTCTGCTGTTGTTGCTGCCATGAAAGAGTTTTGGTCAGCTGACTATGTGGAAGGAAAGATGGACGAAATGGAATTCATGATGTTCCGAGCGAGCGAGATCATCGAAGACAGGGGAGTTGCTGAAGTCGCCGGGATCATGGCTGATGCCATTGAGATCGCAAGAAAAGAGGAGAACTGAGATGTTGAAAGGAAAACGAAATGTCCACCCACGGCATGATAGAGCTGTGGAGAGCTTGCTTGATAATCTGGGAGCAGACGGCACGGTGGAACTGTTGGCTCATAAGTTGGGAGAGGTCACGAATGAGCTGGGGGCTCTTGAGCATTACAGCACAAGAGAGCTTGAAAAAGTTGAAGAGTTGATCATTTTGCTGGAGACCTGGAAGGAAAGTGTGTGATGGGAAAGGCAACAAACATCAGCAATCGAGAGACTGAGATCATGGATACGATGGAAGCTTCCATGAACAGTGGAGATCTTGATCCATTCTTCAGAGAAGTTGGTAGCATCTCATTCGTAGAGCTTAACAGCTTCGGAGCTCGCAGCATTTGGATGGTGGCGACAAGTAGGATTGCTGAAGGTGATTGGTTCATACGAACTGAAGCTGCTGAGCACAGGCGATTTAAGAAGCTCCCAAGTGGCTGGGAGCGATGTCCGTTGGGAGTTCCGACAGAGAACTGAGAGGAGAAGAGTGATGATTAGAAAGTGCCAAGAGATTCCACTGGCCCATCCAGAATCAGAGTGCATGTTTGACAATCGGGGAGAAGTACCTTTTGTGGCCACTCCAGGGGCTATCGATATGGTGGGCGGAAGTGAGTCGCTGCTCTGCTGCTTGACGCAGCTTCGGGAGCTGGCGATTCGACACAACGGGCTCGATCGCATTCAGGTGTTCTCTGATGATGAGTGGTCTTCTGATCTGTGGTACATCGAAAATTTTGAAGCCATCACGGCTTTGTTGCCTTCTGAATACTAGAGAGAGAGGAGACTGGTTGGATGGCGATATATCGACAATCGATTCGCTTGCATCGACCGGAGACAGATTCATTTCTGACAGAAGTCCGGAAAATTCCGATGTCCGTGTTTCGTAAAATGGTGGAACGCGGTAGAGACTATTATGTGCAGTACATTGATGAGTGTGCGTACAACGATTTCCCCGGCTGGGAACTGCTGGGGTATCATCTGCCAGACGAATTCATCACAGAAGGTCTGATGGAAGAAGACGAAGACGCTGACGCTGACTTCTATGATGATTTTTGATAATAATTGAGAAAAGTTCCGGAATAATTTGCATCATACTGCGATCATTCCGTACTATGTGAGTGGCTGGCAGAAGAAACCTTGACAGAGGTCTGCCAGTTGGGCAAACTACTTAGGCGAAGTCGTTATGGACAATATGCTTACAATTAGTTCATTCGTGACGCTTCGCCGCTCCGAATCTTAAACCCAGGACCCTGTCAGGTCCTGGGTTTTTTATGTACACACAGTTCATCCAGATCTTAGTTGACGAGAAGCGGGCTGCACTGACAGCACCAGTCAACAATCACTATTGCCCTTGATGTGATTTGAGGTACAGGGCTTCCATACGGTCTCCAGGCACTGAGCTTAGAACGGCTCGATACAATCCTGGTGCAACAATTCAGATTGATTTCTGGATGGACTGCGTGGGTCAAGCGGCAGATGAGAATCCTGTGCCGCTACGCGATCAGACGAACGGCTGGAGAGTCGCTGATCGGGTCAGGACCTAGAGCTTGGAGTCGGGGGTCAGGTGTCACGAGCCGTTGCCGATGATTAAGAGGTGATAGGGTCGGCTTTGAAGTCGGTCATTTCTTAGTGCTCTTTAAGTGGGATTTTCTTCTTTGATCTTCACACTTAAAGAGCACTAAGGCTCCTGAATCAACTTTGAACATTTTTCAAGCTCATCTTTTATCTCTTTCACTCTAACACTTAACTTGCATGGGATGGTTGGCAATGAACCAATTATTTGACACTGAGCCAGAGGTAGTAGTAGCAGAGAAGAAGCAATCAGTGGATCTAGCCAGGTTGCTGTACAACAAACTGTCAGAGAGTAGGAGAGTATTCAGAAAGCACATACTGGCAAAGTGGGCAAAAGAGTTGTCTCTTTTATTGGATCATTATTCAAAGGCTGAGTTGGAAGGGGTGATCCTTTGGTACGCTGATCACTGGAACGATGAGTACATGCCCCAGGCCTATTCAGCAAAGAGCTTTGTCGATAAATTCGCGGCGATAAAAAGAGCCTTCGATTCACAGAATTCTGATCAGTCTTCCGTCACCGATCGTATAATGGAGAACGAACAGAGAGCGGTAAGTCGCCGCTTGTCCCTCATGGAGAAATTGAAATCAAAGGGCAGGGAATGCATAATCGAGTAGAGATCTTGACGCTTTGGACAGAATTGCTTGGACCGAAACAGAACAGTTGTGCGATTGCTTATTTAGCTTCAGAGATCTTCGGAGACGTTCCAGAACAGATGTTGAATGCGGCTGTGGTGTATTCAATCAAGAACGATCGTGGTGCCATACCAGCTGAACTGAGACAGATCATCGACTCTGGTATGTTCGGTGATCTCAAACAGCCAGAGGAGAAAGTGGTTGTCGTCAAGACCTGGCGAGATGTCGTTGATCAGGAAATCAATGACATGGCTTTCAGTTCTCGATCAGAAATGATTGAGCACCTCCAAATGGAAAAGTCAGCTGGGGGTTTGGGCTTTACGTTGGTCGATCCTCAGACAAATAAAGCTTTCGATGTTCTGCAGCGATTGATGGAGGATGTCGAATCATGAGAGGAAGTGAATCCCCACAACAGTATGCAGAGTGGTTATTAGGACAAGAACAGAAACAGGAGACAGTGATGGGAGCGAAGAAGTTTGAGCCTTACGTCTATCAAGCGGAGGTGGTCTCTGTCTACGATGCGGACACTGTAACACTGGACGTGGATTTGGGGTTCAACGTTACGACAGAGCAGAAGTTCAGACTGTACGGAATCGACGCATGGGAGATGCGAGGCGGCGAGCGTTCAAAGGGTACAATTGCAAGAGACTGGTTGAGGGGTCAGATACCTGATGGCTCAACTGTGTACATCAAGACAGAGAAGGACAAGCAAGGAAAGTATGGACGCTACTTGGCGACCATCCACAAAGACATCGGGGGAGGATCTCTGAATGTTAAGTTGGTGGAATTAGGACATGCCGTTTTCAAGGAGTACTGACGTGATCACTGCCTGCTTAACAGACAGCAGAACCAAGATTGAACCCTTCAATTCCACTCACCTCCGGCCAAGAAGGGGATCAAAGTATCATTTGAGTCTGAAGACGATCGAATCAGACGGCTGGCGACAGATACAGAGTGGTCTTGTCTTGGATTGGCATGGGTCAGAATGCACACTTGTGGTACAGCAAGGTGAGTGGCTGCTCGAATGCGACGATAATGTTTGGATGGTCATGATGGACGAGGATCTCAACGCTTGTTACATGGAAACCTCATGAGGACAAAGAAATATGATGGAACTGATTTGCGACGTGTCCTGGTTGGGATGGTCCTTTCTGACGTGGTCTGCTCTCGGATTGCTAGTCGCTGGACTGAGGAGGGATTATTTGATTCTCGCTGGGCGAATCTCGTCGGAGGATGGTGCGTCAAGTATATTCGCAAGCATTCCACAGCTCCCGCTAAAAACATCAGTGGGATCTTCGAGCGATGGGCTGAAATCTCCACAGAGTCTGAAGAAGTAGTCGATGCGGTAGAACGCTTCATTGCAGGTCTGTCAGATGGGGCTGAGGCTCTTGATTCTGATTATCTGCTGGATCTAGCGGACGATCACTTCAATGCCGTACGCTTGAAGTCAGAGCTCAAGCTGGCACAGCTCGAAATCGACAGGGGCTTGGTGAAAGAAGCATCAGAACGGGTTGCTTCAATCAGGAGGGTTGAGCTGGGGGTTGGTTCTTTCGTGGAACCAGCGGCTGATTTTGCTCCCTGGTATCAGGCTTTCGAGAGAGACAAACAGTCGCCTCTGGTGAGTTATCCGGGAGATCTGGGTGATTACTTTGCGGACGCTTTCAAGCGGGGCGAGTTCTACGCTTTCATGGCTCCAGACAAGACCGGAAAGACGGTGTGGCTGGTGGATCTGGCATACCGGGCTTTGCGGAAACGGAACAAAGTGGTCTTCTTCGATTCTGGGGACAGTACCCAGGATGATGTGATGACCCGGTTCGCTTGTCGAATTGCCAATCAGCCGGATATGGATGAAGAGTGCCCGTGCCCGATCGGTTGGGATGATGAAGGTGTTCTTGAGTTGGCTCACGAAAAAGAGAAAGCTGTGAATCCAGCCGAAGCCTTCAAGATGCTGAAGAAGCGGGTTCGATCGGAAGACAGCTTTCGATTGTCATGCCATCCAAACTCCACCTTGTCTGTTGCTGGTATCGATTCGATGCTTTCGGATTGGGGAGATGACGGTTGGAGGCCGGATGTGGTTGTGATCGATTACGCCGATATTTTGGCATACGCTGCCGGATCCGACAATCTGGAACAGATCGATGGCGTTTGGAAGGACCTCCGAAAATTGTCGCAAGAGAGACATTGTCTGGTGGTCACTGCCACCCAATCCAATGCGTCAGCTTACGGCAAGGAGAAGTCTTTGCTGACCAGAAAGAACTTCAGCGGTCGAAAGACCAAGCTGGCCCATGTAAACGGAATGATCGGGATCAATGTGTCTGACGAAGAGCGAGCGACTCATCAGGCTCGATTGAATTGGGTGGTTCGCCGGAAGAGCAGAAATCGAAAAGGGTTCTCCTGCGTCCACACAGCCGGTTGCTATAATTCAGAAAATCCTGTAATAATCAGTAGATTCTGATCCTAAAGGACAAAAGTCCACTATAATGAGGGTGAGTCGAACAGAGTTGTTGGACATACGAATCTTTTCATAGATAGAAAGAATTGAAATGAGTGCTACACGAGTGAGTAAGGTTGCCGCCATTGCGGTGTTCGGGGCTGCTGGTTGGAAAGGTGCCGAATCCTGGCCGATCGATAAGATGTCAGCGAAGTTGAAAGACGTGCCTGACTGCATGGATGACGATTATGTTCCATCCGGTGACAGTGCTGATTTGATCAAGGAAGCTCTTGGGGCGATCGAAGCGGCTGTGATTGATGCCGGTGGAGAAGATCCTACTTTCGAAGTCTTCGAAGAAGCGGCAGCGGAAGCTCCAGCCGAAGACAAGAAAGAAGAAGCTCCAGCCGAAGACAAGAAAGAAGAGAAGTCGGAGAAAGCCAAAGCCAAAGCTGCGGAAAAGGCTGAGAAAGAGAAAGCCAAAGCGGAAAAGGCTGAAGCCAAGAAGCAGCAGGAAGCAGAGAAAGATGCTCGAAAAGCTGAGCGGGAGAAAGCCAAAGCTGAGCGGGAGAAAGCCAAAGCTGAGGCGGTTGCCAATCGTACGATCTCGTGGCAAGCGGCCTGTGCTCGGGTTTTGCGGGACAGTGAAGATGGTTTGAATTCCGACATCAAAGATCTGTCTGCCAGAGTCGTCGCTCTTCGGAAAGACGGCAACGAGAAGACAGCTCTGTGGGCTCTGCGTACGATGATCACAGCTGTTCAGGCTTGGGAATCTACGGCTTCGTAGCCAAGGACCTGGGACAAATGACATGGTACTCAACGAACTCGCACTGTTCGCTGGAGGAGGGGGAGGGATTCTCGCTTCAAAATTACTTGGATGGAATACGATCGGGGCGGTCGAAATCGAAGACTACCCCAGAAGAGTGCTCCTCCAGCGGCAGCGTGACGGGATCCTCGAACCATTCCCAATCTGGGACGATGTCAACACGTTCGACGGGAAACCGTGGAAAGGGCTTGTCGACATTCTTTCGGGGGGCTTTCCTTGCCAAGACGTTTCAGCAGCCGGGAAAGGTGCCGGTGTCCGCGACGGAGAGCGTTCTGGATTGTGGAAAGAGTATTCACGAATCATTGGAGAAGTTAGGCCTAAGCTTATCTTTGCGGAGAATACCCCGCTTTTACCCAGTCGAGGAATGGACCTCATTCTCTCCGATCTTTCCAGATTGGGGTATCATGCAGTCTGGGGGGTGTTGGGAGCTGGGGCACTCGGTGCTCAGCACAAACGTGATCGAATCTGGATACTTGCCTACTCCCACAAAGTTCGACGCTGTCATGTTGGGCAAGGGGCATCCAACAAGAACGGGAACAGAGACCACCTTAGCCCAAAACATGTGTGGGGATCTGAATCCGGTGTGGGTCGAGTGGCTAATGGATTGGCCGATGCAGTGGACAGACTTAAAGCCCTTGGAAATGGACAAGTTCCAATCGTGGCTGCAGTTGCATTTCAGATCTTGATGCAGTCAGTAGTGGAGGTGCTCGATGAAGTTCCAGAAACACAGTGAAACAAGTTTTGCTGCTGCTGTGTCTATTTTAGAGACTGCGGATACGTTGCGAGCCAAAGTATACAGATACCTAAGAGATAGCAAAGGAGGAGCCACAGACGAGTCGATTCAGTTAGCTTTGGAGATGAATCCATCTACTCAGCGACCTCGACGGGTAGAGTTGCTAGAAGGTAAGTTCATTCGAGACAGTGGACGAACAAGCAATACAATAAGTGGCCGCTCAGCTGTTGTGTGGGAAGTAGTACCTCTCCCTACTGGCCAAGGAGAAGAGAAGCCCGATAAACTAGCTACGTTTTTTTAAGGAGGGTCTAGTGACTAAACGAGTGAACAGAGCCGAGTTTTTGAGTGTGTTGGAATCAGTATCAGCCGGGTTGTCGCCACGGGAGACGCTCCCACAGTCGACGTGTTTGGTGTTCAAAGACGGGAAGGTGTGGACGTTCAATGATGAGATTGCCTGCTCCAGAGCCATAGATCTGGGGTTCTCAGGGGCAGTCAAAGCAAAGAGCTTTATGGATGTCCTGGCGAAAATTCCAGACGATGAAATCGATTTGGATTCATCTGATGGAGAAGTCTTGATTCGGGGCCACATGAAGAAAGGTGGGGTCCGGATGGAACAGGAGATCTTGCTGCCGATTGATGGGATTGATGTTCCGGAAGTGTGGAAGTCGCTACCTGAGGATTTTGGCGATGCGATCAATGTGGTCCATTCGTGTGCTTCGACCGATCAGGCTCAATTCGTTCTGACGTGTGTCCACCTTCATCCCGATTACGTGGAAGCTTGTGATGCCAGCCAGATCGCAAGGTATCCACTCGATACTGGAGTGGAAAAGTCGATTCTGGTGCGAGCCAAAAGCTTGAAACAGTTGATCAGTTACGACATGAAAGAAGTGTCTGAGACTGACAATTGGATTCATTTCAAGAATGCGGAAGGCTTGGTGATATCGTGCCGTCGATACCTTGAAGACTACCGGGATATGTCTGAGTTTCTGGAGACAGACGGGGCCGAGTCGGTGCAGTTGCCGGGTGGGTTGGAAGAGATGATGTCGAGAACCTCCGTGTTCTCTGTGGAGAATGCCGATGGGGATGCTGTACTGGTTGATCTGCAAAAAGATCTCATTGTGATCGGTGCGAACGGTTCCTCTGGTTGGTGGAAAGAAGCTCAGAAAGTGAATTTCACAGGCCAGCCGATTCGGTTCCTGGTCAGTCCAAAGCTGCTGTTGGAAGTCACCAAGAAATCTACTGAGTGCCGAGTTGGTGAAGGCAAGCTTTGTATAGATGCTGGCAAATTCCAGTACGTCACTTGCACAACAACGATGGAAGAAAAGGCGGTTGCCTAGATGCCTGGTTTCTTTGAGTTGTCCGAAGTGACATCCAAGAAGCCAGCCTCTTTGTTGCCTCAATGTGGGGCTTGCAAGTGGTACGAGTCTTGTGTGTCCCCAAAAATGCCAGTGTACGGTGAAGGCAAGCGTGGGATCTTGTTCATCGGCACATCTCCATCTGACAAAGACGATGAGTCCGGCGTTCCGTTTTCACCAAGAGGAGAAGCTGGTCGGCACTTACGACAGACTCTGGAGAGTTTCGGTGTCGATCTTCAGGAGGATTGCTGGTCGACGAATGCGATGATCTGCAAGAATCCCGCTAAACTTGATCCAGCCACTAATCAGCCAAAGCAGCCAATACAACCAAAAGAGTTGGAGTGGTGTCGGGCGAATCTCACAAAGACGATCAAAGACCTCAAACCTCGGGTGATCATTCCCATGGGGTTCCCAGCTGTGAAGCAGTTGCTGGTGCCTTTGTTCCGTGATGATGTGGGGCAGATGGCTACATGGGCTGGTTGGGAAATTCCCCTGCAGAAATTGAATACGTGGGTTTGTCCAATCGTGAGCCCCCAGAACGTCGTCTCAGCGGCTTCTGATAGAAACGGGAAGGTTGTGTCATTACTCTGGGAGAAGCAGCTGGAAACGGCTCTGATGCACACTAAGCGACCGTGGGATGTGTTTCCAGACTACGCTGAGAATGTTCGATTACTTTTGGATCCAGACGAAGCGGTTGCGTGGCTCGATCGTATAATCAGACAGGGAAAGCCAACGGCGTTCGATTGGGAAACCAATTGCCTCAAGCCGGATGCAGCAGGAGCGAAGTTGGTTTCAGCTGGGTTCCATTCAGCTGGTGAGACTGTGGCGTTTCTCGCAAGCGGCGAACGGATCAAGAATAAGTTGGCAGAGTTTTGTGCCTCAGATCTGCCGAAGATCGGAGCGAATAACAAATTCGAAGATCGGTGGGCTCGGAAGCATCTTGGCACTCCAGTGAAAAATTGGGTGTGGGATTGTATGCTGTCAGCTCACCACCTTGATAATCGATCAGGGATCACATCGGTTAAGTTCCAGGCGTTTGTTTTGCTTGGTTACGAGCCGTGGGATGCGGTGGTTGGGAAGTACCTTGAAGCTCCAGATGCTGTGAGTCTGAATCAAATCCACAAAGTCGATACCAAGTCACTCTTGACCTATAATGCACTTGATGCGGTGGTTGAGTTTACGATAGCCCTTAAACAGAAAGCTTTGATGCGATGGATGAATGTATAGACGATTTGAATTTGGTGGATTTGACGATCAAGATTGGTGAGTGGGGGAGTGATAGAAAGATCCTCCAGAACAGCACAGCACTGGCTCAGTCGAGAAAGACGATTGAAGAGGTGCATGAGATGATTGAAGCAGCCGCTCGATTAGAACAGTTCGAGAGTATGTATCGTGTGAATGGGGCGATGGTGCCCATTTCGGTACAGGATGAACTCAAGGAAGGACTAAAAGATGCGATCGGTGATGTGTTTGTGACGTTGGTCATGGCGGCTCATTGCAGTGATTTGTCGGTGACTGATTGTGTGGCTCAAGCTTACAACGAGATCAAAGACCGCAAAGGTTATCTGCGGGAAGACGGGGTGTTCGTCAAAGAAGCCAGGAATGCTGATTGAATGATACCATCCACACCTGAAGCTTTTCGATTGATGATGGAAGGATCTTCTGCTTTCGCTGATGTCGAAGAGCGGGGGATGAAGATTGATCTTGGTTACCTTGAGAAAGCCATAAGCTGGACACAGGCCAAGATCTCTGTGCTGGATGAAGAGTTACGTGCTGATGAGTTCTATACGCTGTGGAGACGGCAGTATGGAGCGAGTGCTGACTTGGGAAAGCGGCAGCAGTTGGCTGATCTTCTGTACAATCACATGGGATTTGAGATCAAGAAGAAGTCGAAGAAGGGCAATGCGGGGACGGACGTGGAAGCGTTCGAGCACATTGATCTACCTTTCTTGGATAAATGGACAGACCACGAGAAGCTAAAGCGGCTGCTGGCGACAGATCTGCTCGGAGTTCAGAGAGAAACGGATGCAGATGGATACCTGCATCCGTTTTTTCATCAGCATCTGGCCAAGACCTATCGATCGAGTTCGTCTGATCCTAACTTTCAGAACAAGCCGAATCGAGACAAGCGGTTGGCCAAGATCATCAGGCGGGCGTTTGTCCCCAGGTCTCCACAGCATTACATCGCAGAGATCGACTATGGAGCTCTGGAGTTCAGAGGTGCTGCCTCTTTTTGGCGAGATCCAAAGATGATCGCCTATGCTTCGGACCCAGCTCTCGACATCCACAGAGACATGGCAGCGGAGTGCTACAAGCTCAGCACAGATCAAGTGGCAAAAGACGTGCGAAGTTTCGCCAAGAACAAATTTGTGTTCCCTGAGCTGTATGGCAGCTATTGGAAGAACATAGGAAAAGGTTTGTGGGAAGCGATCCATCAAGCATCGCTGAAGACAGTCGATGGAGTGTGTTTGTATGAGCATTTGGAATCTAAGGGAATAAGGGGACTTGAGTCGTTCCGTGAGCATATCAAGGCAGTCGAGGAGAAGTTTGCCACTCGATTCTCTCATTGGGATAAAGCCAAAGATGATTGGTGGGAATCTTATCTCAAAGCTGGTGAGTTTGCTCTGATGACGGGGTTCGTGTGCCGTGGAGCGTACTCCTACAATTTCCTCATGAACTCGCCAATCCAGGGCTCATCATTCCATCTGCTGCTGTGGTCACTGATCGAAACGAACAAGTGGATGGTGAAGAACAAGATGAAGTCTTGCGTGATCGGACAGGTGCATGATTCGATGATGCTGGACATTCATGAATCTGAGATTGACGACGTGTTGAATAAAGTTGTCAGTATAATGACCAAAGAAGTGCGGCAGCATTGGGATTGGGTCCTGACTCCATTGGAAGCAGAAGTTGAAGTGTCTGGTGAGAATTGGTTCACCAAAGTTCCGTGGGAGCGAATTGAAGGAAAGTGGCAAGCAGTTTAATTAACAAGTAACAGGAGCAGATTTGTGGGCGTTATAACAAAGAAAATGAGTGTTCAAGATTGGATCGAGTTGCCGGATAATCCACGGCAGAGAGATACAGTTTCACATGCCAAGAAGGCCAAAAAACGACATCTGGCAGAGTTGAGTGCTACACATGAGGTGGTGAGTGCTGCGATGGTCGGAGGTGAGCTTGTTTGTAAGTTGGATGGACATACCAGAGCTTTTCTGTGGGCTAGTGGTGAACTTAGGCGACCAAAAAAAGTCACGGTTCATTGCTACTCTTGTGCGGACATGGAAGAAGCGAAATCGTTGTATTCTCATTTTGATAATCAGTCCGCTGTAGAAGGAGCTAGGGATAAGATCACGGGGGCTTGTCGTGAGAATGGGATTGTGCTGAGTAGTCCAATGCTCAAGACGTATAAGTTCGCGGTGGCTTTGCAACAAGCCTCTGGTTTCAAAGGTAGGAAGAAAGGACAAGAATACAGATTGGTGAAGTTGTGGAAAGAAGAATTGTTGGAAGTGGATAGTTGGGGGCTACGTGATTTTCATACTGCCATCAAAGCACTTGCTTTGGTGCTTGTGGCGAACAAAAGAGAAAAGGCGAAAGAGTTCTTCACGTTGCTGGATGCTGGGGCCGGGACTAGAGAAAAAGCGGATGGGTATGATGGTGTGATGTTGTTGATGATGCATCTGGACGATTGCAAAGCAAGGGGGAGCACGAGCGGTTGGGATAACATTGCTGCTATGTTTGAAACGGCATACACTTGCTATGCTTTGTTTCTCAAAGGGAAGCGGCTGAAACGAAGAGTGTCCCGGCAGACTCCACGAAATGTGTTTTGTGTCGCTAAAAAAGATTTGGATGATATGACTTTGGCATGCCATGAGCAGAAAGAAAGTTTCGTATGAGTGATGAACTGTACAAGAAATATCGACCAAAGAAGCCATCGGAAGTGGTCGGTCAAGTTGAGGCGATGAAGGTAATCGGAGGGCTCCTCAAGAATAAAGCACTTCCACACGCTTTGCTGTTTTCTGGCTATTCCGGGTGTGGCAAAACTACGGTTGGCCGGATTCTGAGGGACTATGTGGGTTGTGTTGGTCTTGATTACCAAGAGATCAATGCATCCGAAACCAGGGGCATCGATACGATTCGCGACATTGGCCTGAGAATGAATCTTGCTCCTGCACAGGGAAAGTGTCGCATGTGGTTCATTGATGAAGCCCATGCCCTCACAGCGGACGCACAGAACGCATTTCTGAAGATGCTGGAGGATACGCCGAAGCATGTGTTGTTTATTCTGGGAACTACAGATCCTCAGAAGTTGAAGAAGACAGTTCGTACCAGATGCACTGAGATCGAGTTCAGTGCCATTGCAGAAGCCGATCTCTCGGGACTCGTTAAAAGTGTCGCGGAAAAAGAGAAGAAGCCTGTGGAGGATTCTGTGGCTCAGAAGATAGCATCAGTTGCTGAGGGCTCAGCTCGAAAAGCTTTGGTGTTGCTGCATGCTGTTATCAATATGGGAACAGCGAAAGAACAGATCGCTTCGGTAATAGCGAACGATCCGACAGCTGAGGCGTTTGAATTGGCCAAGCTGTTGATCTGGGGGAAGGGCACATGGAAGCAAGTGTCAGCGTTGCTGACCAAGATGGACAAAGCTGATCCTGAGAAGGTGCGGTATCTGGTTTTGGCTTGTTGCACAAAGTCATTGCTGGGAGCGGGCAATCACGATCGGGTGGCTTCGATCATGGATGAGTTCAGAGATAATTTTTATGACAGCAAACGGGCTGGGCTGGTGCTCGCTTGCTACAACTCAGTGAAAGGGTGATATGCCAACATTGAAGAAAGACATTGATCCGGATGACATGGTGAACGAATGGATCGAGCAGGAGGCTCAGCATCGAGCGTGGCAGAAGCATTTGGCTGATGTCCAAGATGCATTCGATCGAGCCAAAGCGGCTCTGGAGTTGACCCGCATCAAGTTGGATCTGAAGGTTCGAAAGCATCCAGATGATTTCAGCTTGAGCCCAAAGCCGTCGAATGATGCGGTGGCTTCTGCTGTGGGTTCTGATCCGAAGCACAAAGCAGCTGTTGATAATTTCCTCGATAAGAAGCAGAAGTTGGGGATGACCAAAGCGGCTGTGGAAAGTCTGTATTCTCGTGACAAAGCTCTACAAAAAATCACTGACCTCTACATTCACGAGTATTATGCAAGCAAGAGGAATGTGGACCATGATGACGATGGCGGGAGTGAAGAGCGGCGGGCGGTTCGTCGCAGAGCAAAGGAGAGAAGTGATGGCAGGAATTGAAGAAGTCCTGCTACTGATTGGTTACTGGTGCTGGTGGCTTTTGTTGATCATTGTGATCGTGCCTCTCAGTGTTTGGTACATCGTTCGGTTGGGAACATTTGCGTTTTATCAGTCCAAGGACAATTATTTCAAATCAAAGAAAGCTAAAGAAGATGGCGAGTAACAGAAGAAAACGAAATCGAGCATCAGCACGACGGGCAGCGGAAGCAGAGACTTCGGGGTTCACTTCCACTACGGTCCAGATTCCAAGTGGGCTGTCTTACTTCGAGATGAAGCCAGGAACGTACGATTTGGACATTGTTGAATACGAAGTGGGGAAAGGCAATGAGCGAGCAGATGAAGGTCAGTGGTACTACGAACGGACCTTCTTTGTTTACAAAAACATCGGGGTGAAAGAGCAATGGTTCTGTTCGCTTGCTGATACGTTCAATAAGAAAGACCCTATTGCTGAGTGGCGGAATCGAGAGGCTCGGAGTGGTAATGCCGATCCGGATATGATCAAAGCTTTGAAGCCGAAGAAGCGGCAGTTGTTTTTGGTGTATGATAGAGAGGACAAGAAGCTCAAATTGTGGGACGTTTCCACATCTCTGTTCGGTGAATTGCTGAATAAGCGAATCAAGAATTCAAGAGAATCTCAAGGGTGGGATCAATTCTTCAGTTCAGATGATGACGGGATGACGTTGCAAATTGTGATTGAGACAGCAAAAAGCGGAAGTTGGTCGGAAGCTGTGTCAATTGATTTCTTACCTCGGGAGACTCCGTTGCCGGAAGCGATAATCGAGCACGGTTATTGTTTGGATGATTGTTTGGTTGAGACCCCGTATGCTGAGCTGAAGCGAATCTTTGATGGAGAAGACGCCGAGCCAGAACAGGATGAAGGGGCGTTTGAGCCAGAGCCAGAACCAGAGAAAGAAGCTCCTCCGAAGAAAGAAGAGAAGCCGCGACATCTGCCGACTGCTGAAGATTTTGGCTTCAAGAAAGCCGATTCTGTCAGCTACAAAGGCGGCAAGTGTACGATCATGAAGATCAGTCCTGATGGCACTTCTTTGACCTTGGAAGATGATGCTACCGAAGAGTTGATTCGAGCGGTTGCTCCAGAAGAGTGCTCAACGTGGGAAGAAGTTGAGGAATCGAAGGAGCCTGAGGAATCGAAGGAAGAGCCTCAGTCGGAGAAGAAAGAAACAGCAGCATCCGCAGTCGATGAAGAATGGGGGTTTTGATCGATGACGGAACAAGAAATCGAAGACGAGTTGCTCAAGCCGAGAATTCAGAAGGCCGATCTGAAACGATCAGACTACCTAAGTTCAGGATCTACCCTTCTGAATCTCGCTTGCTCTGGCACTCCATATGGCACGTTTGTCAAAGGTGGATACCATTGGATGGTGGGGGACAGTGACACAGGGAAAACCTTTCTGATGCTCACAGCGTTTGCGGAAGCAGCGAATTGTTCTGATTGGGATGACTACGATCTGATTTTCGATGATGTGGAGAATGGGGCGTTGATGGATATGCCCCACTATTTCGGTCAGAAGATGGCTGATAGGATCCAGCCTCCGGCATACGATGAAGACGGTGAGCCTATCCACAGTGCCAGTATCGAAGATTTCTACTTCGGGCTGTCCGAACGTCTCGATCGAGTTGAGTCAGGCAAGGGAAGGCCTTTCCTTATGCTGCTGGACAGCATGGATGCTCTGTCGTCCAAGTATGAAAAGTCGAAGTTTGATGAGAAGAAAAAAGCTCATGAAACTGGCAAGAAGCCGAAGGGTGACTATGGCGACGGCAAAGCCAAAGTCAACAGTACCTACATCCGAACGGTTGTGAGTCGCCTCAGAAAGACAGGGTGCTGTCTGATTATACTGAGCCAGACCAGAGATAACATCGATGCTGGTATGTTTGAGAGCAAGAAGACGCATGCCGGTGGTCGGGCGTTGAAGTTCTACGCTACCTGGCAGCTGTGGTCTTCTTCTGGTGGTAAGATCACCAAGCAGTACAAAGGCAAAGATCGCCAGCTTGGGATTCATTCCAAAGTGTCAATCAAAAAGAACAGGTTGACAGGAAAAGAATGGGTGATCACAGTACCGATCTATCATGCCCATGGGTTGGATAACATCGAGTCTTGTATTGACTACCTCTGTGAAGAAAAGCATTGGAAGAAAGATGGAGCCAGGATCACAGCTCCAGAGTTCGATTTTGCGGGTAACAAAGATTCGTTGATCGTCCACATCGAGGAGAATGATTCAGAGCCGCGACTGGTCAAGATCGTTACCTCGGTCTGGAGGGGAATTGAGGAAGCCGTCAGGCCAAAAAGGAAAGCCAGATTTTCATGAAAGCCATAGGTCTGATCGATACGATGTATCTGTGCCATCGAGCCCGCTACTCTACGGGTTGTGCTGACATGGAGCACGATGGCATGAAAACCGGGGTGGCGTTTGGTGTGCTGCAAGAGCTGGCAGTGATCAAAGATCTGCTGGATCTGGATCAGTACATTTTTGCTTTCGATGGGGAGGGCAGCATACGCCGGAAGCTGGTGCCGACATACAAAGAAGCCAGACGGAATCGGGAGAAGAGTGAAGACGAGCTGGCCGAAGAGAAATCATTCTTTGAGCAAGTGGACTACCTCAGAAATACGATTTTGCCGGGGATGGGGTATCAAAACATCTTTTCTGCTGATGGCTACGAAGGGGATGATGTCATTGCTCGGATCGCCAGAGAAGAAGCTCCAGAGTCTTTGGTGTTCATCGTGTCCTCTGATCAGGATTTCTTCCAGTGTTTGACTGACAATGTGAGAATATACGTTCCAGCATCGGAAAAGAAGCCGTGGAAGGTGTGGACAGAAGAGAATTTTGCTCATGAGTTCAAGATCTGGCCTTCTCAGTGGGCTCTGGTGAAATCGATTGCTGGGTGCGTTTCTGACAGCGTGGTGGGAATCAAAGGTGTCGGAGAGAAAACAGCAATCAAGTGGCTGAATTCTGAAGTGAAGGAAGGCAGTGCAGCACATCAAAAGATGGTGACCGGGCTGGAAGCGGGGGTGATCGAGAAGAATGCCCCAATCGTTACTTTGCCTCTGCTGAATACACCATCGTTTGAGCTGGTTGAGGATTGTGTCACTGATGAAGCAGTGAAGAGCATGTGGTTCCAGCTGGGATTCAGCTCAGAACGGAAGTCTACTATTACCAGAGAGTCCGGCATGAGAAGGTTCTTTTGATGCGAATCCTGGCAATCGATCCAGCCACGAAAACTGGATGGGCTCATTCAGACGGCGACAGCGGCACTTGGGATCTATCGATAAAATCCGATGAATCTTCCGGTATGCGGTTGATGAGATTCAGAGCCAAGATCAGAGAGATCTATAATGGGCTTGGGTTTGATCTGATTGTGTATGAATCCCCTTCTGTGGCCAGCGGCAAGAAAGCCAACATGAAAGGTTTTCAGCTGATCTCAAAGCTCCAAGGTGTCATTGAAGTGTTTGTCGAATCAAGACCGGGGTTGGAAGCCAAAGGGTACAATCTTTCGACGATCAAGAAACATGCCGGGTGTCGAACCAAAGATGATATGGTGGCAGCGGCCAAGCTGAAATGGACAGATATCGAAATCGAGGACGATAATCAGGCAGACGCTTTGTGGCTTCTGGATTTGGCTCAATGGGATCTTGGGGTGGAGTAGTATGATTGAGTCGCTGTTCATCAAGAATTTCCAAACTCACGAGAAGATGCGAGTCGATTTTGATCGAGTCACGACGATTGTGGGGCCAAGTGATGTGGGAAAGTCGTCGATCATCAGATCTCTCGTCTGGGCTCTCACGAACGCTCCCAGCGGCACGGCTTTCATCCGGACGGGTGAGTCGTCATGTGCTGTGAAAGTGCTCGTAGACGGACACACAGTGATCCGTAGTAGGGGCAAATCGAACAATGAATACAAGATGGATGGGGCTGAGTTCAAAGCCTTCGGATCCAATGTGCCAGATAGCATTGCTGATGTGATCAATGTTCTGGATGTGAATCTACAGGGACAGTTCGATTCACCTTTTTGGCTGTCTCTGTCAGCTGGAGAAGTCAGTCGGCGTTTGAATGAAGTGGTGGATCTGTCGCTGATTGATAAGTGCTTGAGTCTGTCAAAGAGTCGGCATGCTGATCAGAAGAAGCGGCGGGACATTTACCATGAAGCCGCTGAGAAGTCTGAGGCGGCTGTAGAAGACTTGCTGTGGATAGACGACGCTTCTGTCGAGTTCGCTGATCTGGAGCGTTTACAGCATGACAGTGAAGCTCTGGAGCTGGATTATGACGATTTGGGGAAGATGCTGGTGGAGCTGGAGCATCGAGAAGAGCGGCTCTTTAAGAGTGCTGAGAAGATGGAGGATATCTGTGTTCTTGGTAGGTTGGCAGCGAAAGCGAATAAAGTACAGGATGACGCTGACACCCTACAAGCGGCGATAAGTGCTCACGGGAGTTTGAAGCTGGGGGTGGAAGCTCCAGAGTTTTTTGCGTTCGACTCAATTGGTTTTGATACGCTGGAAGCTGAGATTCGAGTGCTGGAGAGGATGATTGAAAAAGCTGAAAGATCGGCAAGAATAATCGGAAGGGCTCAAGACGATCTCACTACAATGAAGACAGAGCTGGTTGAGGTGACTGGCGGCAAATGTCCAATATGTGGAGGAGAGTTTGATGGAGAACACAGGCAAACAGATCACACGACGCAGTAGAATGCTGATTTCTGACTGGGTTCGTGACAATTTAGAACGAGTGAAGAAGCTTTCAGTCACAGAAGCCAAAGCTGCTGTGGCCAAAGAGCTGAGTATCATCGTGAATGTTCAGTTGCTGAGGTCGATTGCCGAAGAGCGAGAGATCAAGTTCGTCTCTCGCAAAGGCAAGGGCAACTTAGATCGTCCGAACACTCGGGCTGTGGGCAAGAAAGCGTTAGAAAGTGCCAATATACGAGATGTCATCTTAGCTAAGGTACTACGGCGTTTGTGTCGGTCGATTCATTCCATGTTTGATGATGATTTCGAGCTGACACCGGAAGAAGAGGCGTCCCTCACGATGATCATTGCCAGGAAGACGCCGGGGGTTGGGTGTTGTGGCAAGAAAGCAGATGATGGCAATGGCAAGGTCTCTGTCAATGGGGTGCAGAATAGGTTCTTTTCATGACTAAAACGCTGGCAATCGTATGCTCTGACCTGCACCTGTGGCAAACAGCTCCCAGGTGCCGGGCAGAGAAAGATACTTGGTTCGATGTGATGCAGGATCACCTGGGCGAAGTGGCTATTTTGTCTGGGAGCCTCATGGAAGGTCCTTGTCCGGTGATCGTCGCTGGTGACATTTTCGATCGCTGGTATCCAACTCCAGAGATGGTCAATTTTGCTATTGACTCTTTCCGTCTCATGAAAGAAGTGTATGCCATACCAGGACAGCACGATCTGCCGAATCATCGAATTGATGAGATGTATAGGTCGGCATACGGCACCTTGGCGAAGTCCGGAGCGATCGTAGATCTGAAAAAGCCGACATTGATCGGTGGTGTCGATGGGTTCGCTGTTTATCCGTTCCCGTGGGGCAAAAAGATCACCCCTCCTGTTCATAACCATGACGGGCTACTCAAGGTCGCTGTGGTCCATGCTTACGCCTGGCAAGAAGGGTACTCATATCCATCGGCCCCAGAGAATCAAGAGGTCAGCAGCCATCTGGAGAAGCTCCAGGGGTACGATACAGTGATCTTCGGTGATAATCACAAAGGGTTTGATTCTGTAGGCTCTCCATTCGTGTTTAACTGCGGGGGGTTCATGAGACGGAAGTCTGATGAGAAGGACTATCGACCTCGGGTTGGGTTGCTGCAGAGTGATGGGACAGTCGAGACTCACTATCTGTCAGCAGCGGATGGAGACAAGTTTGTTGAGGATGCGATCGAGTTCGAGCCTGATGTGGGAGATTTTGCTGAGTATTTCGCTGCTCTGTCGGAAACAGATAACAGCCTGATTGATTTTGAGACTACCTTGAGAAGAGCGGCCAAAGAAGAAGCCGTACGTTCTGAAGTGGAAGACGAAGTGATGTTGGTGATTGACGAGTGCAGTAAATAAGGGAGGCGTTTGATGAACACGGTAGACATATATAATCGGCTGAGAAAGAAAGTCGATGAGCTGAAAATCGAGATAGCCAAAGATGAAGGCCGGGCTCAAGAGATCACTGAGCGAATGAAAAAGGAGTTTGGCTGTGCTTCTATCGATGATGCCAAAGATCTGCTGTCTAAGAAGAAGGCTGAGTCTGAAGCGATCAAAGATGATCTGGCAACGAAAATGGAAGCTTTCAGTGACAAGTGGGATGAGCGGCTGTCATGAATCACGAAATGACCAGATACAAAGAACGGATAAACGCTCTCAAGCTGGAGCTTCACACAGCCCAGCAAAGGGTAAAGTCCGATCGATTGGATGCTGAGAACGCGGCTCGGGGGTTGGTGGTACGAGAAGAATCACATCACCTCATATCAGAGTCAGCTCTTGTGGTCCAGCAGACGGTACACAAGCAGGTTTCGGTGCTGGTCACTCGGTGCCTTGCTGCGGTGTTCGATGATCCGTATGCATTTGAAATCAAGTTCGAGCGAAAGCGAAATTCGACCGAAGCCAAGATCGTATTCAAGCGGGGCGATTCTGAAATACATCCAATGTCAGCAAGTGGCGGGGGAGCGATTGATGTCGCTACGTTCGCTCTGCGGCTCGCCTGTCTACTTCTACGGAATCCAAATCCCAGGCGACTGCTAATACTCGACGAGCCTTTCAGGTTCCTCAGTGTACAGTACAGAGCCAGAGTGAAGCAGCTGATTGAAGCACTGAGCGAAGAGTTCGATTGCCAGTTCATCATGGTCACTCATATTGATGAGTTACGGATTGGCAAAGTTATAGATCTGGGGACAGGAGGTTGCTGAGATGTTAGTGCTGTCACGTAGAAAAGATGAAGCGATCACGATCGGTGATGATGTTGAAATTATGGTGATTAGCATCAAAGGGAACACGGTACGCTTGGGAATCAAAGCTCCACGAGAGATTCCAGTCCATCGGAAAGAGTATCTGGAAGAGATGCAGGAGGAAGGCTGATGGCACCTGACACACAAAAAGCATCTGAATACACAGATGCTCAGCACGTTGAAAATCTTACGGTGGAACAGGCAAGGGACTATTTGTCGACAGGGACAGCTGCGATAGCCAAGAATGGAAACAGAAAGAATTGAACAAAGCAACAGAGTAATAGTCTTTCGCGTTGACGAAAATGTCCCTAATTCGTTACATTAGAAATTGCACAAAGGGTTATT
>Ga0208299_1000121_pt1 | contig 75376 bp, 62 predicted proteins | sample 15_taG_FD_184089 | JGI IMG/M metagenome (GOLD analysis project Ga0208299, IMG submission 184089) | Marine viral communities from the Subarctic Pacific Ocean - 15_ETSP_OMZ_AT15312 metaG (SPAdes) (version 2) | ecosystem: Environmental > Aquatic > Marine > Oceanic | place: Pacific Ocean | collected... | reverse complement strand
TTCTGTGCCAATATTTCCCGTACCTTTACTTGTTACTGTCTTACTATTGATGTCTGCTTCATATACCGTTATTGCCGATGTCGCACTTCCATATATATTTACATGCGTTGCTTTAAATCCTGTTGGGATTGGGATGGAAGCAAATAATTTAGCAGTACCATGGGACTCTAGCCATCTATCACTGCCTGTATCATCAATCATTGCGGGTCTACCTGCATCATCAGGTATAAAGTCCCTTGCTAATATTTTTATTCTTGATTTGGACCCATTCCAGCCTGCTAAAATATTCCCGGTTGCACATATATTACCTGAGGCTGTTATACTGGAATCGACAAACAAATTTGTACCATCTATAGTCAGTGGTCGGTTTGATTGGCCTATTACCACCCCTGTACCGTCTCCATATGCTACCTGCGTACCATTGCAATATAGTTTGCTAGTTGACGAAATATATGTATCTCCATAGAATGTTGAATTATTACTAGTCCGACTGAACTCTAATATTTTTTCACCTACTGAACTATTATTATGTCTATATAAACTAAAATCATTATCACCACCATCATAATGCCAACGCATTCCATAAGTTAAAGCATCATTTTCAACAAAGAAATGGTCAATATCCGGATTGTTATTTGAAGTGTCTGTTATTCTAAATAAATGACCATCCAAAGGTGGTGAAGCTGTGTCTCCCGTAGATGTTACACTTAATTGGTTGAATGAACCTGTGAGACTTGTTACTGTACCACTTGCACTTATATTACCCGAAGCTGTTATGTGACCCATTATTGAAATAGGATTGACCTGTTTTCCAATTCTAATAGGATAAGTATTATGATTACCTAGTACTATTGAAGTACCATCATTATTTAATGCAACTTGACCATTAGAATAGTATCTATCACCATAAATATATGCACTTGAACTTATATCACCTGAAGCAGTTATATGACTATTAACTAATAATGTAGTACCAACTTCTAAATTTTGATGGAAATCGCCTTTACCTTTATAGAAGAAACCACCATTGTTATATTCTATATAATCACCACCTGTATTTATAACATTTGAATTAAGATGAATCTTGCCAGGTGTTGCAAAATTTTGTGCAACTATAGTACCACTTGCACTTATATCACCTGAGGCTGTTACTTCGCTTAAACGTAATTTACTAACAGGTGATGATCCGGAACCGAACCATAACTGATTTGTATCAACGTTAATAGCAAATTCGCCATTTTGTAAACTACTTGGAACTGCTGAACCGGTCCCGTATTTTAATTGAATTATGCCCATTAGAATGTGCCTCCACTTATTTTATTAAAAAGTATATTACCACTTGCACTTATATATCCAGATGCACTTATGTTACCAGTAAAATGATGAACATCATCTGATGAATCACCAAATTGGGTCGAACCTGAAAGTGTTTGGGTTGTTATATGAGTAACTGATGATGAAATTATATAATTTTTAGCTGTAATATTACCTGTAGCAGTTATATTATCAAATGTGGCATCACTTCCGATTGTTAAAAACGAACTGGTTTGAGAATTAATTATAAATGATGCAGTTTGAGAATTAGTTATAAATGAACCAGTTTGAGAATTAGTTATAAATGAACTGGTTTGGCCATTAAATGCTCCTGAGATATCTGTAGATATCTGAGCCGACGCAGATATCGTACCAGCTGGTATTGAAGTTAAAAATGATGCAGTATCAGTTGGGACTAAAAATGATGCGGTATCAGTTGGGACTAAAAATGATGCGGTATCAGCTGGGACTAAAAATGATGCTGTTGCAGAATTTGCAACAACATTGGTTATTTGTGCATATGCAGATAAATCCATGGCAACTGCAGATGCTAATGAAGCGGAAGTAAATATGCCGCCGCCTATTGATGCAGTTTGCATTGTAATAGTCTGACTGGATATAATATCACCAGAAGAACTTATAAAATTGTTTTCATCAATGGTTATACTACCAGTAACCACCATACTTCCTATAAACGAATGTTTATCTCCTCCGGAGTTTCCAAATGATGTGGATCCGGAAGATGTTTGAGTAATTAAATTGGTTACAGAAGACGATACGGTATATGTTTCCGCGGTTATATCTTTAAATCGAAAATGGCTTATACTAGCCGAGCCGGAACCATAATATAATTGCCCGGAGTCTAAATTAATTGCCAGTTCTCCGTCTGCTAAATTAGATGGGATTGCGGAGCCTGTACCTCGTTTTATTTGTATTGTCTGTGCCATATACTTGCTATTTTATATAAATATATCAACCGGAACTAATATCATTAAATTCTGATTCACCGCCTATATTAACATTGGAATGTGGTGAAAATGCAAAGCCGGTAATGGCTTCGGAAGTTTTTATTTGTAAACCTTCACCAGCTGCTAACAGACCAATGCCATCAAAATCCCATTCTGGTACATAAGCACCACCAGCATTATTTTTCACTATAATAACACTATCCGTTATATCAGCATCTGTAACTTCTTGATCTTTATAATAAAATTCTGTTTCGCCAGTTGCACCTGTATGATTGTTTTGCATATTCATACTACCTAAGCTTACAGCTGTAATGGTATTAGTATATTTGACCCCTTCAACATCATATTTAATTGTATCACCTTCCTCATAATGATCTGGAAAATTTACATCTGTGCCTAATACTTGATTGAATCCGTTAAAAAGGTTAATTGTTCCTGACATGGATGTTGGTTTATGATTTATTTCTTTGGCAAAGCCGCCGTCATGTGAAGCAATACTACGGTAAGTGCAATGACGGAGCTGATCTATTAGATCAGTAGGTGCATCATGTATACGATTATATCCAAAGAAACTCCAAGCTAAAGGTAAATTTATACGAACATCATCCATGGCTTTGATATACGCGGTAAGATCATGTTCCAATGCTTTATTATCAGTTGATAATAACGGAAAGCGCCAGACATGATGCTGACGCTCACTATATACGTTTGAAGCTATATTACGTGCTATGTTATTTATACCTACCGGCCATTGTTGAAGATTAAATCGAGATCTCAATTTAACTTGGTATGCAAATCCAGGAACAAGATCACCTATGCCATTGAATCCCCAATATGGAATATAAGCTGCACCTAAATGGTCTTTCATTATAGTTACATGTGAATTAACTCCAGTACCAGCGGCTTTAGCTTCCGCATGCGGATCCGCATTTTGACCTGAAACTTGATTAATATTAGGCCATGGAGGATCTTCATTTTGATTATCTGCTATATACGGTGGTATATATCCTCCGGCTTGTATAGAACTTTCTTTACCGCCACCAAACTCAAATGTAAACGACGGTGTAAGATTTGTGCTTGCTTTTTGACCAGAATTAGTTAAAGTAAAAATAAGATCAGGTGATATCATTCCATTATCAATCGATGAAGGAGATGTATGATAAATTTGTTGTATATATATATTAATTTTATTAATATTATGAGCCGATCCTCTTTGTTTCATAATTATTTTTGCAAGGCCGGAAATATAGTTATATTCAAAATTCACGCCTATACCCAGCTGTTCATCTGAAATTATATATCGGTATGTTATTAACGACCTCAGGCAATTATTGCTTGAAAAATAAAATTCTATCGGATTACCATATCCAGTTTCGAGTATGGGTAGTGCATATGCAATGTATTCATGAGGTGTGCCTGGTAATAAGGTTAGTTCTTGTCCAACTGTAAAACTTGAATCTGTGATTTTAACTCTTATTAATGTACCTTGTATATCAAATTCCCAAATTGCATCAGGACGTAACGCGTAATCACTCCAACCATCATCTACATCAATAACATTGTCCGGGATTGATGCTGAAGCTGCGGTAGCATCGCCGCCAAAAAAGGGGGCTAGAGGTCCACCAGAATATTCTTCCGCATCATATCTTCCTATATAATTCCTTAAAGTGGTTTCCAGATCTTGTGGGTACGGTAACATGTATGCAAAGTAATTCCAGCCTACGTTTAGGTCAGCAGTTTTAGTTGCGGTATAAACTGGTTCTGCTATTTCAATTGATTCTGTAAATCTAGCTCCTCTTCCACCAAAATTCGATGTAACGGCCGGGTGGCTGGCCCATAGAGTTCCAAGCTGGTTTGCATTTAATATACATGTACTTTTTGTCTGACGAGGAGATGAATTTATAAATTGTTCTGGTGCAATATTTGTAATATTTAATGTGTCGCTGGCGGTAGCACTTCCGGTTAATATATTACTTTCTGGCACAAAACCGGCAGAATTAAGTTGAGTTAGAGACATTTAAAATAAGCCTCCATCAATAGTAGTTTCTACTGTTGTAATACGAGTTGAAAATGAGTCAAATGCTCCGGAGATATCAGTTGCAATTTGAGCAGAGGATGATAATGCTCCGGCAAAAGTACCAATAAATGAATTGGCAGTAATTGTCGAGCTAGCACTTATAATGGATGCAGTTATATCAGTCGTTGTAACATATTTATCTGCTCTCAACCCACCTTCATGCACACGTGTTTCAAAACTTTCACTTACTGAGAATAATCGTGTTGCAAAACCAGCAACAGCACTATTACTTTCAACACTAAATTTTGCAAGATTATGATTTGTGTCATCTGCATCTAATAATATTGCAAAACTGCCTGATCCTTTTTGAGTTAAAGTACCTGCAACATAATCTCTTCCTAAAAGTGGTCCTAACGATTGATTTTCTGCTCTTAAAATTGTTGCATGTTTGCCGGCTTCGCTCATTACTGCGATAAATCCTACATCGGTTTGATCGGACAATTGCACATTTGGAGTAGTTGATCCGGAAGGTGTTAAGACTAATCTACCTGCTTTTATTGTACGAAATTCACTACCAGATTTAAATTGCATACGCTTATCTTCATCCAACGACATGTTAATTACTTCTTTCTGGCCATCGTAAAATCTAATGGTCCCATCAGATACGTGTATATCTTTCCATGCCGCTGCTGAACTTCCTAAGTCAAATGATGATGTTAATGTAATATCACCATTTTCATCTACATTGGTAACTGGAATTATTGATCCGGATATTAATAATGATCCGGATAATGTACTGGTACCATTAACTGTAATTCCATTTGATATAATATTATTTGTTAAAATTGTTCCACTTGCACTTATATTTCCAGATGCAGTAATTGGCGTTTTAAATTGCACATTACTATTTGGTGCAATAAATACAGTACCGGATGATGCGGATATAATAGAATGATTATTTACATATAATGACCCGGAAAGATTTAAACTAGAAGTTAATGAATTACCTAAATGTACAGATGTAGCATTTAAATCTATAATACCGTCTTTATGCAACGTTCGTAATAATATCTTAGTATCAGCAATATTATAAATACGATAAGCATCTACATATATATCACTTACACCGTAATCGGTATAATGTCCAAATATACGAGCTGAATATTCATCTGTTCCGGTAGTTCCGTCCTGTTTTTTATTTGTAAAATATAACGATTGTAAAGATCCAATTGCTAAACTAGCATTTTGATTCATCGTTAATGATTCATTAATTGTTATATTGTCAGCTGAGAGTTCAGATAAAGTCGAATTACCTAGAGCATAAATACCGGATGATGTTATGTCGCCACTTGCGAGTATCGAGCTACCAGTAAATTGACCAAAGCTTTGTAAATTAGGTAATGGTTCATTTATCGGAGATACGCCAAATAAAGTTCGATCAATTTCTCCTCCTTTAAAAACTGTTAGGCCGGCTTCTGACATAGATACTAATCCTAACTTGGCAGCTGACATAGATACTATTTTATCAAATTCAGTTAAAAGTCCACCTTGAAATGCTACCTGATTGGTAAGGTCGGTATTTCTAGCAAAGTCAATCTGTTTTCTATTGGTAATTAAATATTTATTTTCTATTATATCAACGTGATGCAATGTCTGTGCTACAACTCGGCCGCGGTCATACGCAGCGGGTTGTAATCCGCCACCACTCACATATAATCGGTAATATTGATATTTAGTTGCATCTGTAATTAATGAAGATGTGGCTTTTGAAATATACTTTTCGGAAGTAACTTGGCCATCCAATTCTGGCATGTAATTATTTCCAGGTATATAAGAAGTTCCTGGAACAGAGCCAGAAATCCAAGCTTGGCCTCTTAAATTACTTGCTGATGCAATTAATACATATCCAGAGTCTGTGGCTACACTTCCATATAATTCGTATCCGTCAATATGATTTAATGCATCATCAGGATATTCTGATAATGATGTGTTTGTTACTGGATTGTAATATGTAGTTGGTCCGGAATTATTATCAGCACTATAATATAATTCAATTTGCGATAATAGTTTTGGTGATGTGAATGCAAAACTATGAGTAGTCCATGGCATAAAAATGGAATTAGGATCACTGCCGATGGCATTAAATGCGTCTGGGGATGGATATTCGGGTGTTATAAATGTACCATAACTTGATAAGGCTGGATATGATGTTGGTCCGGAATTATCAAATAAAAATATATTTCCATCGTTAATTTGAGCATTAGTTTCGTAACCAGTTCCTGCCGTATATGTGATGTCTGCAAATGATGTGGATCCCATTCTTATCAATAAATTAGGATCACCGATAGAAGCAGATATTTTTAAGAAATTTTCATCTGACTTATATTCATATATATCTGCGTTATCAGTTGGTAACATAACATTGTTTGTGTACCAATCATAATCAATGGAATTTGGTGATGTTATATCTGTTAATACTGGAGTTGCTCCTGCTGTTCCTGCCGCGGCTGAATCTGCTGAATCTGCTGATTCGGCATTGCCGGCGTTCAATGCAAACGATGCGGTAGTTGCCAATGCCACAGAACCAGTTGGTCCAATATAACGATACCCTATTACCCATAATGGATGTTGCTTTGATGATATATCAACATTTTCTGTGTTACTTGTGTCATCACCAGTAGTATCAACACTTGGAGAATCGTTAGTAGGTTTTGCATCTTCATCAGCTCCTATATATAAAGCTCCTTGTGAATAATCCCATAGCCAACCACCATATGAATTTCCTGCAAAATTATTTCCTCCTTCTGAAAGTGGTTGACTATTATTAGGAAATCCTTTTACACCGCCAGTAGTTGCATCTGGATTACCTCCTAATACTATAAATACTCTATATCCAGATCCAAATCTTGAAGGATTGATCCATTTTTTTAATCTTTTGCTATCATTTGCGAATGCATCACCAGAAATAATTGCACGATCATATTCACTTCTATCAGCTCCAGTACCTGGATCTGTTCCAGAGTATGTGCCAAATTCGTCTGCAAATTCTGTAGTATAATCATCAGGGCCATAAGCAAAATACATCTGATTATTGTTAAATTGCAATTTAATTAATGGCATTATAACTTTTTCTACGTTAGGATTAGCTCCAGATGTATCATATATTGATTCTGAAAAGGATCCGGCCCAAATATCATCATATGGATTGCCTGTATTAGCGCTGCCAGTTACCCATGTACGTATTCTAGCTGGAAATACTGTATTTTCGTTAGTTATAGCTGGATTAGTGTTACGAGCAACAGAACCATTAATAATATCTTCTGCGTATATTAATTGACCTGTTTCAAAAATTTCACCCTCAGGATCTAATGTAGCAGATGTGTGTAGTTGATTAAATACGTATTTAAACGCAGCTTTTCGTTTTTCAACTTCTAGAAATCGGCCTTCTGATATTGCCATTAATTATCCTTTATAATAAATATCTATTAAATATTAATCCGTTTCAAAAAATATCTCTGATATGCGATCAGAACTTACAAATCCAGATGACTTTAAACGAATTCTAACTAAAATAACGCCGCCTGTTTGTGCCAAGTTCCATGCACCAAAATTCATTCGTATCGCATGAGTCCCTGCAGGTACAGTTGTACCGTTATCAGTTACAGTACCTGCAGGATAATATATACTTGTCGAACTTACCCAATTTTCTGTATTTGGTGCAGATCCACCTCCAGAACCTCCGGTTATTACTCCCCATTCTGTACCTGGCGAAGTACCATTCTGATTACCTGAAATTGGACCTGGTAATTTAACATCTATTCGTATTGGCAATGCATCAATATTATCTGGTACACCAGTACCATTTGGTTGTTCTGCAGTACCTGGATCAGTTGCAAATATATCTCTTCGAGTAAAGTCGCCTTTAACGTATACATATAAATTTCTTAAATTTCCGGTTGATCGGCCTATAAAAAATGCTCTGTAATAATATCTATCTCCTTGACTATTAGCGGTAGAATAATCTACTTCATTTGGTATTTTGGTTACATAGTTATCAGTAGGATATTTTAATTCTCCATTCCATTGCACTTGAAGATCATCAGTATTTAAAATACTTGTATATGAATTGTAATCTGATTTTGAAGGATCAATCCACCATTGCACATTACTAGTTACATTTGCTCCTGATAAATTACCAGGATCGGGTTGAGTACTCAACATTTCCATGGAATGACTACTCCATCGATATTCTTCTGAATAAAAATATTCTCTTTCAGTTGTTGATGCAACAGTTCCTATAGCACTTATATCTATAAATCTACCAACATTGATTGATGTGGCGCCTTGCTCGGTCCAATCATTTGCTGAATCAAAGTTTCTATGATAAGGAGCTAAATTTGCTGATAACACTACTCCTAACTCGGTATTTGCGATACCTGATGCTTCTGCAATAATATCTAGACTAGCGGTTTCATTTTTAAATGGAATTTGCCCTTCACCAAATCTAAACCCGTTTAAATCATTGGCATTGTCTAATGTAATATCATATGATGTTTGATATCCTTCACCTGGTGGAGCAATTTCTAATTGGTCAGAAGCTTCAGAAACATGTAATATATAATCGGTACTACCATCAGATTCGCGATAAGTCTGTGCCACAACGTTGATAATACTGGCTTCAACTGATGCTGTAAATGGTGCACCTGCATCTATAAAACTTACTCCAGATAAACTAATGGTTGGTTCTGTACCTGTTCCTGACCACGAATATCTTAAATCTGGGTCTGGTGAAATTGCTGGTTCATGTACTCCATCATCATAATACCAGTCAAATGCTGTCCATTTCTGAGATGTATCATCATCAAATGAATGACTAAAATCAAGTTTATTGTAACCTTCATTTAACTTGGCATCCAATTCAATACGAGCTGACCAACCTTGATATCCGTTAGGATAATGTACTCCGGCTGCTGATATATTTTGGGATACACCATTAAATGGTTCAACTCGAGTTAAAATTAATCTTCCTTTTCCGGCATGTGTTCCAGTAAATGATGCAGTACCTGCTGAAAATCCTCCGATATTGTAACCTGATATTGTTTGACTTGTATCTTTAACTTGATGGTCAAAATTACTTTGCAGGTTAGCATTTACAACTTCAACACCATTAATTCGCACAATTAATGATCCAGAATCTCCATGATCAAATAATCGATCATTGTCTCCATAATTTCCGGTTGCATTTTGTGATATTGGTGTAAATGACATTGTGTAATTTGTTGGTCCCGTAGGAGTATCTTTGGCCATTACAATATTAGTAACAACAGATCCGGGAGCATCTCCTGGTCCATATGCATTTGTACCTAATCCATCGGCTAATGAACCTTCGTATAATCGTCTTGTATTAGAGTTGACTTGAGGTAAACTTATACCGGAATCGCCATATGGTTCTCCGGTTGAATCATGTGAACTAAACAAATTAGCTTTAGCTGAGCTCCAATATGCTCCATCCATGCTTTGTGGTCTGGCAGGAATAACTGAGAATGTTAAAGAAGAATTGCCAGATGAACCACTACCAGGTAATATATCCGATCCTGACACGTTTATAGTGAATTCTTTTACTTCGGTAAAATCGTCCATACTAGCATTTGATATTGTTAATGAACCGGTATCTTCATTACCTGAATCGCCAGTAACTGGAGAAAATGATAATTCACTCTCTAATTCGGTATATAATATGTTCAAATATTGAGGGAATGTTAATATACTTTCTGATGTTATTGGTGGTGCGGATGCTGATATACCAGATATAATATCTACTACTATATCATTTGCAGAATCATATGTCACATATTTGTCAATATCTACCGATGATGAAAAGAATGATGATCCAGTCTGTGGTGTTACGAATACAGATGCGGTACGTGGTCCTATTACTGTTATAATACTATCAGTTGGTGTTGTCTGCGAAAAAGTTGATATATCTGTATTTTTATGTTTAAATTCATGATCAATGTTACTAACCGTCAAAGTTTTTACACCTTGCGCCATTTCAATAGGTACAAATGATGATGTGTATGATGTGGATTGATTCCCATCAACTGCATACCATGAAGATGTTACGGAACTTGATACATCTGTAGATCCTGTATTAAATCTTATAGTATGTGAATTGCCATTATATCCGTTAATTGTAAATACACTTGCGGTATGATGTGGTCCAAATGGTTCAGCGATATCTGCTAACAGCCTTACGCTTGTTAATTGTTGTCTCGCAGTTTCAGTTGGATATCCGGCATTTATCGATTTAGTTGCTTCCGTTACAGTGTTACCATGCAGTATTGTGGTGGTACGAGCAGCTGTTCCTATACCAGAACCGGATACTGTTTCAGCTTCAATACGAAGATTTGTAATTGCGGTTGCTGGTGAAGGAGCAATTGTTAAGTTTTGTTGCGATTCAATTGATTTATTTAAACCATCTCCGGTGAAATCTGTATCTGCGTAAGTTCCTATTACAGCGCTACTAGTGTTGACAATTAATCCAATGCCATAGTCCCCGGCTGCAAAAGTAAAAGTATCATTAAATGACGATGTGTAATGTGTTACAAATTGCCCATTATTATTAAGCAATCGATCTGATCTACTTGAAGTATCTAAACTAGCGGTATGCAATGCAAATCCATGCTGTTTGGTTTCTTCGCCAATTACTGACATGGTAAATTCAGTTGGGAAATGAGCAAAACCAATTGGCTCAGTTATACTTGTTAATACTCGTACTCGTACTGCAGCACTACCAGACCAGATATCACCTATTGTATCTGCATCAGAAGCAGATATGGTACGATTGAATCCGTATAATAATGTTCTGGTTACACCGGTGGTACCGTTATATTCTCCTTCGGAAGAACTATAAAATGTTTCAATTTCTACTTTTGCATTTGAAACTTCTAACGGTTTTGAAGCTGATACTGTAAACCATGATGATGCCGATGTTAAATATATATTTGGATTCGACCACGCAGCTGGGTGCATTAAATTGGTAATTCCAGTAGGATCAATTGTCGTTGCTGCATTTTCTCCAGAAGGATGTAATCCATGAGCATAACCATCATCTGGAATTGCGTCTATTGTACTATCCGGATTAAATGCATTATGATGATAACCATGCCATATATTTGCGTAATATGTGGAAATATCGGTATCCACGTCATGCGAATTATTAGGTAATGCTAATCCTATCCATGATGATGTATATGATACTTTTAATTGGCTTGTATCAGGATCATATGCAGATTGAGAATAATATATATCTGCAGATGATGTACTAAATACTGGACTTGCTATCTTAAGAGATGTCCCCGTTGATCCATCAAATGCTGTATGATTTGATTTATTTATTTGAGTTAATATAGATGCCGTATGATGTAATGGTCCTACTGGTTCTTCTATATCTGCTAAAATACGGAATTGTAACATTGATGACGTAGAATATATACCAGGATGTCCATCTAATCCAGTTGTATTAGCTCTAGTCAATGTTTCACCATATAATATAGATCTTGAAACGTCAGAAGCATTATTATCTAAATTTGCAATATTTTGTCTACCAATATTAGAACCACCAAATGATTCATATTCAATTCTAACATTTTTTATAATTGGTGCTGCGGTATCATTTACTACCAATTGAGTTGACTCACCAGACGTTGTTACAAATCCACTCAAATCATCCGGTGTATGTGTTATACTTCCGGAAGTATATTTCCATGTCAATGATGAATTATCACTTGATGATAACTGCCGACCAATCCATGATGATGTGTAATGAGATACTAATCTATCTTGGCTATCATATGCAATTTCAGATGACGCAGTATCAGTTGATGCCGTTGAAAATATTCGTGAATTTGTAAATATTTCATCACCACCTGGCTCTGACCATTCTTCTGTAAATAAAGAACTTGTATGTAATGGACCTAACGGTTCAGTTATAGTAGTTAATATACGGAATCGTGATACTGAATGAGATGCATATACAGATGCAGAATCATGATTTTCAAATGAAGCCGAATCTGCTGTAGTATGTCTAGGTACGCCATATAATACCGTACGCATTGCATCAGTACTTCCTGTTTCTGAATACCCAAATGTCTCTGTTTCATATACAATATTAGTAATTGCAGTTGGTGTCGTATCATTTACTATCATTGTCGTGGGAGTGAATGAACTTGAATTTGCAGAATTTTCTCCGTACGGATCATGTTTTACAGTAGTTGATATGCTCCATGTATCAGGTGCTAACGCCTTTCCTTCAAATGATGTGGTATATTCAGTTACAAATTCTCCAACTTCTGTGAAGAATGATCGAGATGTTTCAAACCCGGCTGATGCAGTACCAAATGATATTGTTTCAGTTTTGGTAGCATCGTCGTTAAACATTTTTTCAATAACTGATGCAGTATGATGTAAAGGTCCTACCGGTTCTGTTATAGTTGCGGTTATACGGAATCTTGCAACAGAATGTGATGCATATGAACCAGAATTCACGTGCGATTCGTATGATGCAGAATTGATATCTGTGGTAGTATTTCCATATAACACTGTACGAGTACTATTTTGTGCAGGTATATTTGAATGGCCAAACGTTTCAGTCTCTGTTTTAAAGTTTGAGAATAAGGTTGGTTGGGTATCTTTTATGTTGATCGATGCTGATTTTATTATAGCAGTATTTAATACCACTACGCTTTCATCAACTGGTTCATGTGTTATTTGGCCTATTGTATATATCCAATTTGTTCCGGTATCAAAATTTGAAGATGATAATTGTTGTCCTATCCAGGATGATGTATATTCAGAAACTAAATTTCCATCTGAATTATATATAGAACTCGATGATTCAAAATTGTTTGGTTTTGACGTATCAAGAACAATATTATCAGTTACTGATGTTTCTGATAATTCTAATTCGTAAAATTCAATTTCAGATATACCGTATAAATCTGTATCCTCTATTTCTATTTTATAATAAGATATTGGAGTTGATACATTTAACGTATCACTTATAACATCATGATCAGAAACAGAACTATTTCCAATTAACGAATAATTCAAATTGTCAGTACTTCCGTAAATTTTCATTGGAACTGATATACCTAAGGTCCAATTAGATTTAATTATTATTTGCTGTATACGACGTGGAGTTTCAAATTTCCATACAATTGTAGTGTTACTATCACTTAAATTGACATTTGCATCAGTAGCGCCATCAAATAATTCTGTCATATCTTCGTCTTGAGTCGGAGTTACACTCAATACTTCTCCTAAACTATTCATGTCAGATACACGAGCCAATGTTCCGGTGTCTGTAGCATAATAAAGTTTTTGTATTGTTGATCCGGTAATATGATATCCAATCGGTTCGATAATACGAGCTTTAAATTGGAATTGAGTTACTGACTGCGATGCATATAATGAAGCGGAGTCATGATTTTCCCAAGACAAACTACTAGTATCTGCAATTGTATGATGCGGTACTCCGTATAATACCTTTCTTTGACTATCGCGAGTAGCTATTCCAGAATATCCAAAAGTTTCTGTTTCTAATAATATGTTATCTATAATAGTTGCAGGCGTATCATGTACTGTCATTATAGTAGCAACACCGGATGCGGATACAAATCCTGTTTCTCCGTAAGGATTATGAGTAAATGAACCTGATGTAAATGTATATTGTACTGATGTATTTGCAGATGCACTTAATTGATGTCCTATATAAGATGATGTATAACTAGTTACTAATCGATTAGAGCTATCATAAGCACTCGACGAATCAAATACATCTGTCGATCCGGTATGAAAATTCAATATACTTGAAGTACTATATATAGGAGAATTAATTATTTGTTCAATATTAGAAATATGATGTAAAGGACCTACTGGTTCTGTTATTCGCATTCTCATTTTAAATCGCGTTACTGAATGTGAAGCATATAATGAAGCAGAATCATGAGTTTCCCAAGATAAGCTTTGACTAGTTTTATTTGTAACACGGCGATCGCCGTATAATACTGTACGTAATGTATTTCTACTATCTACTTCCGAATATCCACACGTTTCTGTTTCATAAATAATTTGGTCAATTTGAGTTTTGGTAGTATCATTAACTACCAATTGTGTTGAATCTCCAGATGCGGTTGTAAATTTATTTTCCCCGGTCGGTTCATGTAATATGCTTCCAGAAGTATATGTCCAAGTTTTAGCAGAACCAATACTAGAAGATAATTGTTGACCAATCCATGATGATGTGTAATGTGCAACTAATCTATCTAGATCATCATATGCAATCTCGGAAGATGCGGTATCTGTAGATGCAGAACTAAAATGTATTGAAGAACTAAATGCTTGATTATCACTACTGTTTGTCCATACTTTTTCAAATAGCGATGCTGTATGTAAAGGACCAACTGGTTCAATAATACGAGCACGTATTCTAAATCTTGTTACAGATTGCTGGGCATATTCATCTACTTTATCATGATATTCAAATGAAGATGAATCTGGTAATGTATGATGAGGTACTCCATATAACACCGTACGCATTGCATCAGTACTACCTTCTTCTGAATAACCTACTATTTCTGTTTCATAAACAACATGATCAATTTGTGTAGGCAGAGTATCTGTCACTGTTAAAGTCGTAGCAGTAAATGAACTTGAATTTGCAGAATTTTCTCCGTACGGATCATGTACTACCGAACCAGTTGATATGCTCCAGGTATCAGGTGCTAATGTTTTTCCGATCCAAGATGAAGTATATTCAGTTACAAATTCTCCTACTTCTGTGAAGAATGATCGAGATGCTTCAAACCCGGAGGAGGCAGTACCAAAGCTAATAGTTTCAGTTTTTTCGGCTTCATTATTAAACATTTTCTCGATAACAGATGCAGTATGCTGCAAAGGACCTACTGGCTCTGTAATAGTTATTAACATTCGTGTTCTTGCAACAGAATGCGATGCATATGAACCAGAATTTGCATGAGATTCATATGATGCAGAATTGATATCTGTGGTAGTATTTCCATATAATACAGTTCTTCCAGATATCTGTATTGGTATATTAGAATGACCAAACGTTTCAGTTTCTGTTTTAAAGTTTGAAAATACGGTTGGTTGAGTATCAAACACTGTTACGGTTGTCGAATCACCAGATGCTGTTGTAAATCCTGTTTCTCCGGTAGGTTTATGTAAAATTGATCCAGAAGTATATTTCCATTGTTTACCAGAATTAAAGTCTGATGATGATAATTGTACTCCTATCCAAGATGATGTATATAATGATACAAATTCATTTGAAGAATTATATGTAAATGTAGCAGATGCTGTATCTGTAGATGCGGTACTAAAATGAATTGTATCATTTAATGATGTCTCTCCAGGTGCAGTCCAAACTTTTTCAAAACGTGATGCTGTATGTAAAGGTCCTATCGGTTCAATAATACGAGCTCTTATTCTAAATCGCGATACTGATTGCGATGCATATAATGAAGCAGAATCGTAATTTTTCCAAGACAAACTACTAGTATCTGCAGTTGTATGATGTGGTACTCCATACAATACCTTTCTAGTAGTATTTACACTTTCTACTTCCGAATATCCAAATGTTTCTGTTTCGTATACAATATCAGATATAGCTGTTTGGCTTGTATTATTAACTATCATTGTTGTACTAGTAAATGAACTTGAATTTGCAGAATTTTCTCCAGCAGGGTCATGCGTTACTGAACCAGTTGATATGCTCCAGGTATCAGGTGCTAACGCTTTTCCAATCCAAGATGAAGTATATTCAGTTACAAATTCTCCAACTTCTGTGAAGAATGATCGAGATGCTTCAAACCCGGCTGATGCAGTACCAAATGATATTGTTTCAGTTTTAGTAGCATCATTATTAAACATTTTCTCGATAACAGATGCAGTATGCTGCAAAGGACCTACTGGTTCAGTTATGGTTGCCAATACTCGAAATCTTGCAACAGATTGAGAAGCATAGCTTCCGGAATTTGCATGAGATTCGTATGATGCTGAATCAATATCTGTTGTAGTATTTCCATATAATACCGTACGATTTATTTCTTGAATAGGAATTTCCGAATAACCGAATGTTTCAGTTTCTGTTTTAAAGTTTGAAAATATGGTTGGCTGAGTATCAAACACCGTCACAGTAGTGGATTCACCACTAGCGGTTGTGAATCCTAATTCATTCGTAGGTTCATGTAAAATTGAACCGGAAGTATATTTCCAAGTCTCACCAGTATTAAAGTTGTTTGATGCTAATTCTTCACCTAACCATGATGATGTATAATGAACAACTAATTGATTTGATGTATTATATGCAATGTCAGATGATGCCGTATCTGTAGATGCGGTACTAAAATGTATTACCTTAGTTATTGGTGATTCATTACCTGCTGTCCATGCTTTTTCAAATCGCGATGCTGTATGTAAAGGACCTATTGGTTCTGTAATTGTTGCTAATACACGGAATCGTGTTACTGATTGCGATGCATATAATGAAGCAGAATCATGATTTTCATAACTTGAAGAATCTTCATTAGTTTTATGAGCAACACCATATAATACCTTTCTAGTAGTATTTGTAGATGGTTCTTTAGAATAACCAAACGTTTCTGTTTGATATCTTATATTTGTTATTTGTGTTGCCGGAGTATCATGAACTGTTACAGTACCTTCTTGTTGAGCCGCTTTATTTATTCCATTTTCAGACTGAGACTCTAACGAAGATGTTACATTCGCATCTTTTATTTGATATATGAAATCTTCAGATCCGCCATGATTTGATTCTCCTAGTTCGTTATTTTTACCAGACTGCCATGATGATGTATAATCTGTTACTAATCTTTTTTGAGAATCGTATATTGAGTTTATAAAAAGAAAGTCTGATGATCCTGTAGTAGCAGTTTTAATAGGATAAGTTGGAACGATTCCTCGTTGTATTGGAATTTGTATGGTTCCTACTGCTGGCCCTACCGGTTCTGTTACTTTAAATTTAACACGATATCTTAATACTGACTGCGATGCATATTGATCTGCTTTGATATGATTTTCAAATGATGATGAAATTCCTGATATTTGATGATTTTCACCGTATAATACAGTACGAGATGTTTCAGTTTCTCCAGTACTTCCATCTTCATTTGATGCACTATATCCATGTTCTTCAAACTCTATAATTCTATTTGTTAATTGAATTTGGTCAGTATCATGTACAACTAATTGAGTTGATAGTCCAGAGGCAGTTGTAAATCCGCTCAAATCATCCGGTGTATGTGTTATACTTCCGGAAGTATATTTCCATGTCAATGATGAATTATCACTTGATGATAACTGCCGACCAATCCATGATGATGTGTAACGCGCAAATAAACGATTTGAAGAATCATAGTCAATTGCAGATGAAGCTGTATCTGTAGATGCAGTACTAAAATGAATTATATCATTTAATGATGTCTCTCCAGGTGCAGTCCAAACTTTTTCAAATCGCGATGCTGTATGATGTGGTCCGAATGGTTCTGTAATATCTGTTAAAACGCGGAATCTGGAAATAGAATGAGATGCATATACAGATGCAGAATCATGATTTTCAAATGAAGATGAATTTGCCAATGTATGCCTAGGCACTCCATATAACACTGTACGTATTGTATCAGTACTTCCTGTTTCTGAATATCCATATGTTTCTGTTTCGTATACAATGTTAGTAATCTGTGTTGCAGGTGTATTACTCACAGATACTTCTGAATATGTTCCTGGAGTTATTGTCCGGCCGGCGTTTGTAGCAGAATCAAATGAAGCGCTAAATGTATACTCACCAGGTTTCAAATTGAAATTAATCCATGATGATGTGTAATGACCAACTAATCTATTTTGATTATCATATGCAATTTCAGATGACGCAGTATGAGTAGCGCCAGATCCAGTATGAAATTCAAATACATGAGAATGTGGATGACTACTAGCAGATGTTTCTAATGTTGATATCATTTTGGTATGATGAGGTCCAAACGGTTCTATTACAGTTGCTAATAATCGTAATCTTACAACCGATTCACTTATATATTCTGCAGATTTTTCATACCCTTCTAAACTTGATGTTTCTGTAACTTGTAATGATGATGTGAATCCATATAATACACTGGCAGTTCTTTCAAATGCTCCTTCACCGGTTAAAAATGATCCAGATTCTACTTCTACACGTATATTTGATATTTCAATATCTGGTACTGGATCAATTATAAGTGATGCAACTGAACCAGTTTGTGCAGAAAAATGTTGATAATCGCCATGTGCTATATAATTTGTATTGGCTAAATCAGATGCACGGCCAGAAAATCCGTAATTAAATGTTTGAGGTGATAATGCAAATGCAGTAAATCCTAAACTATGAGTTGGCGAATATCCTCCTACGTTAGAAAGTAATAGATCTGCGCCAGGTGCTAAAAATGTAGATGCAGTTGCACGAAATAGACCAGTTGCAGTACTTCCACTAAATCGGAACAATTGGAAATGTCTTCGAGGTATGCCAGAATCGCTTTGAAGACGTAAATGGACATCGCTTCCAGAAAATATTTTTACTGTTGTGAAATGTAGCGGATCTGGATCATAATCTGCAGGTTCTGTTATATCTGCCATAACTGCTACTCGTACTAATGATGAAGTATAACGGTTAGGTAACGTATCAATATTGTCACGTGTTATCACATCATCATATAACACAGTTGTTCTATACGATTGAGTGGCATACCCGGTATAAGACCCAGATTCGAATTCCAATCTAATATTATTGATACTGGCAGTATTTGGTGGTACAATTGACATGCTATATTCTATAGATGATGATTGGAATATATACCAGTTATCAAACATTGTCATTTCAAAATTTTCTTCACATGGTTGCATAGTAGTTATGTTTACTATACGATCATTGGTTCCAGAAGTTACATCATAATTTGTAATACTAGCAGAAAAGAATAATTGAGAATTTGGTATAGCTGATGCATTCGCGCCGGCTCCGGGTTGATCTGCATAATCTCCTGATTCATCAAATGTACCAGTAGCAATCAAAATTGATGAATCCGGAATATTTGAATCTGGATGAGTCATTGTCAATGCATAATTAGGTACAGTTGTTTCTACTGCTGTTGGATCGGTTGTTAAACGACTTGCAGAAAATATTCTAATAAAATCACCTTGATCTAAATTTGGTTCTTCTGATGCTGTAAAGTTCATAACATAATTTAAACTATTTGCATCATGTGCAATTTGTCGTACAGCATCGGATTGTACTGGTGCAATTATTTGTGGAGGCACATTAACGTACCCTTTTATAAATGCAGATGTATATACGGCTTGAGTGGATCCAGCACTACCAGTATCTGTTGCATATACTATATAACGATGTACTCCAGGTGCTAAGTCGTTTGTAAATGGAGCATTTCCTTGCGAATCTGGAGGATCTGTTCTATCAACACCTACATAAAAATCTTCAGAACCAGATTGTAATGTTTCAAATTGATTAGTAAGTTTAACAAAAACAAAATGATTTGGATTAAAATCTGCAGATGATGTTGTTTCTATACGATAATATCCTGCGGATGCCGTTGCACCAGCACCTGCATCTAATTCGGTGACATGATCAACAGATGATGCAGGAGAACCAGAAATACCAGAACCTGATCCGGCAAAAAATACTGCAGTTCCTATACCGGTTAAATTCGAACCATCTCCAATAAATGAATCAGCTTGAACTGTACCAGTAACGTTTATTCCATTTTTAAATTCAGCAGTGCTCCCTGATTGCACCCATTGACTGCTCGAAAATATATGCTTTCCCGCCATCTACATTATTCCGGATTAATTATAACTGTAGTACCTACCGTTGACGTTTGTTTTGATGCGGTACTCATTGCTAATAATAAATATTGATGAACGCCAGTACCTAATGTTTCTGTAACAGTATTTGTAGAGACTAAACCATTTTGAGTTCCTGTATAATCTGATACTTCGTTCCATCCATTAGTTGTTAATTTTAAAAATGTAAAATGATTTACGCTACCATTTGACGCAGATGCAGACAATAGAATTTGATGAGTGCCACCAGATCCAGTTATCCATTCATTAAATGTAGGAGGATTTCCTGAAGCTGAACCAAAAAATAAAGTTATATCTGATGTTTGAAAATTTAAATTACTTAACAGTGATCCATTACCTACTAATGTACCGTTAACAGAACTTCCGGATAATCCAGATTCAAATACAGCAGTTGATCCAGATTGTATAAACGATCCACTAAATTGCTGTACACCAGCCATTACATTTTCCTTATCATTGCCTTAATAACTCCGCCATTAATATTTGTTTCTAATGATTGTGCTATTATTTTACCAAATAAACGTTGTTCAAATATTTGATCAGGTGGTACCGCTTTTCCATAACCTAATCGATTGCTAGTTATAATATAATCACCTTCATATACAGGTCCATCAACTAAAACAGGCTCCGCTCCCATTATTACCGGATAATCAGATCCGGATGTTACTATTCCCATTACTAATGCATCTGCTTGAGCGTCACATGGTACCATTTGACCGGCTTTTGAGACCAGTACAGTACCTGTTTGTAGTTGACCTATACCAGTAGTTTCTAAATTAATCTCATGTATACCACCAAAGAAAGTATCTACCGCATATAATGCATCCCATTTAGCAGTCGGTGATCCTAAATCTCTAGTACCATCACCATCCGGAGTTACATCTGATGCAATATTTGTGAATGATGATATACCTTCTCCGCCAGCAACACTTCCTGTTGTATAAATTCTTCCATCTGCTGAATTTTGTACTAAAATTTTATAATTGGTAGCACTAGTTTCAGATGCACTAATATATAACAAACCACTTGCACTTATATCACCCGAGGCTGTTATATTAGAAAATTTGACATCACTACTCGTTATAGCAAATGATGCAGTATCCGAAGGAACTAAAAATGATGCAGTATCGGAATTAGTAACAAATGAAGCAGTATCAGAATTTCGTATATACGTATCTGGTATTTGAGTTATAATCTGTTTCCAATTGGATAATGTAGTCCATTCTGACCCACTTAATAATACATCACCTGATCCAGTTTGAGAATATAAATAATATTCATAACTACCGGTGGTACTAACTATAGTTCCTAAACGTCGTTTACCAGGAGCTGCTAATAATCCAGTACCAATTTTTGCTAAACTTTCAGAGTTAAAACTATCTATTTGTAATGTAGTACCTCTCAGGTTATTTGCATCCATAGATGCTTCCGAACCGGAGTTATTTACATGTAATATGGAACCGAACTTAACTGGCATTATGCATCATCCAATGTTAATGTATCACCTGCTGAATATGCATTTTTACCAGCTGTTTGATAAACGTTATAATTTACTTCATTACTATGTCTAGAGTGACTAGCCTCACCTAACAAAGAAAAAGTTCCAGTTTCAATTTGTACACCGTTTAATATTACTGATGATAATGTACCATATGTTGCTGGATATACTATATATGTGAAATTGTTGCTATTTGCTACACTTGATGGTAAAGTAAGTATTAATGTGTTAGGAAAATTAGTTGTACTAGTCGTGTTAAGCAATGTTTGGCTATCAGTTGTAAAATCGGAATCTGTTAATCCAGTACCAGTACCGGAACCAGATATATCTGATAATATATCTGCTAATACTGGATCATTTAAACCAGTACCGTCATTTGATGATCCTCCAAAAAATATCGGATGTTTCCATGTTATGCTATCAGTTCGATCGTTTGTCGTCGTAGTCGACGTGCCTTCTTCATCAGTACCATTCAAGAAAAATGTGGTAGCAGCTGCAGTTGTTTTTCTTAAAGTAAAACTATCAAATGATATTGATGTTCCAGAAAATGCTAAATTATTGAATGTAATGCCGGCAGATGTTAATGCTAATGAAGCAAATGGTGCGCCGTTACTGTCACTACTAGTAGCAAATGTTCCACCGGTGGCTGTATCTGTTTCACCAACTTCCAATGTACTTGCTAATCCGCTTATTGTAAACGAATTCAAAGTAGGTACTTGATATTGTACTAACATTTGTCTAAGAATACTTTCTATAGAAGATCCAGCATTAAATGTCGTTCCATTAGTAATACCACCAAAATTTGAACCTAATGTCACAGTCAGTCCTGATTGCAAATTTGATTCTATAGAGCTAGTCTCGGAAGTTGTAACAAAAGAACCTGTCTGTCCATTAAATGAACCGGATATTCCCGCCGATGTAAACGGCGATGTTGTTAATACATCAGATCCATTTATTTGTAAACTACTACCAGAAATAAATACAGATCCACTAAATTGATGAGCGTCAGTGACAGTATCACCAAATATAGTCGAACCACTACTAAATGACTGAGTCATATAAGTTACTGATGATGATACTATGTAATTTTCTGCAATTATATCACCCAATGCAGTTATATTATCAAATGTAGCATTTTGATTTAATATTGCAAATGATGATGTACTAGAGTTAGATACCACATTCGATGTTAATGCAAATGATGCAGTATCGGCTGGTATTAAAAATGATGCTGTATCCGAAGGAACTAAAAATGATGCAGTATCCGAAGGAACTAAAAATGATGCTGTATCCGATGGCACTAAAAATGATGCTGTATCCGAAGGTACTAAAAATGATGCTGTTTGAGAATTAGTAACAAATGAAGCAGTTTGAGAATTAGTAACAAATGAAGCAGTTTGAGAATTTTGTATATAAGTGCTTAAATCTTGATCACCGGTGTTAATACCTGATAAATTAGATCCGCTAATTTCTCCGGATGCTGATATACTAGTAACACCTATTATTTTATTAGAATTTAAATTTAAAGTTTGAGTTGCTGTATGATTTCCTAGGTCATCGCCACCTGCCAGTGCTGCGGCAACAGAAGCAGATACATCTGACAGACCAGGTATTGATAAAACACCATTAATGGTGGCATTTGCAGCTATTTCTAAATGATTAAATGACCCTGTCCCGCTTGCACTTATATTTGCAGAAGCTGTTATGTTAGAAAATAATACGTCGCTATTTGTTATAACAAAAGAACCAGTATCAGAATTTGTAACAAAAGAACCAGTATCAAAATTTGTAACAAAAGATCCGGTTTGATTGGACGTGATAATATTTATTGCCGAGCCAGTACCATCTGCAAAAGCACCGTTCTCCGTTTGGACTACACGTTGGTATGTGTCTTGTATATTCTGGCCTGTTAAATTGTCAAGAGCCATCTACGTAACCTTATTTTTTATATAAACCTTTGAGAACTCCTTTAATAACGTCTCGTTGTTTAGTCTCTGTTAATGGTTTATATTTTGTATATGTTGCAACTATTTTATTTAATCTATCTTTTTTAACATTTAAATTATTAATATTAATATTTTCACGTACTAACAATTTAAGTATATTTTTAACATGATCAATTTCTTGTTCTGTAATCTGTTGTTTAATGTTACTTACTTGAACTTTATTTTCTTGTATAACTGGTTGATTTTGTGATCGAACTTCAACAGTTACCTGTTTACTAGCCTGTACATCAAATTCTGATTTCCATGGTGTGAAATATGTATCTTCAGCAATAACTTCTAATCGTATATTACCTTTAGAACTTTCATCAATCAATCCTTTTAATTTTCTGATAGGTATTTCACATTTACCAGATTTATTAATAGTACCATTAAACATCAAACTATACTCTGATGTTTCTACTACGATTCTAGCAATAGAATTTGTTAGGCTCGCGCCTTCTATTTTGATATCACATTCAAATAATTCTGCTTTATCTGTAAATAATTTATACATGTATATTCTCCACGGTTAAATCTATTCCTAACACTTCTTTAATTACTAGTTCTATATCTTCAGCTTTCACTTCAATATCATCTCTAATAGTTTTTTGGCCGGAATATGTTTCTATACCTTTTACTTTACATACTAATTTTATAAATCGCTTCTTTTTATCAGGTGTTAACGCATCTAAACTTCTTTCAATATCACTGCCGGTGGTAACCGCCTTTAATACTTCTTCTACTAATAATACCTCTTCCCATGTATGAGGATTATTGTTCCATTTAAAGTTTGCTAAGTTCCATGTTATTTTAGTAGCCATTTTATATAAATATGCTTGTTAATGATATCCATTCAATAATTCTAGTAAATCATCTATCGCGCCATGTCTATGAGAATCTTCTAATACAGTTTTAAATACATATTTTGAATTTACTAATTTTGACATGTCATGATATGCAGAATAATTTTTATCTTTAAGATCTATTTGGTACGAATCACCACAGAATATCATTTTCGAATCTTTACCTAATCTACCAATTGCCATTGCCAATTGTGATCTAGTTAAATTTTGAAATTCATCTACAATTACAACAGCATTATCAAATGTACGGCCTCTAAAATGTGCCAATGAACATAATTCAATTGATTCATTTTTTTCCATAGATTCTAATTTATCCGGTTTATTATATACTTTACGCATATTTGATCGAATAGGTACGAGCCATGGCTCCATTTTTTCTTTTTCAGAACCTGGTAGGAAACCATTGTCTTCAGTAGCAATTGTTGGTCTAGTAATTACTATTTTATTATACTGACGTTTAAAAAATTGATCTAAAGCTACTTGTACCGCTAATAATGTTTTTCCGGAACCAGCTTTACCTACTATAAAATTAAACGGATGTTCTAAAATTTGAGTTTTTGCAGTTTTTTGTTCTGCAGATAATGATAATGAAAACCGAACTGCGCCTTTTGGTGGAGTTTTTTCTGTATTTGCTTTTGCCATCTCGTGACTCCTTTTGTTAACTATTTAATATAAATATCTAACAGCTCGCATATAACCAAAAAAAACCCTCCATAGTAGGAGGGCCTTTAATATTAATTAAATTTTAAATACTATACAGTATCTAAACCTTCAACATAAATTTTACCATAGAATTCAGGACGAACCATTTTCTTAGCATAACGAGTCATTACACCTTTTCTAGGAGTAAAGTTTTCAGGATCGTATACTAATGGTGTCATGATTAATGGAATATATGGAGAATATACAGCACCTGTTTCAAGGAACTGAGATCCACGATAACCCATTAATATGGCATTTTCAGTCATGTATGGATTTTTATAAACTTGGAATCTATTATTAATAGCTCCAACTTTTTGTACACCCATTGCAAACTGCATTTTATCGCCATCTGTATCAGCAGCATATCCTGGAATAGATTCTAGAATAGTTGCAACAGAAGGAGAACATACTAGGAAGTTAGCTCCACCTCTTAAAGTTAATTGGTGAATTTTATTCGAAACTTTTTGTACTTTAGTACCTAAAGTTTGGAACCATGTTCCTTGGTTATATGCTTGGGCATCTGCATTTGAATTAACAAATGAGTTTGAAGCTGCATCAAATGATTGACCAACTCTAGCAGACCATCTTTCAACTGTTTGAGCATTTTGAATTAACATGTCTAAAATTTCTAAATCAATTTCTTGCGAAACATATTCAGATAACATGCTAGTTAATTCAGCTTCAGCATCAATTGAATGATATGCATTTAAGTCTTGAGCAAATTCAGGACTCCAAACAGCCTTCAATTTACGTGTTTTGGCAACGATGGCCTCTGAACGCATTTGAAGATCAATTTCTGGAATATCTAATGCAGTTGAACTAGGAGATGCTTGGTTAGGAACTTTATTTCCTGCAATATCTTCAAAGTCACCTCTAGAAGTTACACCTGGTTGTTTATGATATATAACTTTTAATGATTGAAGATCGTCATCTCCATCAACTAAGAAATATACATAATCACCTGATGCACGAGTAAATTCTGGATAAACAGCATCGACACCTGTTCCATCAATATTAAATGCTCTTACGCCATTTACATCATATCCAGGAATCACATCTTTACCAACAGCTACAATATGAGGATTAGATCCATCAGCAACTACAGATGCAGAAAACTCAGAATTAAAGTTAGTAAATATATTAAATCCTACTTGCGTCAAATCTGTATTATCAGTAAACGTATTTGCAGTAGACCAAGAACCAGTTGCAATTTTACCGGTTGCTTTAGATGCTAAAGTTTCTATTGATGATGATACATCATTAATAGTGTATCCAAAACGTCCAGCTCCATAAAGACCTTCAGTAGCAGTATTTACATTACCTTTAGTGGCATCAGTTACACCAAATACAGAATCATCTTGAGATGTTCTAGCTTTACCAGTTAAGAAATCATTTCCACCTTCATTTCCATCAGTACCTTGCTTAGTAGCATATTTAAAGTCTAGATAAAATATCAGACCTGATGGTAAGTTCATTGGTTGTACAGAAACAAAGTCTTTTGCAGCAATTTCAGCAAAAATACGACGAACTAATGGTAGAGCTACCCCTGACCATTCTTCACCACTTCCAGCAGTATTTGTTACATTGGCTTCTGATACCAATTGCTTGGCTTGGTTCTCTAAAAGAACGGCCATGCCTTTTCTTTCAACCTCATTAGACATTCCTTCCAATAGGCCGGTCTTTTCCCACTTGCGTTCAAGTGCGATTGCTGCGGCATTTTGGTTGGCTTGAGCATTTTGAGGTAATAATGAATTTATATTCATTTTCCTTTCCTTTTTACAGATTAGCTAACTTCTTCCATCTAGACGTCAAATCATTACCTTCAGAAATTACTTTCCTAGGTGCTGTTGAACGACTAGCTTTTGAAGCATAGCTTTCTTTAATTGATCTTTTTGTTTTACCAGTCAATACAAATGATTCAGATAATGTAGCAAAAACTAATTTTACTTCACGAATTGATGAAGCTCTGTCAAAGTTTTCAATTACTTTCATTTTCTGAGATTCGTTCATTGAATGATTTTTAAACAATTTGTTTGAGAATAATAATTTTGCATTAAGAAGATTAACTTCATTAATTTTGCTTTTTAAGAATCGAATAACGTTATACGCTTCTTTAAGATCTTTAGCAGCATCACCATCATCAACACCGGCAGTGTCTTGAGCTTCGTCTACGTCTTCTTTTTCAGCTTCGTCTTCTTCTCTTAAAGCATTAATGATTTCATCAATAGAAATATCTTCATCTACGTCAGCTGCAGCTTCTTCATCATCGCCTTCACCTTCTTTCAACTTTCCTTTACCAGGATCGTCTTGATCAGATGATGATGCTTTTTTAGGACTTTGGCCATCACCATTTCCTAATCCAGTTGATGATGATGCTTCTTCTAGATCGACATCTTCTTCCTCTCCTTCAGCTTCATTCATTTCTGATTCTAATTCTTTGATAATTGCTTCTAATTCTAGATCTTCATCTTGCTGATCATAATCGTCTTCTTCAGCTACTGGTTCCTCAGCGGGGATTTCATCTTCTACAGGAGCTTCATCTTCAAATTGAAGTGCTTCTGCAGCAAATTCGTCTTCCACTGGTGGTTCCTCAACTGCAACTGGTTCAGCATCTAATTCTGGTTCATCTAAACCTTCTTCTTCAGCTAATTTGGCAGATAACATTGATTGTAATCTAGGAGTAAAAGCTTCTTCTAATGCAATTTTAGCATTAGCAAGTGCAGTTTCTCGTACGGCTTTCGCGTCTGCAATTGCTTCTTTTAATAAATCATTTGCCATGATTTGTTCCTCTTATTTAATTTGGAAATAAAGCTATTCAGAGCTTTAATAGAAAGTACATTTGTACTTATTTAGATATAATTCGAGTGACCGATTATTGAAATACGGTATCGTTAACATTTATATATATGCAGTAATTTACAAAAACATTCGTTTATAACGTAAAAAAGTGCCAAATGGCACAATTTTTACTGATTTTGGTCATCTAACCATTGATAATATTTAGCTCGATCAACTTCTTCTTTTCGTTTTTGACCTTTAGATTTAAATTCTTTACGATTTTTCAAATCTTCCATCTTTCCAGATTCTTTTAATTCTCTTTTAAACGCCTTTAAAGCTGAATTAATATCTCCTTTTGGATATTGTTTGGTCGATAATACTTTAACAGCTATACCCGCACCAGGTATAATACTCATGAAATGTTTGTTTTGTTTACTCATGTAACTTATTTTATTTTAATATTAATTGTTAATATAACAAATATATTTCAAATAACCTAATCTTCTCTAAGAGATTCGCCTATCTTATAATAACGATTTAATACAGTACCCATATCTTCATATGCCGATTCTAGTCGTTGTTGCATTGAACTCATTTCAGTTGCAGTCTTTTCAAAAACTTTATATGCTTCATTCATTTGTTTCATATGACGTGATGTTGTAACATTATCAAACCAGTGTTCCGTTTCTGATAAAGTCACCTTTTCTGCCCGTTCTACTACGCTTTTTAACGTCTCTGCAACTTCTTTTAATCTACCCGAACCATATACCATCTCACCTAACTTATGAAAGTTACCAACTGCTTCTAAAAATGCATCACGATCTTCTTTAGTCATTTTTGGTTCGTCAGTTTCTCCTAAATATTTTTCATTTAAGATATGTTTCATTAATTTGTTTTCATATTTGTTCATTATATTTCTCCTAGTTATACAGTAAAGGTATCTCGGTTAGTAAGGTCTTGTTTTCTATTTAACATTTTTCCCATAGCCGCTACTTGTTTTTCTGCTCCTTGCATATATCTAGCAACTTGATTTTGTAATTGTTGATATTGAGGGTCACCTGTCTCTTCATCTTTGGCTTCTAACGCAGTACTTAATTCTTGTTGAAAATCTTCCATAGCTGTTAACAAGCCATTTGTCTGCTCAATAAAGTATGCATAATCAATTGGCTCTGATTGTTCGTTTATTCCCTTTGCACTTTGGTATGCAGATTTCACACTATCTAATGTAGGTAATTTATCGCCAAACTTTCTATTTTCAAATCCAGGCGTACTTTCTAATAATTTTTTTAATTTCATATCTAAAACTCCGTTATGATATCAGTTATTATTCGTTCTACTTTCGCAAATTTGTTAGTAGTAGCAGACCCTTTAGATTCGTTTACTGGGGATAAAAATGCTCCATGAGTGGATGGATTAGAAACAAAGTCAAATGCAATTAATTCAAAGTCTGGTTGTACCTCTAATGTATCTCCACCTTCTCTCATTACTTCTTTAACAGATCCCATTCCTCTAGAGGATATACCTAACCGGATTCCAGATTTGAAAAGTTCCTTTAATATATTTCCTGCAGGCGTTCCTAATACTTCTACTTTACCTACTAAGTCATCGCCTTGCCATCCCATTTCTAAGACGTTATGAGATACGTTATTTAAATTAACAACTGATGAATCTGGGTGGTCTAATTCTCCTAATGCACGTCTTTCTTTAATAAATGTCCCTGCATAATTAGCAGCTTCTCGCATTAACGTTTCTTTAGGATAAATTCTTCCGTTTTGGTTTTTTGCTTCCGCTCTCTGAAGAACTCCCTTTACAATTAACTTACCATTATTTTGAGTTAATGATTCATTTATTGCTTGAGGTGATACTTCAAATACTGTATAATCTACTAATAATTGCTTATCCATTATTTTCCTTTATTATATAGTCCTGAATTTATAAAAGCAACATGTTGGTCATATCGCTTTCTTTCATCCGCATATTTACGTTTTTGTTCTTGTAAAGTTAAATTTTTATTTTCTTTAGCCTTTACGAATTGCTGCCAAGTTCGATTTAAAATCATGATGATAACTCCTTTAATCTATGTGCAACACGTAACATACGTTCATTAATTTTTGCAAATCGTTTTCCTGTCGCTTTCCAAAAATGACCAGATTGTACACCCATTTCAGTTTTTAAACGTAAATTATTAGTAACAATTTTTTCCATCTCTGCTAACATTTTGTTAACTTCCATAATACCTCTGTTAACTTTTTGCTGAGGGGTAGATGTAGGATCTTTCTTATAATCGCGGTAAGATACTTCTTGAAGTTCTTCCATGGTTGCCATCATTTTCTTATAAGTACTTTCAAAATGTTTATCAGCTGTTTTTGTTTTTTTATAATCGAATACTTCGGCATTATCCTTCTCATCTTCTTTACGTCCAAAAGCATGAGGTGTTTTTACAGGACCTTCACCGCCATCCATATTTCCGGTTACGTTAGCTTCATCCAATTCTTCATCTTTAGCAGCCTTTTTCATCGGTTCTTTTTTATCACCATCGCCGTCTATATCTAAATAATCTGGTTTAGATTTTTCTTCTTTAAAAAATTGTTTCATTTCATCTAGCAATTTCATATAATATCCTATTGTTGTCTTTTAAGTACATATATTACTGAACTAGTTCCGCCGGTAATTTTTGATACAGATAATTCATGTAATCCTATAGCCAGTTCATCTACACGAATTTTGCCACCCCCAGATAAACTAGCAGTAGCTCCGCCATGTGACTTTACCATAATAGCGCCGTAACCATACATTGATCCAGTGAAGTCAACTTGACCGCTGTTATATTCATATACTTCATAATATCGACCTGGATGTCCTAATGTTCTAAATTGACTCATTATTTAGTTCCTATATTTTTAAGTTCGTTAACTAATTCATAATATCGTAGCATTGTTAACACATCTTTATCTTGTATAGTATGTTGTTTAGACAGTTTATTTAATAAGTTAGAAACTTCTGTCAATTTGATACGAATTACTTTGCTAGGAATAGACGGTTTTAATTTTGAAATTATATTTTTTAAATTCAATGTTTCAGTTAACACATATTTTTTTAATTTAACTGAATTTGTAACATTATTGATATACTCACGCAACATATGTTTCTGAGATTCATTTAATTTAGAATATTTTTCATTAAATTTATCAACAACTAATTTTGACGCTAGCATACGCACATCTTTATGTTCAGAAGCTAATGTCGGTTTTGACTCAACAATTTTGGTCTTAGTTTGTATATGCTCTATTAATGCAAATTTACTAGCTACATATTCAGCCGGATCATCTGCTTCAGCAAATTCAAATAATTTATATGTAGTTGCATGTGCTTTATAATTTATAATGCGTGATTTAAAAAACTCATCTAAATTATATACAGCTTTTAATTCTTTAATTAAATTATATTTATCTCGACGTAATTGAGTTTCGTTAAGTTGTCTACGAGTTCTTATCACTGCATCTAAGAATTTTGATGCTTTAGATTCTGATAAAAACTTTTCTTGAGCTATGGTACGATATAATTTTAATTCTCTAGCCAATTCCGAATTAGAATTAAAATGCTTTTTTATTACGCGGAGCGCTTTTGAATTTTTATTATTCATTGTATCCGAAGCCACTTGTCGTACGAGTAATTCAAATATAATACCGGTATTTTTAACCTTGGAATGTTTTATTCGTTTCATGAAAGTTCGCCCTGTATAATCATACTTTTTAATAAATATGCTATAGTTTTAGAAATCAATATATAATTAATCCTCAATTAATTGTGATTCATCTAACATTGTACCTGAATCCGGTTCTTCGGTTTCTTTTAACAACGTCTGTTTTATAATTTTTGATGATTTCATTGAATTAATTAACGAATTAATTTGTATGTTTTCTGTACTTAATGGCGATCCTCCTCTATACTGATGCTGTAATGGAGACTTATCTGTGGATAATGATTTACCTAATGCTTTAATAGCTAATGGATCTCGGCCATGGGGTGATTCATGTGATCCCCAAGACTGATGTTCTGGAGGGCGACCTGTCCCAGCAACATGTTCTTGTTCTTGGCCTGGCAATAACCCGTCTTTATTAGCCACATGCATTGAAGCTATATCATGAGGAGTACCAAATGATTGATTAGTCTTTTTAGGATCATTACCTTCTGACTTAATTTGTTCTTTTCGGAAGTCTTGTTTTAAATCTTCAATTACCTGTTCTTGCTCTACTCGCCATTCATTTTGACTCAATCCAAATACATTTTCATATATCCATCGCTGTGAGAATAAAGTAGATTCTTTCATATTTGTAGCTAATCCAATCTTGCTTTCTAAAATTTCAACTTTCTGTTTTTCATATACAATTGATGGATTAGTTAAAGATAATTCAAAATCAACTAAATCTGCATCTTTATAGCCTTGCGTATATAAATGTACAATTGCAATTTTAGTTAACTCTGATACAAATATTTTTTGTATACGTTCAATTGTTCTTGCAAATCTTACATCCTCGGCTGCTAAAGTTGCTTTACCTTCAACACCCTCATCATAACCTAAAAATGCTTTTGGTATTTTTAAAGCTGCAAATAATTTATTTTTTAAATAATCAATATCTTCAATTTGACCTTCTGATGATAATCCTGGCAATGCTTCAATTGATGTACCAGACTCTCCTCCACGTACTGGCATGAAATAATCTTCAATCATATTTTGCATATTAAATTTAAGATTATAATCTCCAGTTTTTTCATCTATATAAGGAACTTTTTTCATTTTATTAACAATTCCCTGAATATGATTATCTACTTCAGCTGGTGGTATATTTCCTACGTCGATTTTAAATATTCTACGTTCCGGTGCTCTCATTATACGATGTATTAACATCGCATCTTCCATAAGAGTTAATTGTTTAAATATTTTACGCGCAGGTTCTATCATTGATTTACCATACGGTAAAAAGTTTGTATCAGATAATAATCGAAAATGTGCTATCTCAAAAGGTTCAAATTCTTGCATCACGCCTTGGTTACCACGTCCATAATTATGAGAGCCGCCACCATGAGTATTTTGTAATGAAAATTTATATGCATATGGATTTTCTTCATCAAACCCTTCTTCTCTTATAATTTCATATGCTGACATTGGCATTACATTAACAATACCGATTTCTTCTTCTATATCCAAATGTAAATAAAAATCGCCATATTTACATGCGTTACGAATCCATGGCCATAAATTATAATCTATATTTAATATATCATAAAATAAATTTCTTAAAATTTTACGTACTTCATCATTTTGAGATGTGATAGTCAAAGTATCTCCGTCGGCATCTTTAACAGTAGATTCGTCAGCGTATATATCTAAAGCAGAAGATAAAATAGGGTCCATGTCCATACCTTCATAATCTGTAAATAATTCGATTTTTGATGTATGAAATGATTGGTTTTGGTTATATGTACCAAATCCTGGTGATCCGCGGTGAACGCCGGAAAATCTATCCACATAACGTTTATTACTTAAATTTCCTGTTGATTGTAATCTATTTGCATCAACTGCTTTTAGTCTGTTTTTTGAGATTCTACGTACAACTACATTGGTTGCAAATAATCTACTTAATCGTGCTCTTAACGAAGTATCTGTCATAATTTACCTATATAAATAAATATTAGAGTAGCCACTTTAAATCAGAATTTTCATCATCGCCAGACTTCCATTGCCACTCTTTCGGTGTTTCTGTTGTCGCTGAATATACTCCCTGCGATTTTCCAAAGTGTCCTAATGCTTTTCTATTTAAATCCATTCCCTGTTGCTGTAATCGTAATGCTGTATCTCTCATCCATAAACCGGTAGAAAACGACATTACTAAATCATCATTATATCCTCTAGCGGCTTCTGCCCTATGACCTAGCCATACAAATGTAAATAACTCATCAACTAATCTTTTCGAATGAACTATCGGTGTTTTGTCTCTAAAATATGTTTCTAGTTTTGATATCACTAATGGACGTGTTCTGGAAGTCATTGAAAATCCAGGAACTGTTTTTGATTTACTTTTTAAATCATATCCTTTACGTAACTGAACATCTTCATCTACATATCCATCTTGTTTATACGAATAATATAAATTTGAATATCCTTTATCTAACGCAACTTGAATTGATGCCCAGCCAATATTAGCATTTTCAATTACTAATAATGCATTGTTATATTCTGTGGCTACTGCAATTAACATGTTACCATATTCTGTTGTTCCAATTTTTCCTTTATACTCAGCAACTTGTTGACATGATTCTATATCAAATACATGAAATGCAGAATAATCAGTTGAATCGCCTCGAGCTACATCAGCAACAACCATATATTTTTTTGAATAATCAGCATATTCCCAAATCCAGAAATTTGAATCAAAGCCTCTTTTTTCAACTGGATCTTTTACATGAGTATCAGAATACCATTGCAATATATTACCATCTACAACGGTGTGACCAGATGATATAAAATCACAATCACATTCTTGCGCTGCACCCTTTTCTCCAAGTAATTCTGTTTGTTTAATACGCCATGCTTCATCTCTATCCGGATGTACTGTCCAATGTAATTTTATTGTGTTGAATTCTCCACCGGACTCTGCATTAACCCATTGACGATGAAACCAATTACCTACACCATTTGGAGTTGATAATGCAATACAATCACCACCAGTTGCTAATGTTTGTTGAGCAGCTGTCCATATCTCATCAATTTTATCAATGAAGGCCGCTTCATCAAATATTAATAATGATAATGCTTCAGATCTACCGGCGTCTCCTTTAGATGAAATCGCTTTGATTTGTGATCCATTTCCATAACGTAATGATAATTTATTATCTTCTAATGTTTTACCCTTTAACCAATTAGGTAAATTTTCATTCATTACTCGTACTTTAGTTACAAGATTTTTTGCAACGTCCTGTTTTGTTGCAATTACTAGAACATTAAAATCAGACCGGAATATCATTTTCCATAAAGCATACCCTGCTGTTAATGTTGATATACCTAATTGTCTAGATTTTAAAATAATATTATATCTATTATCTTTTAATTCTTGTAATGATTTTTCTTGAAATGGATATAAGTTAAATAACATTTTTCCACGCGTGGGATGTTGTATTACGCAATACTTACGCATAAAATGTATAGGATCTTGTGAACACCGTTTGTATTCATCACCTATAATTTCTTTAAGAGATTTTTTAACTGCCATTACTTTAAATATAATAAATTATTTGCAATATCACAAATTATTTCTTAACTCTTTTTTCCATAGTACGGCCGCCAAAGTAGGCACCAATGACAGTGATAAGAACTAATTGGAGAAGGTCAGTCCATTTAGCTTCTACTTCGAAAGCAATTGTTCCAGCATCTATGAATATCATTAACACTGTTGATACAACTAAGAATATAAGAACTAAAGGTCTAACGTTTTTAGATAACCAAGAATCTGAATTCATATCAGCTGACCAACGATCAGTTATATTTTGCTCCATTTTGGCTTCATGGTTAGCAATCAATTCTTTCATTTTACGTTTTGCTTCTAATTTCTCAGCTTTAGTAGTTGTTAGGTTATCTAATACTCCACCTACTCCTTCTACTAATTCGGCGGCTCCGCCTGAAAATATTTTATTCAATATACCCATAACTTATTCTCCATTTTATTAAAATACTGGATTTGCGTTAATATCAGTATTATCTACATCGGGGGATTTTACATTATAACGATTTTTAACTTCTTTATATATTTTTTTTGTTAACACGACTATTTCAGCACCTTTACCTATTAACCCACCAACAGAAAAGAAAAACCAAAACCAGGATGTAATTGCCGGAAAAGTAACAATACCAATAATAAACATAATAGCTACTGCTATAAGTGTTCCGGCGAGTCCTGCAATTTTTTGTGCAAATTCTCCGGCACCAAATACTCTCGCAATTGCTTCAAATAATAATTTCATACCTTTGGCAGGCGCGCCGGCAAGTTTGTCTAGCCAAACAAGTCCTTTTTTCAGCATAGACTTAACCCGGTTTTTATTTACTGATTTTCCTGTTTCTTTTTCTATTTCTCCTATCGATATATCTATTAATGCCGAATTTCCTAGGAGATCCATTATACCATGTATAATGGTCCCTACGGTACCGGCGGCTTCGTTAAGTTTATATCCACGCGATTCTTGTATTTCATTCTTAATCGATTCCACATCAGATACATCTATTTGATCGATATTAAAATCGGCTTTTGCTAAAGCCATTAACATTGCTCCCTGCACTTCTTCTTCGTTAGCATCAGAACCAGATTGTTTTAAATCATTTGCAAGTTTCTTTGTAATAAGGTTAGTTTTTGATGCATCGCCAGAAATACTTTCTACTATAGTACGTAAATATATTTGATTTGCTATCGGCGCTATCTTCATATTATCCTTTATTTACTGTATCCGTATTGTTCTTTTATTAATTTAATAACTTCTGATCGTAATAATTTTGTCATTTCATCAATTTGCAATTCCACATCTTTATCAGCTGCATTTACTGCGGATTCCATTTCTGATTGTAATTGTTTTTTCTTTTTGGTCATTTGTTTTAATTTTGATACTAATTGTTGTTTTTTTGAACCATCGGCTTTTGCATAATCACCAGCTAACTTTTTCATATCTGCAACTAATTTATCAAACTCTTTACCAATCTTATTTAATGATCTATTCCTTGCCATCGGTAGTCTCCACAAATTGATTTCTAATCGATTCTTTTAATTTATTATAATCTATATCTATTTTCTCGATAAAAGCTGTTATATCCATTTCACCAAAGCCGCCATCTGCGTTTTGGTAATACGTTTCTTTGGTCTGCGTTTTTAATATTTCAACTTCTTTATCTGTATCTGAAAACCATGCTTCTGCATTAGCAGACATTATATTATTCTGATATTCTTTCCACGCTACTTCACCTTGCATCTTGATCTTACGTTCTTCTGTTAATACACATCCAAAGCACATTTTACGTTTAAACCAAAATTTAAAATTTAACTGCTTCTCATTGGCACGCATATCAGTTTTACATTTAGGACATTTTTCTGGCACTGATAACGTGTCTTGAATGGTTTTTAAAACAGAATTTTCAGGTTCTCGTGATTTAAATCCATCATGTTGAGTGACACGAATTCTAGTACCGGTTGTAGATGTTTCAATCCAAATTTTTGGTTTTCCGTTATCAAAACGTTCTATAATTTCATCTTCAGATATTTCTGTTTTTGTAGAACCTGTGTAAATCGATTTTCTAGTTTGAGATTTATGAGTCCCTGCTAGTAATTGTTTTACAGCTTTTATATTTTGTAACTTACTTGACATATTATTTTATACCTTGGCGTAATTTAATTACCAATCGCTTTTTAGCAGAATCTCTTAAACCTAAACCATTTATTAATTGTATTACATAATCAACTTGCTGTAAAGCTGGCTTTTGAGCTAAAACATTTTTTAATTGCACAAATGCTTGAGTTTTATCTAATCTATCTTGTTTATTTGCTAAAGCGCCTTTCATTTCTGCTTCTGCTACTGGCTCTTCAGGAGCTGAATCTAAATCAGTTTGTTTTAACATCATTACTAATGCATTTTTTACAGCTGTACTGCCACCTGATATTGCATCAATTACTTTGATTAAGCCGGCGGCTTGTTGTCGCGGTGATCCTTGAGCTAATGCTCTTTTAAGCATTTTAACTCCGGCATTTTTTTCTATTTTGCCAGTCTCACGTTCTACACCAGTAGTAACGTCAGATTCTTTCAGAGATTTACGTATTTCTTTACGAATTGTTTCTCTTAAAATTGATTCTTTCATAATGTCCTTTATTTCATTTTATATAAATATACAATTGTTATTTTGTAAAGCCTTTATCCATTGCAAAATTAGCTCTACTAAATTCTACTCGGTCCACAAATTTAACTCCTTGTCCTATACGATCAACCGCTACATATCCTTCTGGGGCTGTAACTCTTAACCCACCTTTACCATCATCTACAAAATGTTTTGTATTATATATTGCATCATTATATTTTTTAACAAATATTAACTTTGCATCTGCTAATAATTTTGATACTATAAATATATTTAAAATATCTTGTTTTCTTTCATTAAACATTGCCAACTGTTCTTGTTTTGCTAATGTTGCTTTTTCTATACCTCGATCTGATTTTAATTTTGCAATCTTTTTATTAACACGTAATTCATACCATTTCTGAAATGCCTTAAATGATATAGCCGCATTATCAACAAATTGTCCGGTTTTTATTTCTTGATTAAGGTATATGTTTAATAATGAACTTGGAAGATTATCATAGTTTATTTTTACTGAATCTGCTTTTTTAATCATCATTGCAACTTCCTTTGCTTCAGCTGCCGTCAATGTTACTACGCCAGTTGTATCTTTAAAAAATGCATCATCAAACCATACATTAGGATTGCGTCTTAACCCACTTACATCTGCTCCAAATGATGCACCGCTATCTAATGATCGATACGTTGTATGAAATACAATGCCTATTTTCGCGGAAGCAACTTGCCTTCCTAAATCAGAATCTACATCTACTGCATATGTAATTGTATTTGGTCGAAATGAATAATGTTTTTTACCATCAATATTTGTAGATTTTAAAATACTTTTATCAAACATAAAATCGCCCTGTAGTATATTTTTAATTCCTAATGCAGGTAAATATTCTAAAGCTAATTTTAATTTATCAGCTAACCCTTGTGCATGTCCATGGTTTAAATCTATATCTTCCATTGTGTAGTTAATCTTAGGTTCTTTATTAAAGATGGACTTTGTTCCTACAAAAAACTGTTTATTATCCGGATTAATTCCTGCAAATATGGCTGGCGCTCCATCCCATTTAACTGATGTATTAACTTTTGCATCACTATTTCCTTTAAGATTTTTTAACATTTCAATTAAGAATGATCGAGCTGTTTTATATCCTTGAGCTCCCTGCGTTAATATCAATTCTTCTAGATGTGTTAAATGAGTATTTGCCTTAGCTTCAGTTAATAATTCTCCAAGTTGTTTACTCCACCATTCTTTAGTTAATTCTTGTGCTTTAGGTGGTATACGTAATTTCATTGCCGACCTTCCATTAATTAATAAATCACCTTTTTCATTCCAGCCAATTGTTTTCACAACTACTTTTTTATTTTTAAATCTACCCATCATTACTGTATCGCCTATATTAATAGGTAAATTTATATCTTCGCGTAATCCTTGAGGTTTTAATTCTTCTTTGGCGGAGGAATCTATAGAGTCTTCTGCGCCTAAAAAATCTATAAATTTATATCCAACTTGTTGAGCAACTTTATCAATATATTTACGCCATGACTTATATGCCGGATTACCTTTCATGCCACGTAAATAATCAGTACCGGAATTTTTTGCACCTTTAACGCCGGTTGGGAAATAAGATACGGATAATGGAGGACCGCCGTTTGGATCTACTGGATGTATCTGAAGTTCAGTATTACCTGATAAATATTCAATTACTTGGTATCCTAATTTTTCGGCCATAATACGAGATTGTTTTTGGTATGATGCTTGATTCCCGTAAAAGTATCGTGGACCGTCATCTACATCCGACTCTCCTTGAGCAGTTGCAGTACTTACTTCAGATATTAATTTAGATATATCATGAGATATTATAAATGATTCTACTTGATTTATATTAATAGCAGAAAATTTATCACGCAACATTGTATATATATTTTCATCATAAAATCCCATTACATCTTTAAATGTTTCTGGGTCTGCTGTGGCTAATACTTGACGTAACGTGGTTCCAGACATTTCTCCATATCCAGGTATTTGTATATCTATATGTGGTGCCACAACTAAATATCCATGCTGAGTAAATGGTTGTAACATGTCTTTATTATCTTCATATGATTGAAAATATCCTGGGCTGCCATCTTTTTTAGTTCCTATACGAAATCTAGGATCTTCTAGCATATCCTTAGCCCCGACCGCAAATAATACGGCTGTAGTTTCTGGATCATATTTACTAGTAATTTCAGAAGCTTGGTATGGATTTTTTACCTGTACCACATTACCTATTCCATGTTTAAAAATTACTTTACGTTTTTCTTTGAAATTTAAAGGCGATTTAGGTAATTTAACTTTATCTGATGTTGCAATAAATGTATTAGATTTGCCAAATTTCGTAGCTAATTTTTTATATGTAGCCGCATGATGTTGACCCATGGGTTGAAACCGGCCTGGGTATATTACAACAATTGTTTTAATGTTTTGTTCAGATATAACTTGATCTGCTAACCATTCTCCTAACATGTTAGAATCCTTTTATATAAATATTGCAGTTAGAAAGAACCACCGCTTATCGATCCACTAACAGTTAAATTACCAGCTTCTGATATTTTAAATAGTTCTGTTCCGCCTACTCCTGGTATTCCAGTGTCTTTAAATATTTGAAATTCTGAATTATCTAATGTGCCGGCGTTATCCATTAATACAGCAAAACCACCATTTGTTTTTATATATGGTGGATTCGGAATAGGTAATCCAATATCTAATGGAACTCCGCCATGCAATGATACATTAGAACCAGTTGTTGAGTTAGTTACCGATACACCGTAATACCCATCTCGTACATTCATGTATGATTGAGAATCTTCAAGAGCAGTTTCTACTACATCTTTATCTGTTTCATTTAATCGTATTTGTACAGTGGCACTTCCGGTATCTGGCGTTCCTTCCGATGATATACCTCTTAATGTACCTGAACCGCTGGTCTGTACACAATATGAAATAGATGAACCAGACATGTGACTAAAATTAATATCATCCGCAATTGGGGTACCGGAAATTGAATTAATAATATGTATATATGTATTAAATCCAGAACCGGAGAGTATATGCTGCCCTTGTTCAAATGATGTAGTAAAGAATCCAGAAGCGGAGATTGTTAAACGATTTGCTGTAAATTTATGTGAGCGTAAAGCAGAAATTGTACGTGTTGTAATCTCGGAACCTGATATACCCATAGGTAATTTAACTTCAATTACAGATCCCGATACCTTTGTATTTATAGTATTTGGTAAATCTCGTAATCCAAAAATACTACCGGTTGGCTCAATACTTGTGCGATTGGCATTCTGATAAAACACTTTAAAAGAATGTGTATCTGGAGATCTAAAATACCAAAAAGACGCTGTCGCGTTTGCAGGAGCCAAAACGCTTTGAGATAACGATGCCCCAGACATAGTTACCACGTAATGTTGTGCTACTGAATTTATACTTTGTGATACACCTAACGTTGTAGAACCAGATGGTACGAAAAATATTTTACCATCAACTATATCTATAAAATCTCTTGATAATTGTCCCATTTGTTATCCTTTATTTTGGTCCGCCGGCGTCTTGTTGTACATGTACATATGATTTCATTGATGAAAATTCAGACATTTTATGAGGGGTTGATGGATTAAAATTAGGTGCATTAGTAGAATTCAGTACAACGTTGTTACCTAATGTATTAGATATACTTGATAAAGAAGCTTCAATGCCGGTATTGATCAAAGAATTATATGTGAATGATGGAGTGCCATTTGCATGTCCTACCGCATGTTTTCTCATTCGTGCTAATGATTTAGGTTCACCTGGTCCTGGTACAAAAACTGCCATTATTTATCCTCCAATTTAAGTCTTAATTCATCTATCTGTATTTGTTGATCTTTTATACATTCTATTAATAATGGTATTAATTTTTCATATCGTACTGACATTACGCCATTAACTTCTCGAGTTATATTTGGTAACACGGAATTAACTTCCTGGGCGATGACTCCTACATCTGCGATGCCAGACTTCCGCCTTCCAGCTTCTGACTTCCAGGTAAATGTATTACCAGACAATTTTTGTATTTTGCTTATAGGATCTGTGATAGGAGTAACGTCTGTTTTAAGGTTAATATCAGATGTGGAAAATGCTATTACATCGCCTGAACATCTTATTTCATTAGTACTACCTACGCCTACATCTAAATCACCTTTTATTACAGAATCACCATCTGCGCTAATACCAAAAAGATGCGTTGTACCTCCTAAGAAGCCAATATTGTTATTGGTATCAGTTGTAAATGTATACATGCCTCTTTTGGCTAATCTCATTGTTTTAAACGACATATGTTATAGTTCCTCCCTTAATACTGGTGATATGATCGCCATCTGATTTTCAAGTCTTTGTGATATAATACCAAATGCTGAATTAGCTGCGGCGTTTCCAATTGGTACATAAAAGTCTACGTTTGCAGTATCTCCTATTTCAATTGTAACTGGTACTTTGGTACCGTCTACCGCAGTAGGTCCTATAATTTCTCGTATTCCGCCAAAACTTTTGTACAGATAGGCACCACTTGCGCTTATAGTATCAGTTCCATCATCAAAATATTCACTACCTAACGCCGTTCTTTGGAAATTAGAGCTTGGCTGTGTTCCTAGGCCTAGAGATATTAATTCGCCGGCCACAAAGTAGGAATCTTCTGGAGGTTCAGATAGAAGATCAACATCTATTATCACATGTGATATTATTTCTCCTCCTAACGAACCGTCTAGCATTAATTTTGTTGTTATTGCAATAACGGTATCTACAGTTTCGCCCTGGAAAGTTATATTAGAATCATCACCATTTATCAATTGTACACAGTATTGATGCATATTGGCCTGTGTTATAGTCACAGTCTTTTGTCGTAATGATCTAGCTACCGCAAATCCATCAAAGTCTGCATTAGATGCAGACATATCACCGGCATGTGTTACTTTGAAATCTGAAGATGAAATAAATAAGTCTTGAGTTGAATCATTTATTTCTACACCAGTCGATGTTAAACTATGACCGTCAATAGTAAATCCACCAATGACACCTGCCGTTGATGTTATAGTCCCAGACATGTTAACATCACCAGCTGAATTCAAATGAAAATTAGATGATGATATTTCTATATTTCCATTTGCGCCAGATATAAATTGACTAGTTCCACCAAAATAAAATGTCGGAACATTCATTGATACTAATGATCCGCTTACTAGTAAAGAACCTTCCGACTCATCCCATTTAAATGCTCCACCGGTGCCTCCTAAATAGAAATCACCTGATGATGACATGAATGTTTTAGGTGTAGTACCATTGAAATATCCTAGGAAGCTTGAGTTCATGTTAAGACCAGTATTCACAGTATGTGTACCCAATGTAAATCCATCATCTCCACCAAATGCATATGTAGCCGGATTTTCTAATGATGATGTTTGTGCGGCAGTAAGTAAAGATCCGGTATCATCTGGTGTTAAAAATGAACCGGTATCAGCCGCGGTAAGTAAAGAGCCAGTATCATCTGATGTTAATAAACTAGAAGTTGCATCATTAGAAACAAAGCCATCAGTTATTGAACCAGTTTGACTAGGTTGTACAAAATCTGATGCATTGGTTAATGTAATTGAACCTTCTATAGTTAAATTAGTACCATCCCATACAAATTTTTCACCTAAACTAAATTTACCACTTGAACTAACAAAAAATTTAGTATTGGAATCATCATAGCCGCCATTGCCAATTGATATTGATTGTGACCCAATATTTAAAGCTCCAATTGATCCATATGTAGCTACTATACCACCTTTTAAGAATGCATTATCTGTATATAAACCGAAACCAGTTACATCTGTGCCATTAATATTATCGGTGATACCGGAAAGGTCTCCTAATTGAGCTTTTAAATCTAAATCATAAATACCACTACCGGTACGCTCTACTATTTGTATATAAGGAGTTGCTTGGTCATTCGGATTTGCATTTAATCTAATATACCCTGTTCCAAGTTTACCGGTGGATACTATTACTTGAGAACCGGTATATGATTGTGCTCCACCAGGAGTATTTCCTAACGATCCAGAATCTCCGTCTATACCAGAACCATAAGACCTTGTTACATATATTTTACCAGAAAAATCGGTTTCACTATTAGAATTTTTTCTAGATGCCGAGTCAATTTTAAGGTATTCGGTTTGAAAGCCGGTACTGTTAATTTTTTTAACCGATAATATTTCTCCGGATGTAAATCCAGTCACGTTAACAACAGACATTGTCGTATCTGCAGCTGCATATGCCCCTGCAGGATTGTCAATTGATCCTGTAAGAGTAGTTGAGTTAGCAACATATAGTTGACCACCAACAGCATTGACTGTCTCTTTCTCAAATACCGCAGTTGATAATGTCCCACGTATTCTTGCATTTTCTACTTCTAAAAATCCTCCGGAGGCGGCGGTTAATCGGAATCCTGAGCCGGCTAGATTCGAAACAAATCCATCAGATTCGATAGTTCCATTATCTCGAATAATCATACTTCCGCCAGTTATTCTATCACTAGCTAATGTCCAACCACCAATTGTTCCGGATGTTGCTTTTAATGTTCCAGTTTTAGTAACACTAAATGGTGCATCTGCAAAGGTGGCATCACCTAATTGTATTCCATCATCGCCATCTGCTATAAATATATTATCACCAGTACCTAATGATATACGTTTATTTCCTGGATCAAGAGTAAAGTTTGTTGCAGCTAATGTAGTAGAACTTAATGTAAATCCTCCTATTTTACCACCAGTAAATTTAACATCGGATCCCGTTATCTGGCCAGACGATTTTAATCTAAGATTATCATTTGAAGATTTAATTTCTGAAGATGATATCTCAAATCCAGATATTTTTGCGCCTGTAGTTGAAAAGTCTACAATATAATCACCGGCACCATCTCCGATAAATTTAGCTTCACCGGAACTAGAAATGTATGCCTTTGCATTTGAAGCTGTAGTGCCGGCTGGAACAAATAGTTGATTTGCGGATAAATCTGCGTTAATGACAGTATCACCTCCTATTACTAATCCACCATCAGGTTTCAAATGAAAATTACTAGATGATATTTCTATATTACCTCCGGAACCGCTTACAAACTGATCAGTTGTTGTACCTACAAAGAATTTTTTTGCTCGTACATCAATTCCATTAGTTGTATCGAATTTAAAGTAACTTGATGAATCTTGTACAATTTCAATTCCCACGCCGGCATAATTATCAGGAGCTGATGGTAAAACAGAACCAGTGTATAACATAAATCCACCAGGTTGGTCTGTCCTCGAGGCTGATTTAAATCCTTCATATCCAATCGATCTAATATATCCGGAATTAACACCTGCCAATTCAATTCCAGAACCTATTGTATTTCCAATAAAAACCGAACCTGATAATAAATTATTATTTCCTCCAATTAATAAATTATCTCCATAAAATGTTACTGGATAAACTGATGTTTCAGCTTGCGCTTTATTATTATTTATATCATAATAAAGGAATTTAAATGTTAATGGCGTTTCTAAAAACTCAGTAGGAATTCTAGTATTTATTCTTGTATAATTTGGAGAAAATCCTGTCTGTTTATCTGATTTTAAGCTAATATTTGATAATGCCCATACACCGCTCCGTACTACAAAATATACATCAATATTTTCTTGTTTTAATGCTTTAAATGATATTAATGCCGGTATTTCATTAAATTGAGTGCCTTCTGTTGCTTCAATTGTAGCTACGCGTATACCCAATGATCCGTTATCGGCTAAATCTACAGGTATACTATCAGCGACATTTATATCAGATATTAAATATCGATTAATATATTCTGAATCAGGTTGTATAGACGCATTACTACCTGATATATAAATATCAAGTCGAGAATTTTGTATTAAGGAATGGTCCGATCCAGATATATCATTAGCAAATGCGTTCAATGACATCATATATCTAGTATTTTCATATACTTTTGGATGATATTCCGATTTTAAATGTAAATATCCAAATCGATTGTCTGTTGCATTAAAACTAGTATCTGGTATTAATTGTACAGCATCTAATAATATATCAGGCTTATATGTAGTTGTTAATGCAATGTCTGGTGTGATTGACCCATTTGTAGTTTCCCAATATGAACTAAAATCAGATAAACTAGTAAAATAACCTATACGATTATAAACCATTCCAATTGATTGTATATTTTCATATGACGTCACATCTTCTAATATTTCAACTTGTTCTATATTAACATATCCGGCATCTACAAAATCACCAAATTGTCCAGCTGGTTTATATAATGTTTGTATTTTATATACATCACCGGTAGCCGGTTCGATATTTGATAATACAATTTCTGCAAATGATTGCGATTGTTCAGTTTCAGATAATACAAATGGTTCGGTATAACTACACGTGAAATTTAATGTAGCATTAATATCTTTTATAATATAATCAGATTGGGCGCCGATAGTTTTAAATGAAAATGCACCGTATGTATTTTCTTCGACATTTTTAAAGCCGGAAGTTAAAAATACATTTGCCTTTGTAGTTGATAATATTGTATCGATAACAAATGTATAACTCCCAGAAAGTTGTATAGACGTATTTCCTAAATTATAATCAGTAGTACCATACTGATCAGTTGTAGCTTGTGATGAAGGTATAAGTTGTCCAAGATCATTAATCATACTATTACCTTGAAGCAAATCAACGAATGGATTAACAATTGTTATAGAACCTCCTTCCATGGAAGATGATAATGAAAATCCAACAGTTTCTAATCGACTAAATGCTGATATTGTAACAATTTCTGCACTCTCTACTTCTAATGGTTCATTTGTTTCACTAGTAGCAGTCACTGCTGGGGTTACTACTACTTGTTTTCCTATAGATGACATTGGTGTATTAGGAGAAGCTGCGCCTTCATAATTTAATTGACTATTTACATCTGCACCTTTAGGAGCTGAAATGTAACTTACGGCTGGCTGAGTAACCGCAGGAAGCGCTTTTATGATTACCGTACCAGTACCATTTCGGTTAACTGCTACATCTGTTAAATTTACTGGTTTAAAAAATTTATTTACACGTTCACGTACAGCTGCTTTAGGATATGGTCGTGTAAAAATTATTTCTGTATTATTTTTTGAATTTTCCGGTGCTATAGGTATACTACGTGACCATAATACATTTGGAAGATTATAATAATTTTCATTGTTAAAATCTCGACTAAATGTAATCGGAGCTCCGGTATCTACATCTATTTTAGATCGCCCGGCTATATAAACTTTACCAATACCCGGTGCGGTTTTCTTTGGAAATATGTAGATTGAAATAACACGAGTTCCGTCATGTTCTAGATAATTTAATGGTTCAAAATACACGGGATCGCCGTTAGAATCTAATATTTCAATATGAATTTTTGAATCTTTAACTAATGTATTTGAATTATTAGCACGAAGTTTTATTAAGTTTTTCCCAGCTGTGAAGCGAGATGGAAATTCAATAATATCAAAAATTCCATCGGATGTTAATGATGAATCATGAAATTTTATCGTAGGATAATTTTCTAAATCAATTTTTGTAACACGTTTTTCAAGCTGTCCTTGATTCCACGTTCCTGTAGCCATACGTTACCTTCATTTCATATAAATATTAGGCATAGGCAATTTCAGAATATCCGTTAACTTTTTTAATTTCTACTAATTTATCTACAATATCACGCATCGCGTCAATATGAGATATACACATGATAAATCCAAATTGTGATTTTAAATAATCAAATAACATGTACATTGAATTTAAATTATCAGAATCTAAAACACCAAACCCTTCATCTATAGCTAAAAAATTTGGTCTAGGTAAATTTGATACATTGATTAATGAAGTACGAATAGCCAAAGATGAAATAAATTTTTCCATTCCGGAAGTTAATTCTAATGGCCAATAATTATCATCATCATAAACAATATAAGCATTTATATTCTTACCATCGGTATCCATTACCATGGTAAAGTCAACTATTTGATTAAGTATATTATTTATTTCAGATTCTATTTGTGGTAATGCTTTTGATATTAAATGATATGGGACGCCATCGCGATTGACTGCTTTTTGATAATATTCATAAGCTTGATATTGTTGTTCTAATGTTTTTAATCTGTTAATACCTGTTTCAGCATCTTCACGGCTCTTTTCAGCCATTTTTAATTTACCAGATAAATTTAATAATTTAGAATCTAATCCATTTAATTCAAAATTAACTGTTGATATTTCATCTCTTATTTCTTCAATTTCAGAATTTTTCTTTTTATTAAACTCGATATTATCTTTTTGATTTTGTGCCTTTGTTAATTGTTTTTTATAATCAGAAATTTTAACAAATAACGTTTCAATATCCCATTCACATTTACTATGATCATGTTCCATTGTAGCTAACAATTGATTCCATTTATTAACATCAGATTTAAATGCATTTAATAAATCTATCTTTTCACGTGGTTGATCTTTTAATAAATCGGCTATTTTATTTCCAATATCATCAATATCAAATAATATTTGCTGTTCTTCATCAATTAATTTTGGTAATAAATCTGCAACTTGTTTAGTTTCATGTAGCCATGGATTGGCCATACAAAATTTACATTCTGGATCCCATTCATGTTTATCTAATTTAGATACCATTTTTTGAGCATGCTGAATTTTAAGTTGTTTAAATTTTAAATCGTTATTAAATAGCACGACATCTAATTTATATGTTTTAATATTTTCTAATTGTGCTACTAATTTATCTTCGTCAACTGAATCTATTTTAGATTGTGTATTATTTATTAAGTCTTTTTTAGATACTATCATGCCAGTTTTCTGATCTCTATCTTGTATATATTCTTGTAACTGTATTTTAGCTTGTTCAATTTTATTTAAGATGGTCTCTGGATCTAATGTTTCATCAACTTTTTTTAATTCCCTTGTCATGACAAAAATGATATCATTCAAATCTGTTTTCATTTTTTCATGTTCAGTTTTATCTATTTTCATTTGTTCATATGAACCGGTAAATTGAGATATAACATCCTTTGCTAATGATAAATCTGTTGAAAAATCTTTTCTTTTATATTCACGAATTAAAGCCGCGGTCTCTCTAATATCTTCGTGTCCGATTAAATATTGTTTTTCAAATATATCTAAATCTAAAAATTGAGATAAAAGATCTTTACGTTCTCTTTGTGTTTTATCAATGAACCCAGTATTATTATTTTGTAATGATAATGCAGTTAACACAAAATCTTCATATGACCCTAAATATTGTTTTATACTTTTATTTGTAGAATCTCGCTGTTCCCCGTTTAAACTTTCATGATTGCCAGATTCATCAATCCGCCAAAAATCTACATTTAATTTAACATGGCCATTACTTTGTTTCTTTGCTTTACGTTCAATAAAATACGTATATTTTCCTAAATCGAATTCAAATTTACATTGGAAATTAGATTTTTTATTATTTAATACATGTGCTGCTTTTTTTGTTCGCGAACATTTATCAAAACAACAAAATGCTAATGCATCTAACAACGTCGATTTACCAGAAGCATTTGGAGCAAATAATCCATATGTTCCATTCATATTTGAAAAATCTATAGAATTATTTGTACCATAACTAAACATGTTCGAGAACTCAAAACGTTTTGGTGTCCATGTTATATTTCTAGTTAATGTACTTGTTGGTAATTTACTATGTACTTGTCTATTAATATACCTAACAGTATCTAATAATTCATCATCTAAAGCATATTCATCTGTTAAATAATCTGTAATTACTTTATTTTGCCATTCAACATCGCGTATATTACCAAAATTAATTTTATTTTTTGAATCAGTAGTATTTAATGCATTAACTTTTTGTAATACAATATCCTGTACTTTATATCGAGATTTAACATCTGCAATAATACGTTTTAATGTTGCTGAGTCGGTATCTTTTACTTTAAATCTTAATCTAGGACGTAATGGTATTTTATCACTAAGATTTGTTATTTTACCAGCTTCTACTAGAAACGTATAATATCCATAATCATTTTCTATTTCAATAAAATTAGATTTTTTAGATTCTAAATCCCATACCATTATTCCATGGCCTAAAACTTCTCCATGATTTTGCTGAATTAATGAACCTGCATATGCAACTGTTTTATCATCATCTAAAAATTGTGGCTTATGAATATCTCCTAATAAAACTAGATCATGTCCTTTAAACATTTCAGTCGTTACATGTGTATTACTTAATACAAATCCAGCATCTGTTGATGCGTTATGTACCGAACCGTGATGTAATGCAATTTTATAATCACCTTCAAAACTGTCAGCTTTTATGTAATCTGCAGGCTTGTCAAACACCGACATTACGTTAAAGTGTACTCCGGCCATACTATATACACCGTTATCTTTAAGATAGTGTAAGTTTTGATGATTTAAGGCTTTAACTATAGGAGATAAGGCATCTAAGCGATAGTTGTTATTTAGGTTACAATCATGATTTCCGGTAATTACAATTGTAGGCGCAATATCAGCCAATTGTTTAAAGAAATCAGATACTACAGATACTAATTCTGGTGACATATCCGTCTTTGCATGTACAATATCACCTGCTATGTATATTAAAGAATCATCTGTTTTTGTTTTCTTAATATACGAATATAAACGATTAAACACCAGTTTATATTCTTTATGACGTTTAACATTTCTAACATGTACATCTGCAATATGGTAAATTTTACCGATCTTCTCTATTCCAATATCTATATGCTGCATAATATTTTCTGTTCCATTAATTTTTCTGATGTTAACATACTAGTATGTTCAATTTCATATTTTATTCGTTTAAATCCTAATTCGCTTGGATCTGATTCGGTTAAATCCACAAAATATACTTCTAGACCATTTGCCATAAAATATTCAGCTGCTTCTAAAGCTTGTTTGCGCGCATCTTGATCTAAACAAATATATATTTCTCTTACGCCTTTTTCTACAATACGTTTTTTAAGAGTATTTGATATTGTTTTACCAAATAATGGAATTACATTTCGTTTAATTGCAATCGCATCAAATGCACCTTCTACTAAAATAATTGGCATATTCCAATTTATATGCAATTCAAAGCCTATAATATCTTTTGATACATTTGGATTCTTATGTTTGTAATCAGTATCATAATATGCACGTCCTACAAAATAATTTAAACTACCATTTGCATCATAACTCGGAATAATAATTTTTCCAGTGTATAATCCTCGCGTACAATATCCAATTCTATATTTAAGTATATCATATATAGTAATACCTCTATTCTTTAAATAATATATAGCATTACGATATTCAGGTGATTTTGTATTAATTTTCCATAATGGAATAAATTCCTCAGGTAATTGTACTACTGGGGTATTAGTAGTAGTTCGTTTAGGTCGATATTCAACATCATCAAGTAATTGAATTAATCGTGATATTTTTTCTCTCTGAACGTTTAATTTACGAAATAATATAGTTAATTTTCTGCCGGCAGCATTACATACCCAGCAATGCCAATGTTGAGAAACGACATTAACTTCCATTTTCTTTTTAGTAGTAGGGCAAAAAGGACAATGAAATGCGATATTATCATTCGAATTTATTTTACCTTTACCTAATACGGATTCTAAAAGTGTAATTATAGAAAATTTACTCATTAATATTATATTAATATATTAGCATTGTCATCACTATAACAATGTTTCATTTCAAGATTAACTTTCATGAAAATTTAATTATAATTGAATATATCAAAAATATTTCGTAAGGTCAAGTTTTTAACCAACTTTCTGGTATACTTTTTTCCGCCCACGGGATTCCATGTTTATCACAAAAATCTCCATATGTAGTTTTAGAACCTTTTCTGATTTTTGTACGAGCTGATTGAAATACAATTCGTATATCTAATTCTGGATGTTGTTTTTTAATTAACAAATGCTTTTTACGATCTTCTAACACCCACCTACCTTTTGTTTCTATTAAAATACCATTTGGTAAAGTAAAATCGATTGTATATGTGTGTTTTGTTTCCGGTTTAATATAAGGTATTACTGTATCCTCGTAACCATATTTAATCTCTGCCTCTGTTAATTGATCTGATACTCGATGTTCAAATCCACTTCTATAACCATGTTTAATTGCGTTCGCACGTATCTTAGATTTACGTCTCCATGCCATAACTAATTCCTATTTAATATAAATATACTAGTAATCCCAACGAACAATAAAATTCATATCCACATCATCTCGTTTCTGAATAGGCTGAGCTAACTTTGAAACTGCGACTAATTGGGCAGCATCGTTATATAAACCTATAGTAGAAATATAAGGAGATACAGTGCCAGAAATAAACATCGATTTACGATGATCACCAGGTAATGAATTTTTTTCTTCTGATACTGATAATATTTTATTTGTTGCTGGTGTAATTGTAGCACTAGGATTCATTGAAACATTAAATTGGTCCTTTGGTACTCTTACCAAAACTTCATTTTCATATATTGTATGAGTTCCTTTATATGAAACATTAAACGTATTACCAAATGCCCCAGAACCAGTGTTATATTTTGACATTGGAGATGATACTACCATTTCTCCGGTACGATAAAATATATTGCCGGCGATGTTAGTCTGGAATAATGAACCAGATAGATAATGTCGATTTGACAATGAAGTAATTTCAGAATCAGAAATTGCATAATCATACATACGTAATTCTGCTAAATTATTTATTGAATTGTTTTCAGCTGTTTGGCTTCCGGATATAAACCTTCCGATTATAATATCATCGCGGTTTGCGGTAACCCCAATTGGTAATGAACCAGATGTCCCGGAAGCAATGCCATCTATAAAAAATTGACAAAGTGAATTAGAATTACGTATACAAATATGCTTCCATCCTAAATCAGTATACTTATAATCAGCCCCGGATGATGAAATATTTAATACTTCAGTGCCATCCGATATTTGTAAATTCCATGAACCAGAAGCACTCGTACCATTACCATGTTTCTGAACTCCTATAATAAACGGTGTACGTGTATTTTCATACGAACCAGTAATGCCAGGCATAAATCTTATACTATCACGCGTTTTAATGACACTATTAATCGGGTCTAGATATGTTTCTTTTCGAATACCACCTTTTGATATTATCGGATGTTGTTTACCAAAAGCGTTATAATGCCAAAATGAAATAGTCCAATCATCTGTACGATTAAATCGATTAAATTTATCTTCATGTGGTATTCGAATCAGTGCATTATTAATATTATCATCGCTCATTTTAAAACTATAGCCCATTGGATATACTCCAGAAACGCCGGTTGCTGTTGGGCCATCTACAATATTAAAATTAGTTGTATCATATTGAGTTTCGATAGGACCTCTATGTTCAAATTCTTTATTAAAAGATAAATGTAAAATATTACGACTTGATGATGCAAAACTAGAAGTTGATATGGCATGATCTCGTAAATTTCCATTACCATCATCTTGTAATGTATATGAATGTCCATTAGTAAATATACCGGTTACAGATCCAGCTTTAACACGTTCACCCACTTCATTAAATGGAAATATTAATGCCGATGCCGATTTGTATAAATTTTTTGTAGTTAATGAAGCATTTGTTAATTCCGCACTACGTACTGGATCATGAGGATGTGCATAATATCGATGATTTAAACTATGCCATATTACATGTTGATTTGTATCATCTAACGTATTTACCGGATAATTATATGATGGATCACTAACATGTATTGGAGGTTTAAAGTAAACACCATTATGATGTACAAATCCAGATGATGTAACAAATGCAGTACTATTTATACGATAATTTTTATATGCCTTAAAGGTACGTTGTTGATAATCATTGGCACGTATTGGTCGAAAAACTGTTGGTATAATTGGCATATCATATCATTTATTTTTAAAAATCTAATTTCACTTTAATCAATGCTTCGCGAGTATAATTTTTTAATAATGGTTGGCTCATTTTAGCTACTGCTAATAATTCTCTACGATCATTATATAATCCAACTGAAGTGATATATGTTTGAGGATCATTCTTAAATGAATTAAATGTTAATTGGCCAAGAGATCCTGTAATAAATGTTGGATTATTTGAATAATTATATTCTGCATTTTTAGCTCTAACAAAATAATATGTTGATTTTACTTGTTCTGATGATCTAGCCTGGATACCTCCATTAACACCGGCACCGGTATTTGCATTTGAAGATGATATTGATGCAAATAATCTATAAGCATTATTTCCTTCTGTACCGTCTTCTGTTTGAGTACCTAATGACGCCCCACCAGCTGGATTACCAGTATCTAACGCGGTAGCATTTAAAATTGCAATACCATGTTGTGGATATAATAATCCATAATAAACTGGACTTGATGCATTATAAATTCCGGCACCATCCAACGATCCAGAAATTAAATTATAAACTAAACCTGCTTCTCCTTCAGTAGCAGACGTTAATGATGAATCATCAATAATTTGTATAAATTTATTACTCGAAGATTCTTGAAATTGATAATTAGTAGCAGCTGCTCCACCCGACATTTCTGCTAATGTAATTTCAAAATTACCTGGGTCTAATTTTTCTCGTACTCTTGCACGATTAAAATTTAACGCATATATAGAATCAGAATCAACATTATTAAAAGTAAATTTCTTATCATTAGGAGCTAATAATGTTTGTGCATATTGTTTATAAATAGCTCTAGAAGGTGTATCATTATTTAAATTACCAGACGTATCTGCAGAACCAGAACCGTTATAATGACCATATGCAATAGAAAGTTCTGATGCTGCGGATGTAACTGTTTTAGGATCACCTCCGCTAAATATTTCTTGATAATATGATTTTTGCGCGGGAGTTAAATTAGATGATGTAAATAACGAAACTAAACTACCGGTATTACCAGAAAATAATCCACGCGTTACAGTTTCTACATTATTTGCTAAAACATCGTCTATTGTATCAAATCTAGAATATACTTTACCATTTCTGCCTATACGACGTTCTAAATCACGTTCTGCGATAATTTGATTTGCTAATCGCTCGGCTTGCTGTTCAACCGATACTCGAGAAGTTTGTGCCGATTTTTGCGGCACAGCTCTCTGTTCTGCGCGGTTTGCAGATCTATAATTCATATTTCTATTACGTGTTGCCATTTCTATTTATTCCTTTATAATCCCGATTCTACATTACCTTTTTGAGATACTGTAGCTACATCCAATTTTTTAACAGTTATATCTAAAGTAGCTCTACCACCGGTTTCATTTCCAATAATTACTAACGTCGCAGTTTTATCTGTATCATATTGTTCTTTTGCAATCACTTCAAATTCAACTCCTTGAAGACTAATACTCTGGGCTGATTCAGAATCACCAATAAATTGAGGTATAGATGCGGCTGCACCTTGTCGACCAATTGCTTGAGTAACTCTCAATTCAGCTACATCAGAATCCGATAAAATTGCTGTATATCCAAATTGTCTATTACCACCAGAAAAATTAACAGTATCGGGTGATAAGATAGATGATTGGTTTGCTTGTAATGTTATTGATGATTGGCCAAGTGATACAACTGGAATTCGGGCAGTTCCTTTTGGTAAAGTTACTAACTTATATTTCATAGTTTGAGTTTCATCCGGCAAAGCTTCTAATATAGGCATATTTTCAATTGCGGCACCATAATATGCGGACCCTAATGGATGCTCTGGATTATATAAATCATAATCTATTTCATCATCTGCTAACGCAAATTGCGTAATTTTAAATTCATCACGTCCTCGTGCTAACAACTCTCTACCTTTTTTGGTAAGAATTGCATCAATTGTTATCGAACTATTATTTAAATATCCCATATCTTATCCTACTTTTTAATAAATATGCTTATAGGTAAATTTACTGTACACGTAACGTACCTTGTTGATTCGGTGCCGGCGTTTCATTATAAATTAATTGATTTGGATTCACTGCAAATACTTGAACTATTGGTTCAAAATTTAATTGTGGATATGCTGAATTTTGATTAATTCCAGGAGCCGTAAGTTGCATACCATCAAATCTTTGATTTTCTGTCATAATAAATTTATCATCGCGATATGATGCGGCCGTAAATGATCGACTATAATATTGTCCAATTGATTGACTTATAACTGAACTATAAAAAAACTTTTCTGTATTAAATATACTACTAACTCTAGAGTTTAAAACAAAACCTTCATTTACCGATCCGGTCATACTACCGGTATTTGTTACATTTATATTAAATAAATAATTATTATCTATATAACCATTTGATGCTGTTTGATATAATGATTGCATAGATAATACATTTTCATTTATTGAAATATTTGCTTCATAATTTTTATAATCAGCACTAGCAGTAGGTTGTAAACCAGGAATTACTACATCATATTGCGGATTTGTATATGTTATAGGTTTTATTACTTGTATTTTAGTTCGTTCTAATGCATGTGGTTCAACCAATAACCCCATTGCTTCATCTACACGTTCAGGTAATAATTGTTTTATTTGAGTAAATAACGAAAAATCAAATTGACTAAATATACGTATAAATGCATTTATATCATTACGATTTGTATATTTTTTCCAATATTCATTTGCAAAATTTTCTAAACCTGGATATATAGATTCGTATTGATCACTTGGATCTCCTATATAATCATCTAATTCAACATCGCCAATTTGATTGAAAATTTCTTTGTTAATTTGATCAGCCATTGAATAAAATAAACCTAATCGATTTGTATCAATTGGAGCGCGATCAAATCTAGACTTCTCTGCAGTATTTGTAGGAGATAAATTTCTAACTAATTCATTATCTTCTATTCGTATTTTCTGTGATCTTGGAACATTACCACCTAAAGATATACCTTGAATATAATACGTTTCTTCTACAGGTTCAAAATTTCCACGTTCAGAATTTGCCGGCGTAATAAATCCGTTAACTATTGCTTCACCACCATGTAACGTATTACTTCCGGAAGCCGGATGTTTACTTATAATTTTTGTGCCGTTAGTAGAATAATCAATTGCATCTAAATCAGTACCTAACGGTAAATGTCTATGTAATTGATCATATGATGCAGTAGGACTTAAAGATGATACATATGAACTAGGATTCAATGTATGTAAGTCAAATGTCGTATCATTAATTGTTTCAAACCATTCACGATATTCTTGTATTGAACCACTAAATGTAGTAATACTAGTATCTGACAGATTATTAATTTGTGTATCAACGTTTGATGTTCCTAACTTACCACCAATAAATACTTCTCCAGATCCTCCATCAATAGGTTCTTCAATATTACCTGTAGATCCAGAATGAATCACTTTGCCAGTGATATAATCTGAGGCTTTTTGTACTGTAACCGCATTATCATCGCCAACAGAAGTAGTCCATTTAAGATTCCAAAACTCACCATCGAATAATGGAAGAAAACTTGTAGTAGAACTGCCGGCGCTATCTGCTATTGCAATACGACCATAAGAATCACTTCCAGAATATGAACCTGTATATAAAACAGCTATATGAAATTTAGTATTAGAGCCATTGTAATATGACATTAATGCCATATCATCTTTGATGGCCGGCTTAAATCGAATTTCACGTGTACGTATAGTATTACTAGTTGATGGAACTTTAATATATGCATTTTCATTAATTTGTAATGCATAATTAAATCGGTCTTCTATTAAAACAGGAGATTCTCCAGATACATTCGGACCACCATATTCTCGTATAGAAAGTAAAGTCTGCGGAATACCATATGTATTCATCAACGCTTTAACTGACCTCGCAGTACCTTTAGATTTAAGTAAATATGGTAAATTATTAACAATTCTACGCCATACTTCTGTTGTTATATCTTCATCAGACTTCGAAAATAACGATCCAGTTGATTGGTAAGCACCTGACCCGGAATTAACACCTAATTTATATTGCCATAAAGCAGAAGCTTGGTTACCATCAGTTAATGACCAACCTAATGAAGATGCAATTTCATACAATGTATCTTTACTTTGTCCTAACGTAGGATGTTCTTCTAATTTATATAATTTAGCTAAATTATCAATATATGAATATATGATATCATAATGATGACCAATCATGTTAACAAATAATTCATACTGTAAGTTATTTTCATCATTCCGTATATGTTCTGGAATAGTCGTAGCTAAATTATTAGGATTTTCAAAGTCATATAATGAAGCAGTTGCGTATACACCAGAATACCATGATGTTGCTAATGACGATGTACTATGATGTAATACATATTTACCATTTGATAAATATTTTGGCCATGGTTGAACACGATATGCTTGAGCTCCTATTCTCCCACCTTCTATTTCATATTCTTCTGATTTATATAGATCATGTTCTGTGAATAAACTTGATGTTGATTCATTATATAACCAATATTCAAATGCATCAAATGATCCTATGATATCATTTTTACGTGAAGTATTTATAGTGATATTATTTTGTAAAGAAGTAGAATCCGTACCAGTTGCGTCATTTAATACGTTTAAACGTGTATCATAATACTCAATTAATTCTTTTTTATATTTAAAATTTGCAACGCGTTCTTTTGCAGATGAAAAATATATAAAATTGTTAAATCCGGAATAATCGATACCTAACTTAACGCCGGATAACGATCCTGAAAATATACTGTCAATTACATTTTGAGATGTCGAAGTATTGGCATCTAACAATGTATTCCATGATTTAAAATCTGTTTCTGTTATTGTACCATACGATGTTTCAATTTCAAAATTAGGACCACGTAATTCATTTAAATTATTTAACTCACTTTCTCCAAAAACCGATATATCATTATCATCAAACGAATCAGATAATTCGTTAACAATCCATGCGGTTGATTCTTCTTCAATATCATCTGGCAAAGGATCTAATAAACGTACAACTAAATCATCGTCTTCTCCAAATAATTTTTCATTGATAATTCTGAAAAGCTGATCTTGTCCAAAATTTATTACTAATTCCATACCACTATTAACAGCGTCTACAAAATCTTCTAACATGTCATCATGATCTTCTGGATTATCAACTTCTACATGTTCAAATCTTAATTCGCGTCGATCAGGAGATATCTCTTTAAGATATATCATTGGAAAAACTTCTGATCCTAATATTGGATTATGGATATTAACTGATGCATTAAAATTACCACGACGTATGTTAAATGTTTCTAAAACTTCAGTATGGTCGATTAAAATTTTGTCAGTATTAAATTTATAACCTTGTGATATCACGCCACCAACAATATAACGAGGATTTTCTCCGGGAGTAAAGTAATGTACTTCTACAGTACCATCCTTAACTAACGGTCGAGTCATACGTTTTACTGTATTTCTTGCTTTCTGTCGTGCTTTTGCTAACGACTTTCCTATATTTACTCCTGTATTTGCTGCCATCCGCCATACTCATTATAATACAACTCCGAACCAGCCGGCTCATATGGTTGCATATATTCTAAATTAAATACTTCGTTATTTGTTGTATCAATATATCGTTGGTATCTTCTTCCAGAACCATCCATATTAGCTCCAGTTTTCCCAGAATCGCGCCATGAATAATGATCAAAATCATTCCATATCGGTTCATCATCTAAGCCATCACCTTGAAGATCGGTAATTACTCCTTCATCAATCATTACATTTAATACTGAATTATCTTCCCATGGATCAACATCAGGGTTATAATCTAATCCTAACCCGTTTATTTGATCATAATATACTAATGTTTTTATTGCCGGATAAGCTCCGCCCCAACTTCCTTCGAAAGCAACTGCTCTCCAATCACCATAAATCATCATGCGTATAGATTCAATTGCATTCTCATAACTTCTATTATTTAAAACAATTATATTTCCTTCATATCGTGCACGAAGTTTTTCTTCCCATGTTTGTTTCTGAAATACGATTCCATTATAATATCTGCCAGAAGTACTATTCAAATTTCTTATATAATCTCCAGGATCTCTTACAAATGGAAAGGCTGGTCTATAACCGCTTTGAAATCTAATAACATTGCTATATTCTCCCGACCTATCATCTAACGAATATAAATTATTATATATAAAATCATCTATATTTGTTTGAACACGTATTGCATCATAAGTCAATCCACGTTCAATTAACATAACTTCCAATGTTTCATAATTAGGAATTATTACCGGCTCATTTTCTGCAGACTGAAAGGCAATTTCTATATCTTCTTTTAACATCATGTCATGATAATCACCAGATATTTTGACATTAGAAATGAATTCATCTTCTATAAGTTCTGTATCATCAGTTTCGACGAAATAATCAAATGCAGAATCAATTTTACCAGATTCTTTAGTTTGGTTTAAATCATATTTTTTATATTTGGAACGATCTATCATTAGTTAACAACCTTAAAATAAAAATCATCAAATGTTTGTACATCATCGCCATTATCTCTTTCTATTTTTAATTGTATTTTATAATGGCGCTCTGGCATGAACGAATCCATTCGTAATTTAAAGAAACTACCATTCACATCACAATCAATTCGAGTACCTAAAGTATCATATGCAACGATTATTTCATTCGTTACAGAATCTATTATGCTATAATATGAGGAAGTTGGTAATCTTTCTCCGGTTAAATAAAATGATGATGTAACATATGTACGTGGTGGGAACTCTGGACGAACTCCTATTCGAAATTTTGCAATTTCTGACGTTCTATATTCTGATTTTATATTTTTAAAATATGGTACATATGTATCTGATGAAATTTCCGCCGAACTAGTATTAGCAAATGCAGTATTATCCCATGTTACTTCCAATTTAGGAACAAATATTGTATGAGAGTCGCGGCCGAAAAATTTAATATCTCCCAATGATTCACCGGATATTTCATCCGAATAAGGACGTTTAATAATAAATCCATTATTAAGTATATTACCTTTAACCCAATTATCTACGATGTCAGATACATTTATACGTATATCAGGTATTTCATTATAAAACGACTGTGATGCTTCATACGATGATCCGGTAATCCATGAACCACCACCGTTAGTTTTTTCTGATAATCCACGTTGATTGCTGCTATGGCCATTAGTCGTATTCCAATATGTAGTTACGTCTTTCGAGTTACGAAAATACCATGATGCGCCTTTTGTAGTCTTTGGTATATCATTTTTATATCCTTGACCATGTGACCATGATTCTGATATTGGGAATGCCTTTATATTATATCGGTGAATTAAATCTGACGCATCAGATGATTTTAATGATAAATATACCGATGCAGAACCAACACTATTACCGATTGGAGGTATATTACCATTATTAACTGCAGCTGCAAGAGTATTAATTTCCGAACCAAAATCGATTAACAATCTTGTATTATATGTATTTGATTGGTACCGCCCGTCTATAATAGAACCGGATTGTATTTTTGTAAGTTCTAAAATTTGATCGATACCAGTATTTTGATTTGGCATCCTTTCAAATAAAGTAGTGTTCCTTTCTGCGTAAAATATTCTATACATTTAATTCCTTAAACTTTAACAACTCGCCCTCTTATATCAGAATTAGGATATTTTATTTCAAATATACATGGATCTAATGATGGATATAAAATATTATTTTTAATAGCGGATTTTATATTGTAAACATTTGGTGAATAAGATCCGCCTGTCTTATTTGTAAATTCAAAATTAACAACACTTTGTACCCCATCAATTTTATCTAATTCAGACATCATCGATGATATATCTACGGAACCATTGATTTGCATTCTATCATTTGATAATAACGTTTTTAATCGGTCTATACATTTTAATATTACTTCATTACTATTTTGATTAGGTCTAGTTATGATTTCAAAATCTACTGCAATATTAATAACAAATGCAGATTTTATATTTATTGCATCGGTTAGCATACGATATTGAGATATATAAGTTCTTATATTCTCTTTTAATGCTGAATTAGGTTCAATAAAATTTCCTGTAGAATTTCTAGATAATAAATACAAATTCAATGCCAATGGATTCTGTAACGTCTCTGCTGGGTATGTTTTATCATTTGTATTTATTTGAGTATCTGCTGTAATATATGCTTTAGATACTGATCCATATTTTGATGGCATTGCATATACCCTTGCAATATAATCTTCTTTAGTAATTATACGATTCTGAGCAGCAAAGGCTGCCATGGCATTTTGTCTAATACCTTCAATATCTTGTTTTGTTTTCCCACCAACTGCCGGTTCTGAATTTGTAACTGCTACAGATGCTTTTGCGTCCGAAAGGTTAACAGTTCCATTATCATTTAAATATGTAATATTATTTATTTTTGTTATAGAATTTATCGAGACATTATCAGAAATACTCCCACCTATAGTGTATCGTATAGTCAATGTGGTATTTGAAGGAGCTAAGCCATAAGTACTGGTATATAAAAAATTAGATGGGTCAATTGAATCACTAGTAATACGTTTTAAATATTCTAACCCTTGCCCTACATTTTTTGGATTTGGAATAATTTCTTCATCTTGATCCGATGATATTCCCGAACCGAAACATATTTCTAATCGATTATCTTCGCGTAATCTAGTAATAAACCGCCTAGGCGTTTTACGTAATTTTAAAATATATGGTACCGATGATCGGTGTTCCGATAACTCCGGATCATTAAATGGAATATTTGCGATATCTTCAAATACAGTATCTTGAGCTAAATAATCAACTTCATACCAATTATTTCCCGCCGAATCAGTAATGTCTATAATATTAATAACATCTGATTCCGGTAATACTATTTTATCATATGGCTTTGGGTCTTTGTACGATAACGTTAAAGTTTTAATTTGACCAGACTCTACAGTTACTTGTTTTTTTAACAAATATCTAGCAACGTTACCTGATACATCTATTTCATATACAGATATATCCGGATCTGAATTAAAATCAACTGGTGCTAATGTTCTAAATATAATACCTTCTTCGCTTTCTAATTCTGCATCACTACCAATAGTAAGTGCATGAGCCATATCTGGTGTTGCACTTGCCCCAGTTCCGGATGCAATTACTAGCTGAAATACATCTAATTTACATTTAGCCGGAGAATTTAATTTAGGCTTATATCCAAATAAATTTGATAACATTAATATATTAGAATCTTCACGTGCAGTAGATAACAATGATTCGCGGAAAGATGTATCTGTATAATATGATAATACATCCCCAATATATGATGCCATTTCAATAAACATCATACCAGGAGATGATTCATTAAAATCTTGGTATGTATCCGGGTAATAATTTTTTGCAAAGTTTATTAAATTTTGTCTAAACTGGGCAAAATCTTTATTTAAATATTTTACATCTTTCTTAACTAAGTTACTCATAAGCTAACCTTTCCTTAATATCCATTACTAATTTGACGTAACTCTAATGTAGTATCTAATACCGCATCGGATATGGTAAATGTATTTTCAGAAGCAATGATATTAATAACTAAATTAGTTCCTATATTAGTTATTTGAAATTTTAACGCTATCGTTAACATATGACCGTCTTTACTAGTAACCATTTCTATATCATTAATTGTAATATAAGGCAACCAATATTCGATATCTTTTGTTATATTATCCTTTAATCTAGATTTTACATCGTTAGTATTATTTTCAAATAACATATTATAAATATCTGTACCGAATTCCGGTTGCATATATCTTTCGCCTTTGCGAGTTAACAGTAAATTTTTTAAATTTGATATAACTTGCTCTTCAGTAGTATACGTCAAATTAAACACGGCTGTTCCATCTAGACTACTCGACATATAATGGCTTTCAACTGACCGACGTTTACTAGAATTGTTAAATGGTAATGATATTCCAATAGCTACATCAGGTGTATTATTAATAGGTTGATATTTATAAATCGGTCTAGCCACTATCTAATCTTTTTCTTTTTATCAATTGCTTTCATTAAAGCAGAATAATCTTTTGTCATTGCATTTACAGTTGAAGCAACATTTTCATTTGACATATTAACAGCTTCTCCATTAATTCCTGTTGTAGCTAATGGCTGATTTCTATCAGGCATTCCAAATGCATCTGCCATTTCCGATTTAAAATTCATTGTACTCCATTCTGCCATTTCCGGTGCAGCCGGCAAAGCAGCCGTCTCATTTAACAGATCATTTAACATAGAATTTTTTGTGAATTGTTTTTTAGCCACCGGACGATTAGGCATTGGATTTTCTGTAACATGTGATAAATTCATTCCATGTTCGATAACTTGTTTGTGATTAGTTTTTTGTTCAGTCAATACTTGGCGTACTGCGGTCTGAACTTCTTCTCTAATAATTTTTCGTAATAACTTTACAAATGATTTTGAGCCCATAGTATTATCCTTTTTAATAAATATGTTACATTAATAAATTAGTCGAATTGACTAGTACGTTTTTGGTATTCTTCTACATCATATAATTCAATTTCACGACTAGCCTTTGATATCGATTGTTGCATTGCAGATTTAGCTTGTAACATAATTTGTGGTATATCTATGCCTTGGTCCTTTGCTTCATCTTTAATTTTCTTTGAAAGAAATGGAATATTCCATGTCGGTATAGTAGTTCCAAATGGTGTAAAAATTGATTTACCTAAAGTCCAATTTATGTATATAGCCTTTGCTAATGCATCACATAAAAATTTTTTATCTTTTTTTAAAACGACAGTAGCAGCATATAATGGTTGAGTGCCTTTAAGTGGAGGAGGAGCGATTCCAGTAAATAATCCAGCAGATATAGGCGACATTCCATTTGCATTTTGTTTTGCAAATACATTTACCGCATCTTCAATACCTTTAACTTTACCATATCGCCACGCCGAATTATATGCATGCATGGCAGGGATAATTCCTGTAGCCGCGCCTAATGTGGGAGGAATAATAGTTAATGAGAATTTAGCTAATGTAATACCTAATTTTAGACCATTTAATGGACTATTATTATCTATCATTCCTTGAAGCTCAGCTGAAAGCCATGATGGTTTATGCATTATTGTTTCATCCGTTTTATTTCTGTTAATATTTTTGTAAAATCTGCAATGTTTATAGGTGGCCCGGATGGTCCTACTCCTGTAGGGTGTGTCATTTGTGTTATGGCAGTTACTAATGCTTCTAATTGAGTTACTAAATTATCCACATCTACAGACCAATTTGGAGTTGCTAGTTTAATATCTTTTTTAGATACTAATACTAATTCATCTTCTCGTGCATTAAATATTAATCGATTAGATGATATAATTACTTGAGGATTTGTATATGATGTTAATGATTTAGTTTGTAAACCTATTTTACGTTGTGCTAATTTTAAATTATTTATTTTTTGTGTTGATGATAAATAAATTAAACTTGAATCTTTATCTGGATTTTCTATTGTAAAATAACCTGACTTGCGAGTACCATCGATACCACATGTTAATGATATAAATGGATCGCCGGCAGTTTTACCTTGCCATATCGGTTTTTGAGAATATGAAGATAAATTTTTATGCGTACTAGAGAATCGTAACACAGAGCCAAAACGATCTTGTAAGATTGTATCTCCTTGGTACGGTTGTATTGTAACAATATTACGTGGCTCGAAAGATAATTGTTCCGGAGTTTTGGCTTTAATAGTAGATTTAATACCAGATTGTAAATAATTATTAATCTGAGGCCGTGTATCATTAATAAATGGTAATATATTATTATTTAATTGTCCATGGACATTTATCGCTGAAAAATAGTAATATTGAGCTTGTTTCTTATTTTCAGAATTACCAGATATTGCACTGAATACTATTACTTGTTCTCCGTATAACGGTATATTTAAATAACTGGCATTAGCAGGTATTGCATTTACATCAACGGCTCGTTTACCAGTACTTATTCGTACACGAATAGTCCCTGGAGATAATTCTATATCACGATTATCGGTAAATTGATCAAACTGAGTTGGATTCGAGGTCTGTATTACTTGACCTATCTGTAGATTGATGTTGTTCACTATCCAGTTCCTTGCTATTTGCTTGCAATTTTTTAACTTCTGATTCGGCTTCTTCTAATAATCGTCGACGTTCTTCATCAGATAAACCGAACTCATTATCTTCCGATTCTTTATTACTAGCTGATACTAGCCGTTGCACAACTGCTGCTAATTTAACTAAGGCATCATCATTTTTTACAGATATTTCTAAATAATCTTTTATCATAGGAACTAATACAGTGGCATCGCCGGTATTTTTTATTAATGGCTGTAATTCTTTAATAAGGCCTTGTATTTGTCTATCTTTCTTTTTCGAGTTATGATATATATCACGCATCAAATCAGAAAAATTTGTTCCATTAAATAACTCGAATTCTGCACTCATGATAATCCTTTTATATAAATATAAGGATTAATTAATTATATTGATTATATGGCCGGACTTACGGTATACTGCATACATTTTCATATAATCACGTTTCATGATATTTAATACTTTAGTAATATTCTGAGTTTTAAGGCCTGTACGTTCTCGTATTAAAATATATAACGCCTTTTTATTAAAGTTTTCTATATTTTCACGAATCCGGAACAATTCTAGAATTGTATCAGCTACTATAATATCACGTTTATTATAAAAAATTGTATTCATATTTTTATCATACCAATCAACCCATAAATTGGTAAAATCTCGTAACGAGTCTTGATGATCAGATAATGCTACTTCGGCAGTAACATTTCTATTACCATCGATTTCAGTAGTATCAGTCCGCAATTTCATTTTAGCATAATTTGAGTTATTTTGTATAATAAGATAATTTTTAGCAACTATAGAAAAATAAGAAAAAGCTTTTCCTTTACCTTCTTGGTATTTTCCAATTTTTTCTGTTAAAAAGGCTACTACCTCGGCTTTAATATCTTCATATGGTACATCGAAATATGAAAATCGAAATGTATGATATATATTTTCAACTAATTTATTAAATGGATAATTAATATGTTCGCGAAATACTTTATTTCGCTTTGCATAACTAGATTCATTATTATAAGCAACAATTGCTTTATCTGTCATATATGTAAAATACATATTTTTAGTTGGCTTTCGTCCTCTACGTTTTTTAGGACCGTTAGCTTCAATATCCGCTTCTTCTGCGGCTAGCCATTCGTAAAATTTATCAACAGGGCTCAGCTCTTCCATTAAAATCCTTTATTAAGATCATCTATAATATCACGTAACTCGGTAAATATAAACCCAGTTTCATCATCCGCTTCAAATGAACCTAATCTATCGATTTGTTTTAATTTAGAATTAGATTCATTCATACGTGATTTTAATGTATTGAAAAATTGATAATATTCTGTATTAGAATTTTCTAACTCATCTATATATTCTTCATGTGCTTCTTGTTTTCGGATTTGATTGAAATTTATCAATACCGAAGTAATTAATAGTACTGATAATATTATAATAGTTGTTACCATATTATTCTCCGAATAAGTCGTTAAACATTTTATTAGCATTAATTTGTGTCTGCGGGCTAGTTATTTTCTTTTTGGGAGCATTTGTAGTAATTGGTTTATTATTATTCCAACGCTCATATTCAATTCTGGCAGCCATGCCATCGGCTTGGTGCATTATATATCCTAAATTTGTTTTTAATTTAGCATCTGATGATCTAGATATGAAATATGGTTTATTTGAATCGTCATATAATCCGTCTGTTAATTTAATACCTAACATTTCATTCCAGGATATTTCTATTCCATAATGTTGCAATAACCAAATAGATAAATCATTTACTAATGTAAATGGGTTATTAGGATTAATCTTATATTCTCTACCTTGGTTCTTCCTATGCCATTCAGAATCATTAATTTGATATATCTCATTACCATCACCAGGAAATCCCATTTTACCAATATCATGATTTAACGCAGTAAAGATAAGCTCTTCATGTGTATAGCCGGACATATCTGCTTCCATATCTGTCCATAATGTATATACTTTTTTTGCACATTTAATTACGCGTAATACATGTTCTACATATCCTCCTGGAAAGGCATTATGAAAGTGGCTATAAGAAGAAGCCGGCGCTAATGCCATTCTATCTTCCATATCAGTATACATTGATAATAACTTATCTTTACGTGTTCCTGTAAATTCTGTTTTAATGACGTTTAATAATTCGTCCCAATTTTGTGCTATTTGGTCAGCTGTTAATTTCATATTATTGTATCAATTACGTTATATTCTTTTAATTGTTCCGCGGTTAAATATAAATCTGATTTCATATTATCTTTCCACCATACCTGATCTTTATTTGTTTTATCTGCTAATATATCATATATAGTCTTTTCTATATTCTTGACATTATCTAAATACGCCGATATATCGCTCATCTTGCCACCTAAGAAACTTGATGATTGATGAAACATTACAGTCGATCGTTTACTCATCATCCGTGACCCAGTACCACATGCTAATATAATTGCTGCTGCTGAAAAGGCTCTACCTCTACAAATCGTATTTACTGGTACTTCTAAAGATTCGATATAGTCAATAATTCCTAACATTTCATGAACGTCACCACCTGGTGAATTTATCATTAAATTAACAGGTGCCTTTTTATCTTCGCGGTTTTGTAATAAACTACGCATACGAATAATTAAATCTGTCAATGTATTATCATTTATCTCATCATTAAGAAATATTATCGAATCATTATAATCAACTAATGTTGCTAATTGATTATGCAAGGCTTCATATAATGAGCCATTTCCTTTATTTTCTTCGATAGGCAGTTCCGGACGCGCCGCCTTTTCATCGTATATACTCATCTATTACCTTTTATTAATTTATTAAATATAAAGAATTTTTTTCGTAGATCAAAAGATTATCGAATCTTTTTCAATTGGCGTTCTAAACGTTTTAATTGTGATTGCCCCGATTTGATATCCTTTTTAAAATGAGCCTTCTTTACCTGACCTCTAACCATCGCCATTTGTTGTAATATAGACTGCTCTAAATTAGCCTTTTCGCCTTTAGATAATTTACGTTTAATTTGTTTAGGTTCTATTTTTGTAACAGGACGAGTACCTTTAAGTTTAGTTTGTTTAACGCCTTTATGAAACACATTACCATCTTTATCGACAAATTCTTTCATAAACTGCCATCCCCGAGGACGTCCTTTAGAAACATATCCTTTTCTCATTTCCGGAGGAGGAACAGTTTTACCAGTACATTTAGAACATAATACTGCAGTTGTATTTTCGGTAACTTTAACCCATTGTTTACAACGATTGAGAGATTTCAAATGTTCCCATGCAAAATATGATTCATCTGTAATACTATTTCTGCAAATCATTTCTCGTTGTCCATCGCGAGTGCGAGATTTAAAATCGTACGTAACTTTTTTTCTTCTAGCCATAATTGTTTATTTATTATTTAAAACCAATATCCACCACCACGTTTATTATTAGGTGAATCCTTTTTCTTTTCTTTTTCGTTATATATATCTTTCTCTATATGTTCTATTTTGTCTTCCGGATCAGAAATTATAACTTCTTTTTCATAATGCAATCCGTCATTTCCATTCTGGCCAATTACATCCATACGTGCTTCATCTTCTTCTGTTATATTCATAGAACTAGTTCTTTCGTCTTTTATCCAATGTTGTAATTCATCAACATATGCAGAATCAAAATGATCGTTATCTTTAAGAGAATATGAAACACCCCATTCAGCACCTTCCGGTATACTACATTCTACTCTACGTTCCAATTCTCTATTACGTGCTTTAAAATAATCTTCTTTTTTATCTTTAGGTTTAAGTTGATTAAATGCAAAATTAGCTGCAATTACCATTGATATAGCTAATGGATCAAATACAAAAATAATTAATAGTAAAAACCAATTAATAATTTTATCCATTTCTACATCTAATAAATTAGATAGATACTTTAAAGGTCCTAATTCACGGGCAGTATCATTTCCTATTCGTTGTTCTAATATTTCTATATCTAATTTTGCAATAGAATCAGTTACTGTATTTAAATTAGTTTTTGCTTCTTGTAATTGTGACTGTAACAATTTACGTTGACGTGATGATGTTGTTTCAACTAATTGTCCAGTTTCTTTATCTACATACTGTATCTTTACTGGATTACTTAAAGCCTCTGACCAAGTTATAACAGATTGTTTTAAATCAACTCTTTGTTCCTCAAATCGAGTACGTCTCTGATCTATAATTGCAATTTGTTGATCTAGATAATCAGATTCGGTTGCCGTTTCTTGATATGCTCCGGAAAGATATCCATAAATACCACCTGATGTTATTAATATTAATACGCCAACGGATATAGAAAGATATATCCGTAGTATTTTATTAATGCTATTCCAATACTGATATAATAAAGATGCTACGACTAGTTTTGCGAATTCTAAAGAACTTGCCATTATAATTACTTGTGTACTAGCTCCGGCAAATAATTTACTTAATCCAAATACTGAATAATATGCTGCAGAGGTTGACACTGCTAAAGCAGATAATGCTATAACAATTGGAAGTAATTTACGTTTCATATTTAACTTGCAGTTACGCGGTCAGTCACAAACTTTAATTTTTGTCGAATGATATTAAATCTGTTTCTGGCTTCTAACGGATCAATGGCATTGCCATTTCTAACAGCTTGATCGAAAATCATAATCATATTATCGACTTCGTCTATTTGTTTTAACACATTTTCTCTATCTTTCATAGTAAAACCTTTTTATTATTATATAAATATCAAATTAATATATAAAATTTATCTCAAAGTTCCTAAACATTTCTTCCATTTTCAAAGACATGCTTAACGGTAGGAAATCTTAACGAAAGACCTCCTTGCTGATTCTTAGTCTCTTCAAAGTACTGAACGGTAATTGTTTTGCCGATTAACTCGGAAGGATTCTTTTGGTACCGAATTCGTTGTTCTTGGTTCCATCCAGACCCAACTGCTACCTTATAACCTTTATGCTCGATCCATACCTGAGCAAGCATTGGCATCACAACTTCCTTTCCTTCTCGGATGACGCGGTGGTTTTCAAAATCTAAATCTATAACTTGGTATTCTGCATCATGGAACTTTTTAACTTTCAATAAGTTTTGAGTCCTCTTACCTTCATAACCAACATTCTTTCTTACCATAAGACCTTCATGTCCTAACTCTTCTGCTTCTGCACTTAATTTAGCGAAATGATCATCATCATTAACTACTGCCTGATTTAATACACTTAAATATATAGAACTTTCTATATATGATGCAATCTTAGCAAATCTACCTAATCTACCGGTTAACACCATTTCACTTGTCTTATCATCAAATTCTGATAAAGTTAAGTAATCAAACATTACATATCGAGGATTCTCAATAGTATGATTCTTTCTTTTAATTTGTTTCATGATACCTGGAAAATCTTCATTACCATCCTTGTCCATTAAACAAATCTCTCCATCAAATACAACACCACGAAGTCCCATTTGTTTAACAGCCTCTCGTACCACATTCAATGTTTCAAACTCATTACCTTGACGTGAATAGCATTTAACATTACCTTGTATATCGACAATTGTAATACATCGTACACCATCTAACTTACGAGATGCTAACCATACATCGTTCCAATCAGCTCGTTTAGGATCAAACTTATTAGCTAAGGCAACATCAAAGGTTGGAATTAATCCAGGAATAACTTTATTGATAACTGAGGCAGAAGCACGAAGTTCTAAATTACGATCAATAATTGAAAAAATTAGATCTTCAAATTGCTCATCTTGTTCTTTAATAAACCCATTTACTAATCCAATTGCTTCATGACCGGTGACATACCTACCATTCAAATCGTCTAATATACAGAACAGATCATCGAAGACCGGAAGACTATATAAATCAGATCTTTTCTTGCAAGTAGCAGAAGTAACATAGTACTTCTTATAAGGGTCGTAGGCGTATTTTAAGGCCCGTTTAATGAACTCATCGTTCTTAATAGTACCAATAATAACCTTTTTCTCATTAAGAGAAGAAGTAGCCTTCATTTTGGCTACAAAATCTTGTAATCGTTGTAAATCTTTATGCATATCTCGAATATTTATCTATAATTCTATAACTTACTTTTGCACCACAATCATCATCCCAATCATCCATCCAAAGTTCTAATTTAAAATTCACTTTATCAAGTAACTCTTGAATCTGATTAAATTGGTCTTCATGAAGAGGCTTCCAATAACCAAATCTTAATACTAAAAATGATTCTACATGTCTCTCCACTTTACCATCTTCAGAACTACCAACACAAGGATTGGTAACTTCTCTAATAATTCCATTGGCATAAACTTCTACATCATCTGTATTAGCAATTTCTCGAATCTTTACTAATTGGTTTAAATCTAATCTTGACATATCTCTTTTTTAATTAATTATCTACTATATAAAAATAAGAAATAGTTCTCACGCTACCAAATCTTTTGGCAGCTTTTTTTGAAAAAAGTTTCTTAATATAGACTTAATATTAATTTAATATAGCTTTAAGAAAAAATTGTTATATTATAGTATATGAAAAGAAAAGTAGAAATATCGAAAGGGTTGTACGTATTAGTTATGATGGCTGCGTACTTCCTGAGTTTTGTGTAAGTACCGGGACTTCTTCCGGTTCAATTATTGTGGCGTCTTGTATTGTTTCACAGCAATAGAATATGCCATTCTTACGTAGTATTATATCTGTACCAAGCCATTTATTTAATACATCAACATTAAATTCAGACTTTAATTGATACTCCTTAAAGGTACGTTTGATTAAAAGTTTTTGATCTCCATGATCAATAAATTGGTAGGTCATTGCAATTAACTTAAAGAAATTGGATTGCACCGGCCTTCCACTTTGAAAGCTTTAAAATACCGGTACATATCCATATCTGATTTTTTTATATCTAATGGTGTAAGTATAACACCATCCATAAATAATTTTAAAACAAAATTACGTATTGTTTTAGGACTATTTGAATTTAATTGTATTTCTTCTTTCAGGGTGGTAACACATAATCTATAATTACCTGACATGAAGTCTTGAGATGATACAATAGGCATTTTAGGTGGTTCTTCAAATTCGGCCGCTAGTCGTTCAATTTGTTTTAACATCGCAGCTTCTGCACCAAACTCTAACGCATCAGATAAAAATTCAATTTTATGAGTTGCATTAATGTTTAAGAAAACGTCAAATATATCTTCATCAATATTTAATTCTGATAATGTCATATCTATCCAAGTAATAATCCTTTATTAGGATTTGATTTAGATTCTTCCATGGTATCGATTTGATATAGATTATCAAATTGTTCTGCATTTAATTTTTTAATGCCCATGAAATAAGCCCGGGCTTCCGCCTTTGTATCTAATGTTATAGACATAACATAAGATCTATTTTCATTTGAATAACGTGTATATAATGCCCATTTAGCCATCTCTATCCTTTTAAATAAATATCAAATTTTACTTGTTCATAAGACCTAAGCGATACTTAGATTCAATAGCACGTTTAGCTTCTTGTAACGTCGACATCATTGCATCAATCTCTTGATATGTTACTTTAAAAGATTTGCCGCCGATTTCTAATTCACCAACTACTGGCTTCTCTGGGACCTTTGCAAATAAGTCTGCAGAAATTTTATCGTTTACATTAAAATCAATTGTATTATACAATTTTCCCATTCTTTGACTACGCTTCTTATCGTATGCAAAGGCATTGTTTACTCTTCCCATAATATGGCTTTTTATTTATAAATTACTAATATGAATATATCATTTGAAAACGTATGATCTAATGCAACATTTCCAAATTCTTTTTGTGCCCAATTAAAAATTAAACCTGGGTCATAGTTTATTAATCCATCATCGATATCTGTAACAGATGATGTTAACAATATCACAGCTCCTTTATCGGCATGTTGTAACATTGTACGTATGGTATTCTGTAAATAGTCGTTATCCGAAGTTTTGATATCAGCGTCATATCTTAAATTACATGATCCTATATTTATACTCCAATCTTGTTTTAAATCTTTTGGTAACGAAAACCAATCTTGTAATCTAATATCAACCTTATCTTCATATACTTTTTTTCCAGCGTTAATTAGATTTTCGTTCATATCAATTCCAATATAATCTATATCAAATTTAAAATCAGTAGCATGGAATAATTTAAAATCCCCGCGGGCACAACCAAAGTCTAAAACAGAATCCCCTTCGGGTATATAATTCGCAATGCTGCGATATATATTCCATTGTAATTCACGATTACCATAACCAACTGCTTCAGCCGAATGTTCTAAATAACCTGGGTCTTGATCTATTGGAGCTAATTCTTCAGCCGGGACCCAATCATTTGGCAATACTCCGGAGTGTTCATCAACCGGAACTCCTTGAAGCTCATCTGGCCATTCTTTACCTCTCGGCATGACTTTATCTGCCATAAATATTTTCTTTAATTTATTTAACACGTCTACCATTCCGTTTACGTCGATTAATTCTAGCTAATTTATTTTCAACATCACTGAGGTCCATTCTTAATGGATGTGCTCTATTAAAATTTTGAGTTAATCGACATGCCATCGATGCATATTCCCATGCTTTATCTTCATATATGGTATCTGGCATATAAAACTCTTTAGCTAAATATTCATCATTATTAATAATACGCAATCCATTTACAGATGATTCTACATATGCATTTGGAAATTGTTTAAGTACTCGTTTTTTAAATTTATTCATATTAAAATGATCTAGGTCCTTGGGTTGGAAATATCAAATCGTTATGTCTTTCTAGATGTTGTACACCGCCTCCTGCTTCGCCATCTAAAACTAAAATCATATCTTTAGTAAAATTCTGACGAGTATGTCCTACATTCTCTTTTGCAAATAAATTTGTTTCGGAATCGCTACCAATCCAAGCCGCGGTTAACTTGGAATTTATTAATGGATACTCAACACGTTTATTACGTTGCCTGGTAGTTAAATTAGCATCCACTTGTACTAGTACATATCCAGAGCCTTTTTCAGATCTGATATCATAACCAGTTATTGTTTTTTTATGCTGTCTTACATTTGTAATAACAGCCACTTCATTTACGTCGTTGAATCGAAATACAACTTTATCATTAACTTCATATT